>Ga0070741_10001890_pt1 | contig 59520 bp, 56 predicted proteins | sample Coa_R1_4_FD_66440 | JGI IMG/M metagenome (GOLD analysis project Ga0070741, IMG submission 66440) | Surface soil microbial communities from Centralia Pennsylvania, which are recovering from an underground coalmine fire - Coalmine... | ecosystem: Environmental > Terrestrial > Soil > Unclassified ...
AGTTCGATCGCGAGCTTGCGCTGCTCGGCATCATCGGTAAAGCCCGGCGCGAGCAAGCTCATCGCCTGCGGCATGAACAGCCAGGCGAGCACAAGCAATACGAGCTGCGAGACGAACAGCAGCGTGAAAATGCGATTGGCGAACAGGCTGGCCGCCTTCTCGCCTTCTTCGCCGCTGACATGGGCATAGGCCGGCACGAAGGCGGCGTTGAACGCTCCTTCCGCGAATATCGCCCGGAAATGGTTGGGCAGCCGCAGCGCCACGAAAAAGGCGTCGGCCGCGGGCCCGGCGCCGAGGATCGCCGCCAGCATGATGTCGCGGGCAAAACCGGTCAGCCGCGAAAGAAGCGTATAGCCGCCGACGGTGAAGATACGACCGAGCATGCGGTGCTTCTACAGCATGCGAGCGGCGCTTCAAAATGGCCGAATGGTGTCATGGCCGGGCTTGTCCCGGCCATCCACGTCTTTCTCGAAGCCGTACTCAGGCGCCGAAAAAGCCGCGCACCGCCGCAATCACCCGGTCCTGGCTCGCCTCGTCCAGATAGGCGTGCATCGGCAGGCTGATGACGTCAGACGACAGGCGCTCGCTGACCGCCAGACCGCCGTCGGCGACGGGATAATCCTTATACGCCGTCTGCTGATGCATCGACTTCGGATAGTAGATCGCGGTCGGAACGCCCTGTGCCTTCAGCGCCGCCGCAAAGGCGTCGCGGTCGGTCCCCTCAGGCAGGCGGATCGTGTATTGCGCCCAGACCGAGGTATGCCCCTTCGCCAGGCGCGGCACGGTGACGACGTTGCCAAGGCCCTGCGCGTAGCGCTCGGCGATCTTGTTGCGCGCAGCGATTTCGTCGTCGAAGATTTTCAGTTTCTCGAGCAGCACCGCCGCCTGGATCGTATCGAGACGGCCGGTGATGCCGAGGCGGATGTTGTCGTATTTTTCGGAGCCCTGGCCGTGCACGCGGATGCTGCGCAGCACCTCGGCCAAGGCGGCATCGTCGGTGAAGATCGCGCCGCCATCGCCATAACAGCCGAGCGGCTTTGCCGGAAAGAAGCTGGTGGCGGTAACGATGCCCATGCCACCGAGACGGCGGCCCTTGTAGCTCGCGCCAAAACCTTGCGCCGCATCGTCCAGCACGAACAGCCCTTCGGCTTCCGCGACCGCCAGCACCGCATCGTAGTCGGCGCTCTGGCCGAACAGATCGACCGCGATCACCGCGCGAGGCTTGAGGCCAAGCCGCCTCGCCGTCGCAATGCCGCGCTTCAGCGAGGCGGCATCGATGTTGAAACTCGCCTCGTCCACATCGACGAAAACAGGCGTTGCGCCGACGAGCGCCACGGCCTCGCCGGTCGCGCAGAACGTAAAGGACGGGCACAGCACCGCATCGCCGCGGCCAATACCTTTGGCCATCAGCACCATGATCAGCGCATCGGTGCCGCTGGCGCAGGTCACGACATGCTTGGCGCCGCAGTAGGCAGCGAGCGCGGCCTCGAGCGCGGCGACTTCCGGGCCATTGATGAACTGGCAATGCGCGAGCACGCGCGACACCGCCGCTTCCACCGCAGGACCAATCCTGCGCCGCTGCGCAGCGATGTCGATGAACGGAATATTTTCGAGGCGCAGATGCTGGTTCATGGAGCCTTGCGAGGTTTGGGCGGAAGACATTGTGGGCGATCGCTAGCCGACGACGCGGCGCGGTCCCTTGCGGGGCGGCGAGCTCGCCGCGGGCTTGGGCGGATTTTCCAGGCAGCGGATCGCGATCTCGAGGCTGGCGACGCCCTCGTCGCCGCTCACCGCAGGCTGACCGCCGCTGCGGACCGCGCGAAGGAATGCGATCAGTTCGGCGCGCAATGGTTCGTCATGGCCGACCGGCAGATGGCGCATCGAATAGCTGCCGTCCGGCTTGAAGCCGAAGCACTCCGTCACCTGACGGGTGAGCAGATCACCCATCACATATTTGCCGCGCGTCGCAACCGTTACGTTGCGCGCCTTGAACGGCGTCAGCCAGTTGGTGTTGATGTGGGCGAGCACGCCCGAGGCCGTTCTGAACTGCAATAGCGCGATGTCCTCGCGCTCGGCGACCGCACTGGAGAGTTGCGGCTGCACTTCGACAATGTCGGATTCGGTGAACCAGCGGATCAGGTCGATGTCGTGCACGGCAAGATCGATGACGACGCCGACATTGGACATGCGCGGCGGGAACGGTCCGACGCGGGTGATGCCGATGGACAGAATGTCTTCGCCCGTGATCGCCTGCTTGATGGCGGCGACGGCCGGATTGAAGCGCTCGACATGGCCGACCATCAAGGTGACCCCGGCGCGGGCCGCGGCGGCGACGATTTCGCTCCCCTCCTCGACCGAGGACGCGATCGGCTTCTCGACCATGATATGGATGTTGCGGGCGATGCAAGTGAGCGCGATTTCGTGATGCAGATGCGTGGGCGCTGCGATCGTCACCGCATCGACGCCCTCATTGAGCAATTCATCGAGGCTGGCAAAAGCGCGGCAGCCGACCAGCTCAGTGGCGCGCGTGCGATGCTCGAGGAGCGGATCGACGATGCCGACCAGCGTCGTGCCTGGCAGGCCTGCGAGCACGCGGGCATGGTTGGAACCCATGATGCCCGCGCCGATGACGCCGACACGAAGCTCCCCTTGCGCACCAGCCCTCTCGCCCGAGGCGACCACTTTTGAAACCATGAATTCCGACCCCTGTACCCCAACTCGCCGATCGAGCGCCGACCGGCCACGGAAGTCCAAAAATAGCGGCGCATGTCCCCTGCGCCGCCGCGAACTCTCTACCACGTCACCACAAGTGTGGCGAATGGTCGGCAACGATGTGCAAACACGTTTTGATTCAAAGAATTACATCAATCTCAGATGATTCGCCGCAAGTAGAGTGGGTTTGGCATTCGCAACCCGCCCCGCCGCCGAATCCTCAGGAACGGCGATAATCGTCCTCGATCCGGATGATGTCGTCCTCGCCGAGATAGCTGCCGGTCTGCACCTCGATCAGGTGCAGCGAGATCTTGCCCGGATTTTCAAGCCGGTGAACGGCGCCGATCGGGATGTAGATCGATTCGTTTTCGTGCACGGTCTTGACGGTTTCGTTCACCGTCACGCGCGCCGCGCCCTGCACCACGATCCAGTGCTCGGAGCGGTGATGATGCTTCTGCAGCGACAGCCGCCCGCCCGGCTTGACGATGATGCGCTTGACCTGATGGCGATCGCCCATGTCGACCGACTGATAGGAGCCCCAGGGCCGATGCACCTTGAGGTGCTCTTCCGTCACCTGCGGCGCGACCGTCTTCAGTTTCGTGACCAGCCGCTTCAGCCCGTTGGCGTCCTTCTGGCGCGACACCAGGATGGCGTCCTGCGTCGCCACCACCACGAGATCGTCGACGCCTTCGAGCGCGACCAGCGCCTTGTCGGTCGAGACGTTGCAGTTGCGGGCATCTTCGAACACGGCTGCGCCTTGCGCGGCATTGCCCTGGCCGTCCTTCTCCGACAATTCCCACACTGCGCGCCATGAGCCGACATCGGACCAGCCGCAGGCGACCGGCACGACGGCGGCGCGCGCGGTCTTTTCCATCACGGCATAGTCGATCGAAATCGCGTTCGCCGATCCGAACGCGGCCTCGTCCAGCGTGACGAAACCGAGATCGCGGCCGGCCTTCGTCACCGCATCCGAGACCGCCTGCACGCTCGCCGCATCGAGGTTGCGATATTCGTCGAGCAGGACGGACGCGCGGAACATGAAGTTGCCGCTGTTCCAGAGATAGCCGGCCTTGACGTATTCGGCAGCTTTCGCAGCATCCGGCTTCTCGACGAACTGCTTGACGGCGCGAACCTTGCCCGACACGGCATCGCCCGGATTGATATAGCCGTATTCGGTTGCTGCACGCTCCGGCGTCACGCCGAAAGTGACGATGCGCCCGGCGTCCGCCGCGACCAGTCCCTCGCGGCAGGCCGCGACAAAGGCTGCGCTGTCATTCACGACGTGATCGGCGGCGAGCGCCAGCACCACGGCGTCGCTGGTGCGCGCCTCGGCAAAGGTTGCCCCTGCCGCAATCGCAGGTCCCGAATCCCGCCGCATCGGCTCGAGCATGATATCGGCCTCGCGGCCGATCTCGGCGAGCTGCTCGGCGACCATGAAGCGGTAAGCGTTGTTGGTGATCACGATCGGGCGGTCGAACAGCGCGGCGTCCGAGACCCGCAAGATTGTTTCCTGAAATGTCGAGCGCGTGCCGAACAGGGGCAAAAATTGCTTCGGGCGAACTTCGCGGGAGGCTGGCCAGAGCCGCGTGCCTGCGCCGCCGCACATGATCAGCGGAACGATCTTCTTGTCCATCAGCGCCTCGTCGTTTGGCAGCGGCTTAAGTGTTTGAATCCGCGATTTGTCTACCGGCAAATCGCCGGTAAATCCTCAAAAATCGGCATTAACCTTTGCGGCCACCGGTGATAGCGCCCCGTCCAGGCCGCCTCTTTAGCCGCCACCCCACCGGCCCCGCAACACCTGATTAACGCCCTATTGCCAGATCGGTCCTAAAACCATACCAAGGCGCTCAAAGTCTGGCGCGCGAATGGCGCGGCCTTCTTATGTCCCAAACCCACGCGAATGCGGGCGAAATGCGCCGGATTCTGTCTTCCGCGATCAAGATTCTGGTCTCAGGCGCGCTGCTTTATCTCGCGCTTCGCAAGGCCAATTTTGCTGATCTCGCTTCCCGTATCGATCTTTTCAGCGGCGCCTGGCTTTTCCTTGCCCTTGCGCTCACCTTTTTGCAGATTTTCGTCGGCGTCCTGAGGTGGCGCATCGTCAGCGCCGAATGCGGCGCGCCGCTGCCGCTCAGGCAGGCGATGCGCTACAACGTGATCGGAACCTTCTTCAACCAGACGCTGCCCTCCTCGATCGGTGGCGATGCCGTGCGGCTTTGGCTGGTGGCGCGCTCGGGCGCCGGTTGGCGAGCGGCGACCTATTCGATCTTCGTCGATCGCGCGGTCGGGTTGATTGCGCTCGCGATCGTCATCGTGGCCAGCCTGCCGTGGAGTTCCCGCCTGATCGTCGACGAGTACGGCCGCTCGGCGCTGATGCTGATCGATTTCGCCGCGCTCGCCGGAGGCGCCGGCTTTCTCATCGTCGGCGTGCTGCCCTGGCCATGGCTGAAGAAATGGTGGGGAACCCATCATATCCATGCCTGCGCGGTCATCGCCAACCGCGTCATCTTCAGCACGCGCAACGAGCCGGCAATCGCGATCTTTTCGCTTCTGGTCCACTTCCTCACGGTGTCGATCGCCTGGTGCGTCGTGCAATCGATCGCAGCGCCGGTGGGACTCGCTCAGACGTTCCTTTTGATTCCGCCGGTCATGCTGATCACGATGCTGCCGATCTCGATCGCCGGCTGGGGTGTCCGCGAGGCCACGATGGCGCTGGCGTTCGGCTATGCGGGCCTGGTGACGAACGAAGGCATCAACGTCTCGCTGCTCTACGGCGCGGTGACTTTCGTTGCGGGCGCGATCGGCGGGTTGGTGTGGATCTTTTCCGCCGAAAAGGCCGCGCGTGACAAGAACGCCGGGCCGGAGGCGATCGAGGCGGCGGAATGACCGGCTGCCTGGAGCCGATGATTGCTCCCGGATGGCAGCAGGTGCTTTTGGTGGCATGCGTGGCCGCGGTCGTTTCGGCCGTCGGGATTTTGCTGATCCGTCCCCTTCTCTTGAAGCACGCGCTGGCAAAGCCGAATGCACGATCATCCCATCGCGTTCCGACCCCGCAAGGCGCCGGCATTGCCGTGATAGCGGCGACGCTTGTGGTCGCGGGCGCCGTGCTCTTCGGCACCTGGGACGAGTTTACGGCCCTCGTGCTGTTTGGCGCGACCGTGTTTATCGCGGCGCTCGGCTTTGCCGACGACCTCAAACCGGTTCAGGTGTTGCCGCGCCTTGTTCTGCAGGCGATCGCGGTCGGCGCGGTCGTACTGGTCAGCACGTGCGATGATCTTCGCATTGCGCCGTTCATCCCGATCTGGATCGAGCGGGCCTTGCTCGTGCTTGCGGGGCTGTGGTTCGTCAATCTCGTCAACTTCATGGATGGCCTCGACTGGATCACGGCCGCCGAGGTCATACCAGTCACGGCCGCGCTTGCGATGCTGGGTGTGCAGGGCGACGTTCCGCGGATCGCCACGATTATCGCCGCAGCCCTTTGTGGCGGGTTGATCGGCTTTGCGCCGTTCAACCGTCCGGTGGCAAAAATCTTTCTCGGCGATGTCGGCAGCCTGCCGATCGGCCTCTTGCTCGGCTGGTGTCTGTTGCAACTTGCCGCTCAGCATCACCTCGCCGCCGCGCTGCTGTTGCCGCTTTATTATCTCGCGGATGCCACGGTGACTTTGTTGCGCCGGATGATGCGCGGCGAGCCATTCTGGATTGCGCACCGCTCGCATTTCTATCAGCGCGCCACCGATAACGGCTTTGCGGTGATGCAGGTGGTGGGCGAGGTCTTTGCGCTCAATCTTCTTCTTGCCGCGTTGGCGCTCACCTCGATCGCCATGCGGTCGATTGCGGCCGATGCCATGTGTCTCGCGCTCGGCGCTGTTGCGGTCGCGCTTGTGCTGTTTCGGTTTTCGCGGCCAAGGAAAATTGTAGCGGTCTAGGCCGCGTTCGAGCCGAATTCCGGCACCGCGTCCTTCAGGATCGCCTTGATGGTCGCGGGATCGTCGTTCTCGATCGCCTGCCGCAGCGCCGCCATCCAGTTCTTGAGCGCCTGCATCGGCGGCTCGTTGGGCTTGGCCGCCATCACGCCGGCAACGCCGATCTCGACCGGCGGCTCTTCGGCCGCGAACAGGATCTCGTTGAGCCGCTCGCCCGGCCGCATCCCGGTATATACGACTTCGATATCGACGCCGGGCTGCAAACCCGAAAGACGGATCATCCGCTCGGCGAGGTCCACGATCTTCACGGGCTGGCCCATGTTCAAGACGTAGACCGACACAGAGCGTTGGCTACCTAGCGCATGCGTTGCCGCCGTGATCACGAGATCGCAGGCTTCGCGGATGGTCATAAAGTAACGCACCATCTCGGGATGGGTCACCGTGACCGGCCCGCCCGCCTCGATCTGCGCCTTGAATTTCGGCACCACCGAGCCGTTGGAGGCTAGCACGTTGCCGAACCGCACCGAGATCAGCCGCATGCGCTTGGGCCGCGCCTGCGCCAGATCATGATCCAGCGCCTGGCAGTACATTTCGGCGAAGCGTTTTGTTAGTCCCAGCATCGAGACCGGTTCGATCGCCTTGTCGGTCGAAATCATCACCATCGCCTCGGCGCCGGCGGCAAGTGCCGCATCGGCGACGTTGACCGAACCGAAGATATTGGTCTTGACCCCTTCGCTCCAGTCGCGCTCGAGGATCGGCACATGCTTGAGCGCCGCCGCATGGAATACGAGATCCGGCTTGAATTCGCTCATCAGCCGCGTGATCCGTTCACGGTCGCGGATGTCGGCGATACGGCCCTCGATCTCCGCTTCGACCTCTTGGGCCGCCAGCGCCTCGGTGACGGCGTAGAGCGCGGGTTCGGAATTCTCGATGATCAGAAGCCGCGCCGCGCCGAAGTCGACGATACGCTGGCAGACCTCCGCGCCGATCGAACCGCCGCCGCCGGTGACGATGACGCCCTTGCCTTTGACCAGCGCCTCAAGGCGCGCATAGTCGATGGTCGTCGTCGGCCGCAGCAACAGGTCCTCGACCGCCACAGGAGCAAGGCGCGGCGTCTCGCCGCCTTCGAGCGACGGCAGCCGGCTCACGATCAGCCGCAGCCGCTTTGCCCGCATCATGAATGTTTCCGGATGCGCTTCGGCCTCGAAGACCGAGGGCAGCATGACGACACGCGCGATCGGCTTGTTGCGCCGCGCGAAATCGGCGGCGACGTCCTCGATGTCATCGATGTTGCCGAGCACGGGAACGTTGCGGATCAACTGGCCGCGATCGGCGACTGACGGCGAAAGAATGCCGATCGGCCAGATCCGCTTCACGGCACCGCTTTCGATGCCGCGCAGCAGGACTTCGGCATCGGCGGTGCGGCCGACCAGCAGCGTCGGCGACGCGTCCTCGGCCCGCGCGTGATGGCGAACCCGCGTGTAGCGGAAATAACGATAGGCAAAGCGCAGCGCGCTGAGCGATGTGATTTCGAGGAACCAGAACAGGACGATGGTCACCTTGCCGAAAAAGAAGGTGCCGTGCACGTTGGGCGCGACGAGAATGTAGTCGAGCGCCAGCAGCGCGGTGGCCAGCACGGTCGTCACGCGCAGGATGTTGAGGGCATCCGGCAGCGAGATGAAACGCCATTTCGTGGTGGTGAGATTGAAGAGATAGCAGACCACGAGGCTGAGCAGGAGGAAGTACGGCAGGATGCGCAGCATCAGCGGCAGGCGCTCGACAAACTGCTCACCGCCCTCGAAACGCAGATAGAAGGCGGCAACAAACGCAACGGCCGTCGCCAGCACGTCGTGCAGGGCGATCAGGTAGTTGCGCAAGGTCAGATGCGTCAAACGCGTCATTCGACAACCGATAGTTTTACGGCGACACTCGCCTCACCGCTGATAGCCCATCTCGCATGCGCTGGAAAGCATCAGGACGCATCGCTTGGCGGCGCTTTGGATGTTCCGCTCGCCTTCAGCACCACGCCGCCGGCAATACCGACGCCGAGCACATACATCCAGCCCTCGTGAAAATCGAAAATGTGGGAGTTGAACAGCGAGGTGAAGATGTTCTGCACCACCACCAGCAGCCCGATCCAGTTGAAGAGCCCTTCGCCACGGAACATCCACAGATGGGACAGCCACATCGCGTAGAGCACGATGACGCCGAGCACACCCCACTGCACGGCGACGTTCAGGGTCTGGTTATGCGGATTCCGGATCACTTCGGCGGCGGCGCCGGTTTGTCCGGCGGCGGCTTTTTCGAACAACCCCTCGGTCGATCCGGTGCCGTGACCCTTGATGGGCGCCTCGCTGAAAAACAGCAGCGACTTCCGCCAGAACTCGAGCCGCTCGCCGACGGAGGTGACATTTCCCTCCCTGGAGAGCTCATATTGCTGGCCGATCGATGTGATCTTCTCGCGCAGCAGCGGCGAGGCGCCCCACGCCAGCGCGGTCAGCACGAGCGCGCCCGCCAGCACGGCGACGCTGGTCTGCCAACGCAGGTGAAGCACAGCGAACACGGCCAGCATGATCGGAATCGTGATCAGCGCGGTGCGCGACACGATGACGAAGATCATGTTCGTCAGAAAACCGAGGCTGAGCGCAGCAAGCAGGAGCGCCAGCGCGGTCCTCTTCTCGCGCGCAAGCGAAACAATCGGAAACGCCAGCGCCACGGCGCACAAGGCGAACTCCTGGCTCTGGTCGATATAGTTCTTGACGAAGATCCCGGGCGAATCGACGCCGGTGCCCCTCGCCTTGAGCGTCAGGTCCGGAAAGAACCAGACGATCCAGGACATCGCGAGAAGCGCGACGCAGGAGGCCAGAAAGGCGATCAGGACCCAGAGGCCCCGCTCCGATCGCCGGAAATGATGGAACAGCAGCGGCAGCAGCAACAGCTTCGCGGTCGGTGCGACTGCGTAGAAACGCATCCCCCAGCGCGCGTCCGACCACAGCGTGCCGACGAGCGCGAGCGCGAACAACGCGATCGGCGCAGCGCAGATCGGGCGCTTCAGCGACGCTGCGAAATCGCTCGCATCGATCGTCGGCAGCTTCACGACCACGAGCGCTACGCCGAAAATTCCGACCAGAGACGTCGACCATGGCAGCGAGGCCGCCAGCAGCACGGCAACGATATCGGCCGTGGTCATCCAGGCCGCAGGATCGCGCCATCGCCGCGCCAGCAGCGCGCCGATCGGCTCGGCGGCAGCACTCACGCCTTGCCTCCGGATTTTTTATCTCCCCTTGCGCGATCGACCAGCGAGGTCGTGGAAAAGCCGGCCAGCACCTCGACGAGGACCACCTGACCGCCATGCGCCTCGACGATCTCGTGGCCCACCACCTGCTCGCGGGTATAGTCGCCGCCCTTGACCAGCACGCTCGGCTTGATCTGCTCGATCAATTTGAGCGGTGTGTCCTCCTCGAAGATCACGACGAGATCGACTGCCTCCAGCGCCGCCAGCACTTCGGCACGCGCGCGTTCGACCTGAACCGGCCGGCTCTCGCCCTTCAGCCGCTTGACGGAAGCATCGCTGTTCAGGCCCACGATCAGGCGATCGCAGGCCGCGCGCGCCGCGGTCAGAACCTTGACGTGGCCGGGATGCAGGATGTCGAAGCAGCCATTGGTGAAGCCGACGCGCAAATCCTGCCTGCGCCATTCGGCAAGCCGCGCCTCCAGTTCCTTGCCATGCGCGACGATCTTCTCTTCGGCGGCGAGAAACGCATGCGGCAGGATCTGGCGGCGAAGCTCTGCCGGCGTCACCGTCGCGGTGCCCTTCTTAGCCACGGCAACCGCGGCTGCGGCGCTTGCGAGCCGCAACGCATCTTCCCACTCAGCGCCCGCGCCGCGCGCAACCGCCAGCACCGCGACCACCGTGTCGCCGGCGCCAGAGACGTCGCGCACGCGCACCGGATAGGCCGGCACGTGAACCGCCTCGCCCTTGCGCGGCACCAGTGTCATGCCGTGCTCGCTTTGTGTCACCAGAAGTGCCTCGCAATCGGCAAGCTGCATCACGTCCTGCGCGGCAGCCGCAATGTTCTCGCTTGAATCGGCGCGGCTTCGGGTCGCTTCGGCAAATTCCTTGCGGTTCGGCGTCAGCAGCGTCGCCCCGCGATAGATGGCAAAGTTGGCGCTCTTGGGATCGACGATCACGGCTTTGTTCAGTTTGCGCGCGGCGTCGATGACGTTGCGGATCACGCGCGCCGTCAGCACACCCTTGGCGTAATCGGAGAGCAGCACCACATCGGCGCGTGCGATCAGCGGCAAAATCGTGTCGATCAGCTTCTGCTCGGTGTTGCCTGTCGCCGGATGAGACATCTCCCAATCCGCCCGCAGCATGTGCGTCCGGTAGTGTTCGGACACAAAACGCACCTTGCGCGTGGTCGGCCGCGCGCTGTCGGTCACCAGAACGCTCTCGATCTGCGGTTCCCTAGCCAACGCCGCCTTGAGTTCCGCTCCCGCCGCGTCCTCGCCGATCAGGCCGACAAAGATGCATTTGGCGCCGAGTGCGGTGATGTTGCGCGCGACGTTACCGGCGCCGCCAATATTGGTCTCGCTGCGCTTTGCGGCGATCACCGGCGCCGGCGCCTCCGGCGAGACCCGCGACACCTCGCCATAGACGAATTCGTCGAGCATGAGGTCGCCGACGCAAAGCACGGTCTGGCGAACCATCTCACGGTGAAAGGAGTCGAAATCCAACATCGGCTTCTATTTCCGTCAGCGATAGCGATCGGCGGAATCGAGATAGTTCTGGACGTAATGCCCGACCGCTTCCTCCAGCGGCGTGAAGCCGCCGTTATAGCCGGCGCGCTGCAAGCGATCGACCTCGCTTTGGGTAAAATACTGGTAAGCGTCGCGGATCGACAAGGGCATGTCGATGTAGCGGATGTTGGGCGGAGCGTTAAGCGCCGCATAGGCCGACAGCATGAGATCCCGAAAGGAACGCGCCTTGCCGGTGCCGACATTGAAGAGGCCGGAGACTGACGGCGTCGCGAGCAGCCACATCGTCACGCGCACCACGTCGTCGACATAGATGAAGTCGCGCCGCTGATCGCCATCGGCAATGCCGTCGCGATGCGACTTGAACAATTCGACCACGCGCCCGCTTTTGATGTCGTCGAAGCGGCGCGCCAGCACGCTCATCATCGTGCCCTTGTGATATTCGTTCGGCCCGAACACGTTGAAGAACTTCAGGCCCGCCCATTGCGGCGGCAGCTTGTCGCCCCGCGCGGCGCGCGCGATCACGCCCATGTCGAACAGATGCTTGCTCCAGCCGTAAAGATTCATCGGCCGCAGCGTGGTCAATGCGGCCGGATCGTCATCAAAGCCCTGGTCGCCGTTGCCGTAGGTCGCGGCCGAAGAGGCATAGATGAACGGCACCGCATGGGCAGTGCACCAGTCGAGCAGCCGCATCGAGAAGCGAAAGTTGGTCTCGATCACGAGATCGCCGTCCGTCGCGGTCGTCTCGGAAATCGCGCCCATGTGGATGACGGCCTCACACTTGCGGCCATTGAGCCACGACATCAGTTCCGCCGGCGGCACGATATCGGCAAGCTGGCGCTTGGCGAGGTTGCGCCACTTGCCGGCATCGCCGAGCAGGTCGCAGACGACAACGTCCGCGCGGCCGGCGTCGTTGAGCGCAGCCACGATGTTCGACCCGATAAAACCGGCCCCACCGGTCACCAGCAGCATTCCGCACCCTGTCCGTTGAACTTAAAGCTTTGCCTTAACCCTGCCCGGCAGGCAACTTGGGTTGCCCGATATGGTGAAGGTTAAAGCGAGGCTTTACCTGCCCTTGCGGAGCCAGTACGGAGGCAGCCGAGGGCAGACCATCACAAAGATATGAATAAAGATTCAGACCATTCCGTGGCTGTGGAGGATGCGACCGATACAAGGCCGATCCTGATCATTCCCTATATGTGGATCGGCGACTTCGTCCGCGGCCACAGCGTGGTGCGGGTGCTGAACCAGCGCTTTCCGAACCGGCCTGTCGATCTCCTGACCACCAGCCTTTGCGCCCCTCTGGTCGATTACATGCCGGGCGTGCGCGCCGGCATCAAATGCGACCTACCCCGCGGCCGGCTGGCGATCGCCAAGCAGCGCGCCCTCGCCGCTGAGCTGAAGGCGCGGAACTACGCCACCGCGCTCGTGCTGCCCCGGACCTGGAAATCGGCGATTGCGCCGGCTTTGGCCGGGATCCCCGAACGTATCGGCTTTGTCGGCGAGGCGAGATTCGGCCTGATCAATCACTGGCGCTGGGGCGAAAAGGCCCTTCCCCGTTTCCTCGACAAGAATGCGGCCTTGGCGCTGCCGGACGGCGCCGCCCGGCCGCCTGAATGGCCGGTGCCGCAATTGCGGGTGCCGCGGGAAGACGCGATGCGCTTCCGGCAGACGCGCGGGCTCGGTCAAAACATGGCCGTGGCGCTGGCGCCGGGCTCGGTCGGCTCCTCAAAGCGCTGGACGTATTATCCGCAAGCCGCAAAGCTGCTGGCCGAGCGCGGCCTCGACGTCTGGGTGATCGGCGGGCCCGGCGAGAGCACCATCGCGCAGGAGATCGTCGCTACGGGCGGCGAACGCGTGCGCGACCTCACGGGAACGGACCTGCGCAACGGCATTCTGGCGATGGCGGCGGCTGATATCGCGGTCAGCAACGATTCCGGGCTGATGCATATTGCGGCCGCGCTCGGCACGCCGACCATGGGGATTTTCGGCCCGACCAGCCCGAAACTATGGGCACCGATCAACGGCCTTGCGGCCACTGTGCAGACCAAGACCAGCGTGCCATGCCAGCCCTGTCACCGCCCGGTCTGCACCATGAACGATCACCGCTGCATGCGTGACATTCCACCGTCTGACGTGGCCGACACGGTGGCGCAAGTGCTCGCGGACGCGGGCGTCGTCGTGCCGCATTAAGCACGATGCGCGCTTGCGCGAGCTATCCATGACGACTACCAAGAACGCATCCAACCGAAACGGTGACACGTGAGTCGCACTTCGCAGGACCCGATCGCAGCGCATCTTTCGCTCTCGCGCGAGGCGATCGAGCGCGCCGCTCACGATGCCGCGCTGCTCGACACCGCGCGCAAGATCGCTGACGTCATCACGGCCGCCCTGCGCAATGGCCAAAAACTCCTGATCGCGGGCAATGGCGGCAGCGCCGCCGATGCCCAGCACATCGCCGCCGAAATCGTCGGCCGCTACAAGAAGGACCGTCCGGCCTGGGCCGCGATTGCGCTGACGACGGATACCTCCGCGCTGACCTCTGTTGGCAACGACTACGGTTTTGAGCATATTTTTTCGCGACAGGTCGAAGGCCTCGGCCGCCGCGGCGACGTGCTGCTGGCTATGACCACCTCGGGCCGTTCGCCGAACATTCTGGCGGCATTGAAAGCGGCACGACAGCAGGGCCTGATCACGATCGGCTTCACCGGAGCCAAGGGCGGCAGCATGGGTGCGATGTGCGACCATCTGCTGGTCGCGCCGAGCGACGACACCCCGGTGATCCAGCAGATCTACATGGCATTCGCGCATGGCATCTGCGACGCGATCGAACAGACGCTGACCGGCAAATGAACGCGCGTGCGCCAGGCTCTGTCGCGTCAAGACCGGCGGCGTTCCTCGACCGCGACGGCGTCATCAATCATGACGACGGCTATATGGGCACGCGCGATCGCATCCGCTGGATGCCGAATGCGGCCAAAGCGATCAAGCGACTCAACGACGCCGGCTACTTCGTGTTCTTCTTCACCAACCAGTCGGGCGTCGCGCGTGGCTTCTTCAGCGAAGAGGCGCTCAACAGCTTGCACGACTGGATGCGCACTGAACTGTCAGCGCAAGGCGCCGTCATCGACGATATCCGTTACTGTCCGCATCATCCGGACGGAACGATTGAAGGCTATCTCGAGGATCACCACTGGCGAAAGCCCAAGCCCGGCATGATTCACGACCTGATGGAGCATTGGCCGGTGCGCCGCGAAGGCAGCTTCGTGATCGGGGATCGTGCCAGCGACATCGAGGCGGCCGACGCTGCCGGCCTCCCCGGTTTTCTCTTCACCGGCGGTGATCTCGACGCGTTCGTGGCGGATATTTTAGGATCTCGTTTGGCGTCTCACTCGAAGCCGAATTCGCTTGAAAAACCCGCTTAAGAGGGGCAAACGGGGTTTGGCAGAGGGGCGCCAGTCGCGGCCGATCCCCATGGAAAATGGATGACCGAACTCCCGCGAAAAATCACCGACGATCCTTATGGCGCGGCGGTTCTGATCCGCCGCCTCGTCATGGAACAGGGGCTCGCCTATTGGCGGCGTTATCTGCTCGCGTTTTCGCTGATGGCCGTCTCCGCCGCGACCACGGCCGGCTCCGCCTGGCTGCTCGGCCAGGTCATCAACCAGGCCTATGTCGACAAGAACATTCGCGGCATCGCGATCCTGTCCGCCATCACCGTCGTGATCTTCATCATCAAGGGCGCTGCAACCTACGGCCATCAGGTCATTCTGTCGAAAATCTCGAACGCCATCCTCGCCAGCAACCAGCGCGCGCTGTTCGCCAAATTGATGAACGAAAGCGTCGGCTTCTTTTCCGATCGGCATTCGTCCGAATTTCTTGCGCGCCTGACCGCGGGTGCCAACTCCGTCACCCAGGTGCTCAGCCTCCTCATCAACGCAGTCGGCCGCGACGTACTCTCGCTGGCCGCGCTGATCGTGGTGATGGTGTCGCAAGATCCTTTGATGTCGCTGCTCGGATTGCTGGTCGCGCCGCCCGCGATGCTGGTGCTGCGCAAGCTGGTGCGGCGGATCAAGAGTCTTGCGCATACGCAGTTCACCGGCACCGCCGACATCATGGAGACCATGCAGGAGTCGCTGCAGGGCATCCGCACCGTGAAGGCGTTCACGCTGGAAGAGACGATGCGCGAGCGGATCGACACCAGCATCAAGGCCGTCGAGGACAACGCCAACAGGATGGCGCGCGTCTCCAACCGGTCGAGCCCGCTGATGGAAACGCTCGGCGGCCTCGCCGTCGCCGGCACCTTGATGTATGCCGGCTACAACGTTGTGGCGAACGGCGCCACGCCCGGTCAGTTCTTCTCGTTCCTGACCGCGTTCCTGCTCGCCTATGAGCCGGCCAAGCGGCTGGCGCGGCTCAATCTCGAACTGAACTCGAGCCTGATCGGCACGCGGAAACTGCTCGAAATCATCGACAGTCCGCCGAGTGAGCCCGACGACGGCGACAAGCCGGCGCTCAAACTGACCGACGCGCGCGTCGAACTGCGGGACGTCAGTTTTGCGTATCGGCCGAACGAAGTGGTGCTCGACCACATGAGCTTTGTTGCCGAACCCGGCAAGGTCACGGCACTGGTCGGCCCTTCCGGCGGCGGCAAGTCGACGGTGCTGGCGCTGCTGTTGCGCTTCTATGAAGCAACCAGCGGCGACATTTTGATCGACGGCCAATCGATATCGAGCGTCTCGCGTCATTCGCTGCGAAGCCAGACGGCCTATGTCGGACAGGACGTTTATTTGTTCCGCGACACCATCCGCGCCAACATCGCCTTCGGCAAGGAAAACGCGACCGAAACCGAGATCACCGAAGCCGCGAAGGCCGCCTGCGCCCACGATTTCATCATGGGTTTTCCGCTCGGCTACGACACGCCGGTCGGCGAACACGGCACACAACTCTCCGGCGGCCAGCGCCAGCGCATCGCCGTCGCCCGCGCGCTGCTTCGCAACGCGCCGCTGATCCTGCTTGACGAAGCGACAGCTGCGCTCGATTCCGAATCCGAAAGGCAGGTGCAGGAAGCGATCGAGCATCTGTGCCAGAACCGCACCACGATCGTGATCGCGCACCGCCTGCACACCATCATGCATGCCGACACGATCCTGGTGGTCGAGGGCGGCCAGATCGTCGAGCGCGGACGTCACGACGATCTCCTGCGCCGCAGCGGCCGTTATGCTTCCTTCTTCCGTCTGCAACAGCGCGCGCCGACGCTGGCGCCATCGGAAGCCACCGCATAAGACTTTGCAACTGACAACTCCAACCAACGAGAGCGCCATGAACGCCACCGTCATCCCCGCTTTGTCCCAGCCGTCATTGCCCGTCGTGGGCGAAAAAGGCGTCTATCCGGTTCGCCGCATCTGGTGCGTCGGGCGCAACTACCTCGAGCACATCCGCGAGATGGGCAATGACGAGCGCGCGCCGCCGTTCTTCTTCGCCAAGCACGCCGACATGCTGGTGGCCGATGGCGCCACCGTCCCCTACCCGCCGCTGACCAAAGACCTGCATCACGAGGTCGAGCTGATCGTTGCCATGAAGAGCGGCGGCTTGAACATTCCAGCCGACAAGGCGCTCGATCACGTCTACGGCTATGCGGTCGGCATCGACCTCACCCGGCGCGACCTGCAGCTTGCCTCGCGCAAGAAGGAGCGGCCGTGGGAAGTCGGCAAGTCCTTCGACTATTCCGCGCCCTGCTCGGCGATCCAGCCAGCCGCCAAGATCGGCCATCCCGCCAAGGGCAAGATCTGGCTCACCGTGAACGGCAAGGAAACGCAGAAGGGCGATCTCACCGAACTGATCTGGAGCGTTCCCGAAATCATCTGGCAGCTCTCGCAGCAGGTGAAGCTTGCCGCCGGCGACATCATCATGACCGGCACGCCGGCCGGCGTCTCCCAGCTCCACCCGGGCGACAAGATCGAATGCGGCGTCGACGGCGTCGGCACGCTGAAGGTCGCGATCGGTCAGCCGGAGAAGTGAGGGACTCTTTCGCTCGCTTGTTCGTTTTTCGTCATGCCCGGCCATAGCCGTTCGAAGAACGGCGTCGCTTCCGCTCGCCTATGTGCCGGGCATCCACGTCTTTGGTAGCGCGAACAAGAAGGACGTGGATGGCCGGGTCAAGCCCGGCCATGACGGAGAAGGCAGCGCTACCGTCCCAGCGCCTGCAGTCCCTTGAAGGTCAGGCGCTTCGGGTCTTTCACACCCGCGAGATAAAACCGGCGAATGAAATCGGCGACCATGTCGCGGTCGCAATCGGTGAGCGCCACCACGGCGTCAATGGCAATTCGCTGAGCGTCCATAGCGTTTCCTCGCGACCCGACTGCTCCATCGTCATCGCGAGGAGCGGAAGCGACGACGCGATCCAGAATCGTATTGGACTGGATTGCTTCGCTGGCGCTCGCAATGACGGTTCAGGCAATCTACGCATCGCCGATTAATCCGGCGTTAACCGCATCGCATCGTCGCCGATTCGAGGAAGTTCCCGTATACGCGAAACCACGCATGGGAGCGTGGAACCGTCTCACGAATACTTCATCACGCCGTCGTCGATCTTGCCCCAGCGCAAGCTCACGATGTCGAGCGCGTAGTTCTGATAGAGCCGCCACGGCCGCTTCGAGCCTTGCTTGGGCATTTTGGCGACCGCCCGCTGCACGTAGCCCGACGTGAAATCCAGCGCCGGAATTTCCTGCACCGTCGGATCGACATTGTGCGGCACGCAACTCTTGTAGCCGTGCCGATCCATGTAGTTGAGCAGCCGGCAGACATATTCGCAGGTGAGATCGCATTTCAGCGTCCAGGACGCATTGGTGTAGCCAAACGCCGACGCGATGTTCGGCACGTCCGAATACATCATGCCCTTGTAGTTCAGCGTCTTCGCAAAATCGACCTTGCGGCCGTCGACGGAAACTTCCATGCCGCCCAGCACCTGCAACACCAGCCCGGTCGCGGTGACGATGATATCGGCTTCGAGTTCGCTGCCGTCCTTCAGGCGAATGCCCTTTTCGGTGAAGCGGTCGATCTCGCTGGTCACGACGGACGCGCGCTTCTCGCGGATCGACTTGAAGAGATCGCCATCGGGCACGAGGCACAGCCGCTGATCCCATGGATTGTAGCGCGGGTTGAAGTGGGTCATGACGTCGTAGTCGGCGCCGAGCGCCATCCTGACGCCGCCGAGGATCAGTTTTTTCACCCGCTCGGGCTGACGTCGCGAGAGCTGGAAGAAATACATGCCGAACAGCACGTTGCGCCAGCGTATCATGTGATAGGCGATCGCATCGCCGAGCCGCTTGCGCAATTTGATCGCAAGCTGATCCTGCGCCGGACGCGACACCACATAGGTCGGCGAGCGCTGCAACATCGTCACATGCGACGCGAGTTTCGCCATTTCCGGCACCAGCGTGACGGCGGTCGCGCCGGAGCCGATCACCACCACGCGCTTTCCGGTATAGTCGAGCGCCGCCGGCCATTTCTGCGGATGGACGATCTGGCCCTTGAAGTCGTCGCGGCCTGAAAATTCCGGCGTGTAGCCGTCTTCGTAGCGGTAGTAGCCCGAGCACATGAACAGGAAATTGCAGGTGAAGTGCGCGGTCTCGGCTCTGCCCTCGCCCGAGCTGCGCTCGGCTTCCACGGTCCAGCGCGCCTCCGCCGTCGACCATGACGCCTGCTTGACCCTGTGACGGAAACGAATCTTCTTGTCGATGCCGTTCTCGGTTGCGGTCTCGCGCACGTATTTCAGGATGCTCGGCCCGTCCGCGATCGCCTTCGGCGCGGTCCACGGCTTGAACGAATAACCGAGCGTGAACATGTCGCTGTCGGAGCGAATGCCGGGATAGCGGAACAGATCCCAGGTGCCGCCGATGCAATCGCGCCCTTCGAGAATGACGAAGCGCTTGTTCGGACATTTGTGCTGCAGATGATAGCCGGCACCGATGCCCGAGAGCCCGGCGCCGACGATCACGACATCGAAATGTTCCGTTTGCTGGGTGGTTTCCAGGACCTGCGACATGGCTATCGATTAACGCCCGGACGCGGCGAAAATCAACGGCAAACGCGAGAGCGTGGAACGCTTTCGGCCGGTAAAAATGTCTCATCGCATTCCGCGGTGCGGACATAAGCTCGAACCAGGCCGCAAAAAAAGATCGGTCCCGGATGGAAGAATTCCGGGACCGTCCTTCGGGCCAGGCTTATGCGTTAACTGCCGGACGGATTCAGGTTCGGATTGACGCCGCCGACGCGCGACGGATCTCGTCCGCTGAGACCAAAGCCTTCCGGCCCCGGGTAAGCCTGAACGGCCGGCGGGGCCGCGATGACGCCCGGGCCGACCTGGTTGTACGACCGATAGAACCTGCGCAATCGGGCTTCCCGTCCGTACCGCGCATGGGATGCCGGACCGACATACGATCCTGCAACGCCGACGTTGGTGGCGTTGCTTACATCCTGAGCGAATGTGGGAGCCGCGACAGACGCCGAAAGAATAACCGCGGCCGTGATCGTCTTCATATAGTTCATTCGTTTCTCCGTTCTCAACGATCGACCAATCCCGCGCGCGAAGCGGCGTTCCGAAAAACCGGAAATCGTGATGATTGGTCCTTCGCGCCTCGCTGAGGCGTGAAAATTCGTCACCGCTCACGGAGCTTGATCAACGTGAGCATGCAAACTTCACGCGTTCCCGCGTCCAGAACGTGACTGACCGGGAGCGTTGACGACGTTGCTGGCGGGGCGATTGATGTTTCGCGGGGTCAGTACGGCGGCGGCTTGCGTTGCCGTTGCGCTTTCGCAGCCTCGATCCACCACGCAAGGTCGTCCGCGAACCGCGGAAATGACGCCTCTAATGCTTTGCCGCCCTCGCCGACCGGCTCGCCTTCGACGGACAGCGCATGACCGATCTGGCCGACAGCGATGGTGGAGGATATGACCACCATCCCCATTTCGGACAGCGTCCCGTGCCAGGCTGTCGACGCACGCGCGCCGGACAGCCGGCCCGCCGAGTAACTCGCGATCGCTGCCGGACGCCAGAACCACTCCTCCAGAAAGTGATCGGTGAGGTTTTTCAGGCCCGGCTGGATGCCCCAGTTGTATTCGCCGGTCACGAACACAAAGCCATCGGCGGCCTTGATCTTCTGCGCAAGCGCTTCGAGATTCGCGGGCGCCTCTCCCTTCCTGTATTCCTTGTACATCCGATCGAGCATCGGCAGGTTGACCGCCTTGGCGTCGACCAGTTCGACATCGCCGGTCCGGCGTGCCAGCTGCCTGATGATATAGTTCGCGAGCCGAATGCCCATCCGCTCGGACCGATAGGAGCCGTAGAAGACAAGAATGCTCATGACAGTCACTCCGTGATCGATCCGCCGGCTGCGGTTCCCTGACACTTGACAACAGAATACCACGCACCGGCGTGAAGCTGAGAATTTCCTGACGTGATCGCAGGCCGCAACGGCGCTATGATCGACCGGGAGCACCGATGGGAGGATTGACATGGACGATCGATCCATTCGGCTTGCACTGGAGCGTCACTGGACGGCTTCGGATGCGAGCGATTTCGACGTCGAGCATGAAATCTACCGCGAGGACGCCGTGCTCGATTATCCGCAATCGGGCGAGCGAATCCGCGGCCGGCGCAACATCCAGGAGAGCCGGTTCGTCCAGCCGAACAAGAAGCGCTTCGCAGTCCGTCGCATTGTCGGCAGCGGCGATCTCTGGGTCACCGAATTCACGCTGAGCTATGACGATAGACCGTCTTACACGGTGAGCATCATGGAATTTCGCGACGGATTGGTGACGCACGAAACCCAATATTTCGCGCAATCCTTTGCGCCGGCGCCCTCGCGCGCGCATCTTGTCGAGCGAACTTGATTGGACGAGCCATCTCGGCTTGAATGGTGTTCTAGTGGTCCGATTCTAACATTTGTATCCCTTCTCAGCAGGCACTTTTACAAATGTTAGAATCGAAGGACCACTAGCAAGCATCTCTTTTTAGTGGAGCTTTGGATTTGACATTCGCTTGTCGAACGCGCTGCCAACGGGTAGCGAATGTCAAATCCGCTCCACTAGCAATCGCTTGTCTATGGTGTCCATTCATGTCGCGCTTCGTGTCTCTCACAATTGCTGTCGTCCTGTCCCTGCTCGCAGGCGTCGTCCAGGCTGCGCCGGATCACAAGAAGCCGAAACCGGTCTGGCACGGCTACGGATTCCTGCCGGGCTATCAACAGCCGCCGAGCAACAGCCAGCCGCTCTATGCCCAGAAAAACGGGTTTGCGCGCGCGGCGCGCCTCAACAAACGCCCTTGGTATATCGACCCGGTGCCGCGTTATTACGGCTGGGACGACGAATGGCACTATGTCGGCCGGCCCGGCATTTACGGCGGTCGCTTCAACGGCGGCACCTTCGGTCCGTGCTGGACGCGGACGCCGATCGGCCCGATCTGGAACTGCGGCTGAGTGATTATCGCGCGACGGCGGCATCTCGCCTGCGAACAGAAAACGATAACCTTACCGCGAAGTTCGCTTCGCATTCGCCGTAAAACAACGGAACCGGCAGAGCCAACCGAACCCTTCAATTTGGCTCGAACTGCGCGGATTCATTTCAAGCTAACCCTGTTACCGCGCATTTGATGGGCTATTCATCAAGCGTAAGCAGAAGCTGGTATTCGTGGCCTGATAGGCAAACGACAAACGTTGCCGGATCTTTAGAGCTCACGAGGCAACCGGACAATGCAGCCGCCGACTGCCATGGCCGACGATGCCGACTTCGAAGCGCGCGTGCGCCTCGAGGTGCAGCGGCGCATGGCGGCGACGCCGGCGATGTTGCACTCGATCGATGCCGAGGGACGCCTGATCTCGGTCAGCGACGCCTGGCTCGCCAAGCTTGGATACGTCCGCGAGGAAGTGCTCGGCCGCCGGTCATCCGAATTCCTCACGCCGGCCTCGCGCGACCACGCCGTCAAGAACGTGCTGCCGGCGTTCTTCCGCACTGGGCATTGCGATAGCGTCGAGTACCAGATGGTCTGCAAGGACGGCCGCGTGATCGACGTCCTTCTGTCGGCGGTCCTGCACCGCGATCCCTCGGGCCAGGAACAGACATCGCTTGCGGTGATCACCGACGTCACCGCGATGAAGGATGCAGAACGCCGCGTGGCGGAGAGCGAAGCGCGCTACCGTCTGCTTGCCGACAATTCCACCGACATCATTGCCCTGCTCGATCGCGACGGCGCCCGGCGCTATGTGTCGCCGGCATGCTTTGCGATGACCGGCTATACGCCGGAAGAAATGCAAGCCTCGCGCACCGCCGAGACGACGCATCCGGACGATGTTGCAAGGGTGCTTCACGATCTCGCCAACATGACCGGCGTGACCACCGTGACCTACCGCATGCTCTGCAAGGACGGCCGCTACATCTGGGTCGAAACCACCTGCAGGCCGCTGGTCGGCGAAGGTCAGACGAACTTAAGGCTCTGCATTGTGCGCAACGTCGATGCACGTGTGCGCACCGAACGACAATTGCAGGAGAGCGAAGGCCGCTACCGGTTTCTCGCCGACAATTCCACCGACCTCATCATGCTGGTCGGGCATCGGGGCAAGCGCAGCTATGTCTCGCCGGCCTGCGAGAAGCTGCTCGGATACACGCCCGAAGAGATGCTCGAGATCAACTCGGCGGACGCGCTTCACCCCGACGACCGAGCATCGACCATGCGGACGCTCGCGCACGGATCGGGAGATCCGGCGCAGCGCGAGCAGACGCTGTCTTACCGGATGCGGCGCAAGGACGGCAGCTATGTCTGGGTCGAGGCCACCGGCCGGGCCGTCGATGTCGTCGGCGAAACCGATCAGCGCTTGTTGATCGTTCGCGATATCGAACGGCGCATGGAAGCCGAACGGCAGTTGAAGGAGAGCGAGGCGCGCTATCGCCTGCTGGCAGACAACGCGACGGACGTCATCATGACCGTGGCGCAAGACGGCAAGCGCAGCTATGTCTCGCCGGCCTGCGAAAAGCTGCTCGGATACACGCCCGAGGAAATGCTTCCGATCAATTCCCTGGACACGGTGCATCCGGAAGACGTTTCGACTGTCCACCGGATGCTCGCCGCCGGCTCCGAAGGCGGGGATCAGCAACAGACCTACACATATCGGATACGACACAAGGACGGCAACTACATCTGGGTCGAGACGACGGCCCGCGATATCGCCGGAGAAGAAGGCCGGCGACAGCTGAGCATCCGCGACATCGCAAAGCGCAAGAAAGCCGAGCAGCAGCTGAAGGACAGCGAGGCGCGTTATCGTCTGCTTGCCGACAACTCCACCGACATGGTGTTCCAGCTCGACACCGACCTCGTGCGCCGCTACGTCTCGCCGGCCTGCCGCGAACTCCTGGGCTACGAGCCGGAAGAGATGGTCGGCATCAAGCCGGCCGACATGGCCCATCCCGAAGACGCGCCGCGGCTCGCTTTGGTCTTCCAGATGCTGCTCAGCGGCCAGACCGACCGCCACTCGATCGTCAACCGCATCCGCCATCGCAACGGCAACTGGATCTGGGTGGAAGCGCAGTTGCGGGCGCTGAAAGGCCCCGACGGCACTGCCAGGGCAATCATCGGCGCGCTGCGCGACATCTCGGTGCGCAAGGCCGTGGAGGACGAACTGGCGGAAGCCAATCGCCGCCTTCGTCTGCTCGCAGGACAGGACAGCCTCACCGGACTTGCCAATCGCCGCGCCTTCGATGAAGCGCTCGCCAGGGAGCATCTGCGTTCGCGGCGCGACAAGACGGAGCTTGGCCTGATCATGATCGACGTCGATCATTTCAAGCGCTTCAACGACCTTTACGGCCATCTGGCCGGCGACGATTGCTTGCGGTGCGTAGGCGCCACGATCGGCGGAGCCTTGCTTCGGCCGGGCGACCTCGCCGCGCGCTATGGCGGCGAGGAATTCGCGGTGCTGCTGCCGGACACCGACGAGGCCGGCGCCGCCGTCACCGCCGATCGAATTCGCGAGACCATCCGTGGCCTCGGAATGCGCCACGATGCCAACCTCCACGAGGTTGTCACGATCAGCGCCGGCGTCGCGTCCTTCAACTGCGCGGACATTGAATCCGATCGCCTGATCGAGGCGGCCGACCGGGCGCTTTACTGCGCCAAGGATGCCGGCCGCAACACCGTCGCCCGCGCGAGCGCAGCCGGACGAAAGTCCCGCCACTCACGTCGCCTGAACATCCGAGCATTGGTAGCAGTCGCGGCTGGCCTTGGCGCCGGCTGAGGTTCCTGCATGGCCGGGCGGCGCCAAAGGCCGAGCCATTGACAGGCTGGCCGCGCAAAACATCAAATAAGCAAAAACCGGCGGCACTTCGCGACAGGGGCGAACAGAATGAAAATCGGCTCGACATGGCAGCGCCTGCGCGACTCCGTCATCAACTCGGCCGGCACCATCGTCTTCGGCATGGAAGACGGAACAGTTTCCATCTTCGGCCTGATCTTTGGCGTTGCCGCGACGACATCAAGCACCAAGACGGTCCTGATCGCGGGCGCCTCGGGCGCCGCGGCAGCGGCCGTCTCCATGATGGCGGGCGCCTATCTCGACGCGGAGACGACGCGAGACAAGACCGATGCAACACGATTGGCTGCCGGCAACTCGGACCTCTCAAGCCGCCTCGTCACTGCGGGCCTCACGCCGCTGCAATCCAAAGCGCTCTCGGCCGCGGCGCAAAGCGACCGCAACGCCGCCGACGGGCTGCTGCTGGTTTTGGAGGGCGCATCGAAAGAACGCGTCAATCCCTTCGAACAGGCGCTGTGGATGCTGATTGCCGACTTCTTTGCGGCCGCAGTCCCGATCCTGCCATTCGTGTTGCTGCCGATCGGTCAGGCACGGATCGTTTCCGGGGTCGTGACCGTCGCCTTGCTCGTAGCGCTCGGCGTCGGGCGCGCGAAGCTCGGACGCCGCAGCATCATCCGCACCGTGACCGAGACGGTTTCACTGGGCATTGGCGCGGCAGCCGCGGGCGTCGGAATCGGCGTGCTGATCGATCATCTGCTCTCGTGACGCGAGGGCTGGCTTATTCCAGTTGCATGCGAATGCCCTTGGCGCCGTTCAAGAGCCGCTTGAGGTGAAAGCCGGCCAGCGGATCGTCGGCATGAAGCCCGACCAGCGCTGCAAAGGCCGGCATGGCCGAGGCGTCGCCGGCCTCCAGTTTGGCGAAGGCCTGCAAATATTGCGTCATCTTGGGCGCGGTCGCCTCGGATAATGGCTCGAAGGCGCGCAGCGGCTCGCTTCGCCCGCGGAGCAAGAGGTCGCCGACCGGCCTGCCGCAAAAAGCCTTGGCGCCTTCGGCGACCGCAGCACTCACGCAAATCCTGGTCCCGAGAAATTTGTTGGCGGCTTCCAGCCGCGCCGCGGTGTTGATGGTGTCGCCATAGGCGGTGTAGTCGAAGAAGCGGCGGCCGCCGAAATTGCCGACCAGCGCGGGACCGGCGTGGACGCCAATGCGGGTTGTTCCGAAATTCACGCCTTTGGATTTCCAGCGTTCGCGAAACGCTTCAGCCCATTCGTCCAGAGCATGTGCGCAGGCAATCGCCCTGGTCGCATAGTCCGGCTGGTCGCCCGGCGCGTTGAAGAGAATCTGGATGGCATCGCCGATGATCTTGGCGACCGTGCCCTCGTGCGCAAAGACGACATCGGTCATCCCGCTCACATACTCGTTGAGCAACGTCCCCAGCACGTCGGGCTTGGCGGTTTCCACCAGCGTGGTGAAGGAGGCGATATCGGTGAAGATCACCGCGACATCGCGCCAGTGCACATCCATGCCGTCGCCTTCGCCGGCAGCGGCAAGCCGCGAGGCGATCTGCGGCGAAAAATACCGTGACAGCGAGGCATGGGCCCGCTCCGCTTCGGCCTGACGCCGCCGCGCCTCGCGCAGCATTTCGACATGGCGGATGGTCTTGTCGATGGTTGCCTCGAGATCGGTGAAGTCGATCGGCTTGGTCAGAAAATCGAAGGCGCCGCGGTTCATCGCGGTGCGGATGTTGCTCATGTCGCCATAGGCCGAGACGATGATGGTCGATTTCCTGTCCTCGGCCTCCTGCAATTTCTGCAGCAGCGACAGCCCGTCCATCCGCGGCATGTTGATATCGGACACCACCATGTCGACATGCGGGTGCTGCTCGAGCGAAGCCAGCGCCTCGACGCCGTCATGGGCGAACAACAAGGTCACCTCGCCGTCGCGAATCTGCTTGCGGAATTTTTGCAGGACGAGCGCCTCGAGATCGGGCTCGTCATCGACGAAGAGGATTGTCGACGTCATGCGGCATGTCCTAGTGGTCCTGATTCTAACATTCGCATCCCTTCTCAGCAGCCACTTTTGCGAATGTTAGAATCAAAAGGACCACTAGCAAATATATGTTTCTAGTGGAGTTTACGATTTGACATTCGCTCTCCGAACTCGCGGCTAGGCGGGCTGCGAATGTCAAATCGACTCCACTAGTCTTGTATCGATCTCCTGACGCAGCAGCGAAAAATCAAGCGGCTTGGACAACAACCCCACCGCACCGCGCTCGATCGCCTTGCGGCGCGTCTCGGCGTCGCCATAGGCGGTGATCATGATCACCGGAACCTCGGGACGCTCGGCGCGGACCTTCGGCAGCATCTCGAGCCCGCTCATGCCGGGCATGTTGATGTCGGACAGGATCAGGATCAGCGACGGCTCCTTGAGTTCGGCGGCTCGCTCTAGCGCCTCGGCAGCCGAAAAGGCAAACTCCATCTTGAAGCGCTCGGCTTTCAGATCGCGCCGAAACTGCTGACGAAACAGCATTTCGACATCGGGCTCATCGTCGACGACGAGGATATAGACGCTCAATTTCTGCCTCCGCTATTGCCTTGCGCCGCCAGTTCTCGAGGCAGCGTAATAATGAATTCGGTAAAATGTCCCGGCTCGGTATCGACCTCGATCTTGCCACCGTGCTGTTTCACGATGATGTCGTGGCTCATCGAGAGGCCAAGTCCGGTGCCCTCTCCGGCCGGCTTGGTGGTGAAAAATGGATTGAACATCTTCTCCTTGACCTCCGCCGGGATCCCGGTGCCGTTGTCACGGATACGGATTTCGACCGTCTTGCCAAGGTTTTTCGTGGTGGCCGTCAGCGTCGGCTCGAAACCCTCCCCGCCCGCCTCGTTGCGCTTGGTTGCCGCATAAAACCCGTTTGAAATCAAATTGAGAAGGACGCGGGTGATCTCCTGCGGATAAAGGTCGACCATGCCGGCGGCGGGATCGAGGTTGCGGTTGAGCGTGATGTTGAAGCCGGATTTCTCGGCCCGCGCGCCGTGATAGGCGAGATTCAAACTCTCCTCGACGATGGCATTGATATCGGCGGGCCGGTGTTCGCCCGAGCCTTCGCGCGAATGCAGCAGCATGTTCTTGACGATGGAATCGGCGCGCTTGCCGTGCTGCACGACCTTTTCCAGATTGCTCTTGAGCATGCCGGTGAGCTCGTCGATTTCGGCGCGGACCTTGGGGTCGATCGTGGCGGAGCCGAGCGCATCGTTGAGCTCGTCGATCAGTTCGGTCGACAGCGCCGAGAAGTTGTTGACGAAATTGAGCGGGTTCTTGATCTCGTGCGCGATGCCGGCGGTGAGCTGGCCGAGCGAGGCCAGCTTCTCGGTCTGCACCAGACGATCCTGCGCGGTGCGCAAATCGTCGAGCGAGAGCGACAGCTCCTTGGTGCGCTCCTGCACCTGTTCGAACAGGCGGACGTTCTCGATGGCGATGACCGCCTGGTCGGCGAAAGTCTGCACGAGTTCGATCTGGCGCGGACTGAACGGTCCAGGCGTTGGCCGTCCCAGCAGCAAGACGCCGTCGACCGCGCCATCGCGCATCAGCGGCACCGCTAGCACAGCCCTGTAATCGCCGATCGTCGGCGCGTTGCCGAAATTATATTCACTATCGAGCCGCACGTCCGGAACGTGGACGAGCGAGCCGTCCTGAAAGACGCGTCCCGTGATGGTGTCTCTCCCGGCTTTCATCGGATGTTCGTTCATGAAAGCGATGAAGGCGGGCGTGCAGCCGGATTCGGCCCGCAGCCGCATCACCTCGCCGTCGCGCAGACAGATGATGCCGAGCGAGCCGCCGCACAGCGATTTTGCGGATTCTGTCAGTGTCGTGAGCACCGATTTCAGATCGAACGCCGAGCGGCTGATCACCTTCAGCACGTCGGACGTCGCGGTCTGCTGCTGCAGGGACTCGCTGAGGTCGTCGGTGCGCTCGCGTAACTCCCGCAGCAACCGCGCATTCTCGATGGCGATCACTGCTTGGTTTGCGAAGTTGGTCACGAGATCGATCTGCTTTTGAGTGAAGGGCAGCACCTCCTCTCGATAAAGCCCTAGCGCACCGACCAACTCGTTCTCCTTGAGCATCGGAACGACCAGGAGTGTCCGCGCGCCCCCGAGCTGGACGACGGCAACAAGCCCGGGAAAGCCTCGCAGGTATCCCTGCTCCTGGGTGGCGTCGGGGACGTGGACGACGGCCTTGGTCGCTGCGACGCGCCCAAGAGGCACCGTGGGATCGGCTGGGATCAGCGGATGACTCGCGAGAAAGTCGGACCAGGCAGTCGGGACATCCCTCGTCGCCACCGCACGGAATGCGTTCTTGTCGTTCTCGTAGAGAAACAGCTGCCCATACTTTGCGTGGCAGACGCGTGTCGCATTCTCCAGCATCGTCTGGAATACCGGGGCCAGGTCGTTTGGCGAGCTGGAAATGACGCCGAGCACCTCCGAGGTCGCGGTCTGCTGCTGCAGGGACTCGCTCAGTTCCGCCGTCCGCTGCTCGACCTTGTTCTCGAGGTCGGCATAGGATTCCTGCAAGCGCACGCCCATGTCGTTGAACTGATTGGCGAGGCCTTCGAGTTCATCGCCGGTCTTGATCGAGATGCGCTGGGCGAAATCGCCGCCGCCGATGCGCGCGGCGCCGGCGCGCAGCGCCTGGATCGGACCGACCATGCGGCGGGCGAGGAAGATGCCGGCGAGCACGGCAAACAGCGACGCCGCCGCCAGCAAGATGGCGAGCCGCTGCAAGGCGGCGTAGAGCGGAACGTAAGCCTCTTCGACCGGCAGCTCGACGAACATCGTCCAGCCCAGCGGGGAGATCGGCGCCGACGCCGTCAGCACCTTCTGCCCCTGCAGGTTGGTCGTGCCCTCCAATAGTTCCGAGTCCGTGCCGGATTGGCCGGCGAGTGCAGCCTGGACCTGCACGAGCTTCGACATGTCGGTGTTGCGGAGCACCAGGCTGATGTCGGGATGGGCGATCAGCCGCCCGGCCGAGCCGACGACGTAAGCGTGACCGTGCTCGCCGACCCTGATCTGTGACACCACGTCCCAGATCAGCTTGAGATTGACCTCGGCGATGCTGACGCCGGCATCCTTGCGGGTGCCCGCCAGCGACAGCGTCATATACGGCTCGGACTCGCGCCGGAAATACACCGGCCCGTAATAGACCTTGTGCGCGACCGCTTCGGTGAATTTGGCATCCTTGGAAAGGTCGAGCCCGCTATCGACCACGTCCATGGCAAGCCGCGATACCCTTAAGCGCTCCTTGCCGGTCGAATCGACCTGGGCGAGTTCAGTGATCGCCGGCACCTGCCGCAACAGGCGAAGCGCGTCGAACCGGCGCTGCTCGATCGAGCCCGCCGACCACGGCAACTGGGTGGTCCAGCCGAGCTGGCTTTCGATTTCCTTGATGAACTGGCTGATCTTGGCTGACGCTGCTTCCGCCTGCTCGTGCTGAATGCGGATCAGGGAGGCCCGGTGCTCGCGATAGTAAAAGAACACCTCGAAGATGCCGTTGGACAGCAGCGCTACGGCGACAACAGCAACGAACAAAACAACGTATTTGATGAACAGGCGGCTGCGGACAATCCGCCCGGTCGACGTGGCCCCGGAGCCGGTCGCCGTGGTCGGCGAAGCAGCCTTTCGGACGGGAGTCTCGTTAGGCAGGGAAAGGGTCATTGGGCGCCAAACTAGCAAGAAGGCCGGTATTTGTCTCTTGCCGCGAGCAGCGACTTTTCCACGGCCTGCCTCCGCAAGTGGCCCTGGACTCAGCAGAATTTCGGCAACCCCCGCTTTTTAGCGATTGGGCGGCCCGGAGACGGCGAGCTGCGACGACCCCTTCCAGATTGAGCTTGGACCGGTACACTACTGCGATCCGATCTAGCGGGGCGGGCATGAGACGGCGGGAGTTCATCACCGTTGCTGGAGGGTTCGCGGCCGCCTTGCCATTTGCGGCGCGCGCCCAGCGCGATATTCCCGTCATAGGATTTCTGAACACCGCCTCACCCGAACCTTATGCGAGGCTCGTCCAGGCCTTTCGCGATGGCCTGGGAGAGACCGGCTATGCCGAGGGCAAGAACGTCGCGATCGAATATCGCTGGGCACGCGGCGAGCAGGATCGCATGCGCCAGATGGCCGTCGAGCTGGCAAGCCGCCGGGTCAAACTCATTGCGGCCACCGGTGGAAGCACGGCTGCACTTGCCGCGAAAGCCGCAACCTCAACGATCCCCATCGTGTTTCAAATCGGCGTGGATCCGGTTGAAGTAGGGTTGGTGGCGAGCCTGAGCAAGCCGGGTGGCAACATCACCGGCACCACGATCATAGCAGTGCAACTCGGTGCAAAGCGCCTCGGAGTGCGGTTGCAGATAGTCAAAGCGAGTTCTGAACCCGACATTGGGCCGGCGTTTTCCGAGCTGCAGAGATTGCAGGCGGGAGCGCTCTGGATCGGCGCAGATCCGCTGTTCAATGGCCTGAGCGAGCAACTCGCAACGCTGTCCGTCACACACAAGATTCCGGCCATCTACCAGTTCCGTGAGTTTGCGGCGGCCGGCGGCCTGGCAAGTTACGGCGGCAGTATCACGGATGCGTATCGGCAGGCAGGCGTTTATTCCGGTCGCATTTTGAAGGGAGACAAGCCCGCCGACTTGCCCGTCCAGCAATCGACAAAGGTCGAGCTGATCCTCAATCTCAAGACGGCGAAACTGCTTGGTCTGGCGCTGCCGCCAGCACTGCTCGCCCGCGCCGACGAGGTGATCGAATGAAACGGAGGGAGTTCATCGCCGGGTTGGGAATTGCGGCAGCTCTGCCAGTGGTTTCGCGCGCCGAGGGCACGACGCCGACGATCGGGTTCATGAGCACGCGCTCGCCCGACGAAGCTGCTGTTCATACCAGGGCTTTCCAGCGCGGCCTCGCAGAGATGGGCTACGTCGAGGGGCGCAATGTCGCCATCGAGTATCGATGGGCCAAGGGTGACTACAGCCGGCTGCCGTCGTTCGCCGCAGAGCTTCACGGCCGTCCTCTCGCATTGGTAGTTGCGCCTGGTGATCCGGCCGCCAAAGCCGCGAAGGCGGCGGGGTTTTCGGTCCCGATCGTCTTTGTCGTCGGTGAAGACCCCGTCCGCTCTGGTCTTGTGACAAGTATGAACAGGCCGGGAATGGCCACCGGCGTCAACTTTTTCACAGGCGATCTCGGCGGCAAGCGGCTGGAGCTTCTTTGCGCGATGGTGCCGTCGGCACATGTCGTGGGATTGCTGCTGAATCCGCGCTTCGGCGAAGCGGCTGAACAGCATCGAAAGTCCGTGAGCGCGGCGGCACGCACCCTCGGCCGCGAGCTTGTCATTCAGGAAGCTTCAACCGATGCCGAGATCGACGCGAGCTTTGCAGCGCTGGTCAAAGCCGGTGTCGCTGGCCTCATGGTGCAGAACGATCCGTTCTTCGACTCAAGGCGCGCGCAAATCCTGGCGCTCTCATCCCGCCACCTACTGCCGGGCATTTTTCACATCCGCGAGTTTCCTGCCGATGGCGGGCTCATGAGCTATGGCGCCAGCCTCGCCGATACCTACCGCCAGGTCGGCGTCTATGCGGGGAAGATCTTGCGGGGCGCGAGCCCTGACGACCTTCCGGTTCTGCAGCCGACGAAATTTGAACTCGTCATCAACACGAAAACTGCCAAGGCGCTCGGCCTTGCAGTACCGCAATCCATTCTCATCGAAGCAGAGGAACTGATCGAATGAAGCGGCGGCAGTTCATCGCCCTCCTCGGTGCCGCGGCTTCATGGCCGCTGGCGGCGCGCGCCCAGCAAGCGGCGATGCCGCGGGTCGGCTACGTCTGGATCGGGGCGCGCGGGACCGACGTCACCGGCAAAGGACTGCGCAAGGGGCTCGCGGAGCTGGGCTACGAGGTTGGACGAAACATCATCCTTGAAGACCGCTTCGCTGAGGATGACAGCGCCAGGGTGCCGGCACTCATCGCCGATCTTCTGGCGCAAAAGGTCGACGTGCTGGTCACGGTCGGCACGTTTGCGACGCTGGCGGCCCGCCGCGTGACCACGACCGTGCCGATCGTGTTTGCCAGCGGCGATCCGGTCAAATCCGGAATCGTGGCCAGCCTCAATCGGCCGGGCGGCAATGCCACCGGCATATCGATCCTGTCGGGCGATTACAGCGCGAAGTGGCTGGAACTGATGAAGGAGGCGGTGCCAAAGCTGAAGCGCGTGGCCGTGCTCTGGAATCCCGAAAATCCGACGGTCGCCGCGGAAGTCGAGCAGATGAAAACGGCCTCGCATGCGCTCGGCGTCGATCTATCCACCTTCGTTGGCGATTCCAGGGGAATTGATCAAAGCCTGGCATCGATTGCGAATGGCGGGTTCGACGGACTCGCCATGACCACTGACCCTTCGCTGGAGGTGCTTACACCCAAGGTCATCGCGTTTGCCGCGCAGCACCGCCTGGCTGCGATCTACCCGTTCAGTTTCGCGGTCGAGCAAGGTGGACTGATGTCGTACGCGGTCGACCTGTTTGACATGTGGCGCCGTGCCGCGAGCTATGTCGATCGCATCCTCAAGGGCGCGAAGCCGGCGGACCTTCCTGTCGAACAGGCCACACGGCTCGAGCTGAAAGTAAACCTCAAGACCGCCGGCGCCCTCGGTGTTTCCCTGCCTCCGTCCCTGCTCGCCCGCGCCGACGAGGTGATCGAATGAAGCGGCGGCGCAGCAAGTAACCTTACCGCCCGGCGCTTGCATGAAGCCGGCAGCCCCCTATCAAGGGCCGGGTTGAGCCGGTACAATCTTGTGGATCGCGGCAGGGCAGCATGCGAAGACGGGATTTCATTGGCGGGTTGGGCGGTGCGGCCATAGCCTGGCCGGAAATGACGCGCGCGCAACAGCCTGCTGGCAGGACCGCCCGTATCGGGTTCGTCGGCACCGGGCGAAACAACCCGATCACGGCACGAGGCTACCCGGCGTTTCTCGATGAATTGAAAAAGGCCGGGTTCGTTGTCGGCCAGAACCTCACCATCGAAGAGGCCGGAGAATACAATGACGCCAAGCGGCTGTTCGCCGCCGCGGCCGACCTTGCACAGTCAAACGTCGACGTGTTGATCGCGGCTGGCCCCGAAGTGATGCTGCAAGCCGCTGTTACCGCGAGCAAGACCATCCCGATCGTCATGTGGGCCATCAACTTCGACCCGATTGCGCGCGGCTTCGTGCAGAGCCTGAAGCACCCCGGCGGCAACATAACGGGCGTCGTTTCGTTGCAAACGGAATTGTCCGCCAAGCAGGTCGAACTCTTGACGCAGGCATTTCCGGAAAAGACGCGGCTCGCGATTCTCTGGGATGGTCTTTCAGCGGACCAGTTCGCCGCGGCGGAACGCCAGGCGAAATCGCTGGGTTTGAACGTTCAGTCGCTCGAACTGGAGAAGCCGCCTTACAATTTCGACGCGGCGTTCCAGCGTTTCTCCGAAGGCTCCGCGCAGATGCTGCTGGTGCTCTCCAGTCCGTACTTTTCGGATTTCCGCGCGCATATTGCCGAACTGGCGATCCAGCAGCGGCTGCCGACCATGTTCATCTTCAAAGGCTACGTCCAGGCGGGTGGACTGATGTCGTACGGCACGGACCCCGCGGCCAATTTTCGTCAGGTCGGCTTTTACGTCGCGAAAATACTCAATGGCGCAAAGGCGGCCGATCTTCCCATCGAACAGGCGACCAAATTCGAGCTGGCCGTCAATCTCAAGACCGCGAAGGCGATCGGCGTCGATCTTTCGACGTCGGTCCTGGTGCGCGCAGATGAAGTTATCGAATGAAACGGCGTCAACTCTTCGAACTGGTAGCCGGCGAAAACCGCGAAGGCACTGGGAATTAATCTTCCACCTACCGTGCTTGCCCGCGCCGACGAGGTGATCGAATGAGGCGGCGCGAGCTTTTCGAGTTGATGGCTGCCGCGGCGCTGACTTGGCCGCTGGCGGCGCTTGCGCAACAATCGAATGTGGCGACCATTGGTGTCCTCGTGCGTGCCGCTCCCGGTTGGGAGCGATTCTGGCGATCGTTTCCCGAGGCGTTGCGCGACCTCGGCTACGTCGATGGGAAAAACATTCGCTTCGAATTCCGCTCTGACCAGGGGCAGATGAGCCGTCTTCCCGAATTGGCAGCGGAACCACAAGGGTTGCTGCGATCTGCAACGGCTCCGATCCGTTCTCGAAGCCCTTTCTGGAGAAAATCCAGCTCAGCGGAAAAAACGAAAGCGTCGACATCCGCGTCTTCACATTGTCGGGAGCGACGAACTCGAGGCGACTTACGCGCAGGCGAGCCAGGCGCACATCGACGCCGCCATCCTGCAACCAAGCCTGTCGATCAAGCGCGGCGCCGACCTTGCGCTGAAATATCATCTGCCGACGGCCTGCGTCCCCAGGTGGTTTGCCGAAGCGGGCGGGCTCCTGTCCTACTGCCCCAAATATTCCGACACCTATCGCCAGGCCGCGAGTTATGTCGACAAGGTCCTCAAAGGTGCAAAGCCGGCCGATCTGCCGGTGCAACAGCCAATCAGGTTCGAGCTCGTGATCAATCTCAAGACCGCGAAAGCCCTCGGCCTCACCGTGCCGCCGTCGCTGCTGACGCGCGCCGACGATGTGATCGAATAGCTCACGCCAAGGCGACGGCTTCGACGGCAACCATCACGCCGGGAATATCGGCGCCGAAACGCGCCATCGCCCGCGCCGGCTTCGCGCCGGGAAAAAATTCCGCATAGGCTTCGTTCATTTCCTTGTAGAGATCGGTACGCGCCAAGAGCACGGTGACTTTCACCACGCGATCGAGCGAACTGCCGGCGGCTTTCAGAATGGTCTCGACATTGCGCAGCGACTGGCGCGTCTGCTCCTGCATCGTCGAGCCCACAATCTCGGTCGGCGCGCCGCCCGGCTTCACCGGGATCTGTCCCGACACGAACACAAAGCCGTTGGCGACGACGGCGTGCGAATACGGCGAGTGCGGCGCGGGATAACCGGGAACGTCGACATAACGGATCGCGCGGGCGCTTTCGGATTCAGCCATTCTGGTCGTCCTTCAAATGGAAACAGGTCTTCTCACGATGGCATATCCGCCCGTCCCGCTCTTCCATGATGCGCAGTCTACGTCACAACGAAGTTGCCGAGCAGCGTCGCAAGATCGTTCGCCTGTTCGATCGTCCAGAGCGCCCCGAGGTTTGCTTCGGTCTGCTCCTTCGGCCAGCGCGTGCCGATGTTGCCGCGGAATTTCCGCTCGACGTCGGCTCGCGTCATGGGCCTTGCGGCAAAGCCCGGCGCGTGATCGATCTCGCGCGTGATCTTTCTGCCGTCGGCAAGCGTCGCGGTCACGCGCGTCGGTACCGCGCCGCCGGTGCGCGCCGTCAGCGCGGGATCTTCGCTCACCTTGATCTTTTGCATGAAGGCGAGCACGTCGGGAGCGCGGAATTTCGTCTCCGAGAAACTGTCGCGGGTGATGTCGCCGTCGAACATCGCCCGCGCGATCATATAAGGAAGGCTGTGGTCGGCAGTTTCCCGCGTCTTGGGGTCCCACTTCGCCGGCTCGCTGCCCGTGCGCCGATAGCCTTCGAGCGAAGTCGCGACGTCGATCGCGCTGATCCGATCGAGCGAGCCGGCTTCGCGAGCGACCTCGATGGCCGCGACGATGGCGGTCTGTGTGTAGATCACCGCCGGATAGCTTTTCAGGATGCAGCGATGAATCCGGAACGGCCGGTCCCGCCCGCCGAAGCTCGTGACGTCGATATCGGCCGTGCCGGTCACCTGCTGAAAGAACCCCGCCTTGCCTTCGAAGATCGGCGCCGGCCCGGTCAGCCCGGCCCGCGCCAGCCGCACCGCGAACACCGCATTGCGGCCGGCTTCTGCCACCGCGATCCCCTTCCACTCCGAAAGGTCGCCGGTGCGCGTCTGCCCGAGCGGAATGTGATCGTTGATCGCAAGCGCAACCGCATGCGTCAGTTGCTCTTCGCTGAGCTTCATCAATCGCCCGGTGGCGAGCGCCACGGATGGGAGCCCAAGCACGGGCGGATCCCATCCGCGTGCCGTGATGTCAAACGCGTCGGTGAGCCGGCAGTTCACCTCATAGGCGACGGCGATCGCGGCGATCAGCTCCTGAGCGCTTGCATGCTCGGCCTCCGCGACCGCAAGGCACGGCGCGATGTTGTCGCTCGGGTGCACCGCAAGCACCTTGGTGGCATAAGTGTCGTTGAAATCGAAATAGCGAATGGCGGCGCCGTTGGCGAAGGCCGCGAGGTCAGGCGTCGTGCGGCTGTTGGTCCCGATGATGGTGGAGCGGCCAGCGGCCCCAACCGCCACCTCGCGGCAAATTCGCACCGCGTCTTCGTTCAAGGCGCCGATCCCGCAGCCCAGGGAATCGATCAGATGGATCTTGACCCGCTCGATGGTCGCTGCGTCGAGGTCTTCAAAGCGCAGGCCAAGCGCATAGGCGGCAAGCCGGCGGGCGAGCGGCAGCGTCTCCTGCGCGGGAGCGTTCGCCGCGCTGACGCCTGGCGAGCCAAGGATCGATGCGGCGAGCGGGAGCGCAGTTGCCCCCGCACCCATACGTACGGCAGCACGGCGGGTCAGCTTCATGCGTTCTTCCCAGTTGAAATGGCGCGTTCTCACGCTTGAGTTGCCGAATGAAACACGCCTGTCGCGGGAAGCCAAGCTGGGGCGCATCCTTAACGGAGACTTAGCGGGTTTCCCTTAGGCTGGAGCCCTTTCGATTGGGGGATTTTTCATGCGGGCTATTTTTGTCGTTCTAGCATTGCTGATAACGGCCGGCTGCCAGCAGGAGACCGAGATCACCGGTTCGACCTCGAACATGTGCGCGATCGATCTCTTCCCTTCGTACAACCCGAAGAACCTGAATCAGTGTCTGGCGGTCTGTTCCAAATGCGACCGGGGCACGACGGTCACCTGCTCGACGTCGTGCAAGCTCAGGGGTGCGGGTTAGCGCCGCCGTAACGGGTCACTTCGCGTCCGCCTTGGCTTCCGTCTTGGCCTCTGTCTTGGCTTCTGGTTTCGCGTCTGTCTTGGCGTCCGTCTTGGCAACTGTCTTTGGCTCCGCCTTGGCTTCGGTCGCGGCTTGCGCGGTCGCCTGCCGGGTCTTCACGCCCGGGCGATGCTTCGCAAACTCCTCGCCATCGATGGGCGCCACATGCGGCGGATCCCTGTCGAGATACGGACGTCCGATACCAAACTCGATGCCGTGAGTATCGACCCATTTCCAGAGTGCCTCGCTGGAAGCAAGCCGATCCTTTCGCGATGCGCCCCTGGTGCTGACGATATCCGCGGCAAGGCCGTGCCCATAACCGCCGCGAAGACTGCCACCATGATAGGACCGGTTGTCCGCAGCCTTGAGGCCGCTCGCGATCGACTGGCGGTAGTCGTCACGAAATGCGCTGGTGATGCCGGGCGCAAATCCCGCCTGATCGGCCGCGCGCAGCATCTGAAACAGTTTTAGCTTGAAGTCCCGGTCGACGCCGCCGATCACATAATCCGCCAGCGACATGCTTGCATGTGTCGCGGCCTTGGGATCTTTCCAGCCAAAATCCTCGTCGACGACAAATGTTGTCGTTCGCGTCACGGTGATCAGCTTGCCCTTCTTCTTGATCGTAACCTTTTTCGACGTGCTCTCCTTGATGGAATCTTCCTTCGCGGTTTTCTGGTAGAGCTGCCAGAGATAGCGGTCGACGCAGATGTCGAGGACCAGGCACTCGTCGACAACATCGGTTGAGCCGAGCGCGTCGTAGACCTCTTGGGTTTTCGGACCGACAATCTCGTTCGGATGACTGGACGCTTCGACCGGCCGTGGCGGCAGCTTCTCGTCCGGCACTTCGAGCGCGGCCAGATCAGGCCCTTTCGCGGCAGGCTCGCTCGCGGCGGACTCGTTCGGGGCGGACTGGCGTGGGGCTGGGGCGGCAGACGCATCGATGGCAGACACATCGGCCGCTGGCGTATCGATCGCTAACGCGCGGGTTTTCGGCGCTTCCACTTTCCGCGTATCCGCCTCCGGCGTGATCGTGGCCGTCACCAGATCGTTCGAAACCGGAATGGCGGGAGGCGCGATGTCTCTGGCGACCGGCCCGACGTCGGCAGCCGCAAGCGAATAGACATTATTTGCCGGGGTACCCGCGGTCACGAGCGCGCCAAACACCGCAGCCGGAAGCGCAACTTCCCGGCACCACGCTGCTATCGTTACGAACCGCCGATCGATGTCCAACGTTCCGACCCAGGGCTCCGATTCCGAAGTTCGCAAAGCTATTGTGGCGACCTCTGATGCGATCTTCGGAATCAAAGGAGCCCTGGCAACCTATTGATGCGAGTGAGGCCTTTGAAGTTCCTATGACTCACCTGCAGCAACACTGAAAGGAACTTCAAATTCGCCGCACTCGAATTAGATACCGGCCGCATCTTCACCCAAGGCGCATGTCGAGTAAAGGCAAAGTCACTATCCACCGCCAGTACTAAAGCAGAACGCTGTTGACGGCGCGGGTCGCGTTAACTTTTGACGCCGGCGCGGCGGCCAACAAGAGGATAGCTGTGCAGATGAGCGCTGAGCAGCGTCATCGCGGCTTCCGAAGCCGCAAGCGAATAGCCCTGGTCGCCGTGGACAAGGATCAGGGAAACCGCTCCTTCCGACAACAGCCAGATGGCGCGAGCAAGCCCTGCCGCGCGCCGCACGCCGGACTGTTCGAGCAGCTCGCAGAAGCAACGTTCGAGCCTCGCCTTGTGGCGGCGCGCAATCAGACGGGCGGGATGTCCCGGAAGATCCGCAAGCTCGATCACAAGACGCGTGAATCCCGAACCTGCCCAGCGAGGCCTGTCGGCCCAGACGGCCAGCTCGCGAAACATTCCTTTGACGATCGCATCAGGTGACCCCGAGAGCCGATCGCCGAAGGTCTTGAAGGCCGCAACAGCCAACTGATCCTGCGCCGCCAGGACTTCGGCAAGCAACTGGTCCTTGCTTTCGAAGTGATGATACAGCGTGCGCTTTGTGAGCCGCGCCTCGGCTGCAATATCGTCCATCGTCACGCGGCTATAGCCGCGCCGGCGAAACAGCCTGTACGCCGCATCGAGAATCCGTTCACGCGTCCTGGTGGCCGAGCGCGGCATCGCTTCTCCGTAAAGTATACTCATTGGTGAATTTACAACGGCGCCGGTTGGTGTGAAATGACCTTATTGGGCCTTTCGGAAGCTGGGGGACCCCGATGTCATCCACTCGCTTGACGTTGAGAGGAATTACGGCGCGGCCGGTCGTGCTCAAGCTGAAGCGGCCGGTCATTGCGAAGATCGCCACTATCACCGAGTGGCCGATGATCCTGATCGACCTGTTGACGGAAGAAGGTATCGTCGGGCGCGCCTACCTCGAGCCCTACGTCGTCAAGTCGATGCGTTACCTGGTGCCTGCGCTCAATGACCTCGGGGCGCTGTTGAAGGGCCGCATTGTTGCGCCGGTCGAACTGTTCGATGCTGCCAGGAAATCGCTTCACTTCGTCGGCTATGAGGGCCTTTCGCTGATCGCGGCCTCCGGCCTCGATATGGCAGCCTGGGATGCGCTGGCAAAAGCCGCCGACCTTCCGCTTTGCGTGCTGCTTGGCGGTTCGGTCGGCGCGGTGAAATCATACAACAGCAACGGTCTCTGGCTGAGGGAGCCGGCCGCGCTTGCCGCGGAAGCCAAGGAATTGAGAGACGAAGGCGGCTTTACCGCGCTCAAGCTGCGCATGGGCCGGCCGCGCGTATCGGACGATCTTGCGGCGCTGGATGCGGTCCGCAAGGCGCTGGGCGACGAGATCGAACTGATGGTCGATTTCAATCAGGGCCTTGATCTTTCCGATGCGCTGCGGCGATGTCATGCGATCGATGACAGCGGCCTTGCCTGGATCGAGGAGCCGATCCTTTACGACAACCTCGACGGCTATGCCAAGCTCGCGGCCGAGTTGAAAACCCCACTGCAGATCGGCGAGAACTTCTATGGCCCCCGCGAGATGCACAAGGCCATTCAAAGAAGCGCGTGCGACCTCGTGATGCCGGACTTCATGCGCATTGGCGGCGTCACCGGCTGGATGAGGGCGGCGGCGATTGCAGGTGGCGCGGGCGTGCCGATGTCAACGCACCTCTATCCTGAGGTCGCAGCGCACGTGATGCGCGTCACCGAAACCGCGCACTGGCTCGAATGGCAGGATTGGGCAAATCCGATTCTCAAGACGCCCTACCAGATCAAGGGCGGATTGTTGCACATCCCCGACGCACCTGGCCTCGGGCTTGAATGGGATGAAGACGCGGTCAGGCATCACCTGGTCTGACGCTGCTGCGAGCGCAAAGTGCTGGCGCTCGTGGCGATGGGCAAGACCAACGGCAAGACCGCCGGGGGTCTCGCGATCCGCGCCCTCGCCGCCGCTGGTGTCTGATCGCCGGGGGAGCGCGGATTGGGATGCTCAATTGCGTGACCTCATGCAGCTTCGGCATTGACGGCCGAGACAGCGAGCTTGGTCAGCGCTTCGTCGGTCTTTTTCTCCTCGTCCAGAGTCTCATCGATCAGACGTACCGCCTCCGCCATGGAGAGCTGCGACGCCCAGGTTTTCAGGGTGCCATAGCGCGCGATCTCGTAGTGTTCGACGGCTTGCGCAGCGGAAACCAGCCCCGCATCCAGCGGCGGCGTCCCTTCATACTCCTCCATGATCTCCTTGCCTTCATCGAGAATGCCCTCGATCGCATCGCATTTCTTGCCGCGTGCGGGCTTGTGCAGAAGTTCGAAGATTTGCTCGAGCCGTTCGATTTGTCCTTCGGTCTCGTCGTGGTGTTTTTCGAACGCTTTTCGCAGCGCGGTTGATTCCGCGGCCTTGGCCATCTTTGGCAAGGCCTTATAGATTTGCTTTTCGGCGTAGTAGATGTCCTTCAGTGTTTCGACGAACAATGCGAGCAGATCCTTTTCAGCCATGGTTTTAATCTCCTTGGAAGGGTGTGATCGCCAACGACGTCACACCCGCTGAAGTTCCTCGCACCGCCCTTCTGCTAGATGATGAGAGCGGCGCAGCGGCAACGCACACGACAGCTTGGAACTTTGACGGCCGCTTTGGCTTCCTTCCTTTTGGGAGATGCCAAAGATGGCCCGCAAGGCGAAGAAGAAGCGGAAGTATTCGAAGGGTTCTGGCAAGGACGTCGGAAGCGAGATGCGGCGCTACAAGAAGGGCACCGCCAAAAGCGGCCGCGGCGGCAAGGGCGGCAAGGTCAAGAGCCGCAAGCAGGCCATCGCCATCGGCCTCTCCAAGGCGCGCAAAAAGGGCAAGAAGGTACCCAAAAAGAAATAGCCCTGAAGAGACGGCTGTCTTTCATGTCCTTTCTGTTCGTGCGCCGTGGCGCGGCGCTCCTTGCGGGGGGAAGCGACAGCCACACTCCGAGGTTTCAGGTCGGTCCAGAATGAGAGAGGTTGTGCGAACCATGGGTCCGCTACGCGTCAAGCCGACACGAACGGACGTCACGATAGCGCGCGGGATTGCAAGGCACACGCGCCCCGTCCCCGAGAAGGTCGCGGACGCCTTGACTTATGGTGCCGATGAAAGGGTCCTGCTGGTACTCGCGGGCATCTGCTGGTTGCTGACCCGTGACAAACCGCCTCCGCTCAAGCGCGCCGGCAACCATGCGCTTCTCGTGACGGCAACGGTCTCTTTCCTGCCACATCTTTTCAAGCGCTGCTTCAATCAGGTCCGACCCGATCGTCTCACCGTCAAAGGACATTTGCGCGGCATCCCGCTTTCGGGCCACGCCGATGACGCGTTTCCTTCCGGCCATGCCTTGCACATGGGTGCCCTCGCCGCCGCGGCGCAATCCTGGCCGCGGGGATGGCGGGGACTGGGCATTGCGCTTGCAACTTTTCTTTCGCTTACGCGGATTGCGGTCCTTGCACATTGGGCAAGCGATGTGGCAGCGGGTTTCGCCTTGGGCGCGGCGGTGGAAAGAGCGATGCGCCGTCTGACGCGCTATCCCGAGGGATTGAACGAGCCCGCCGCCGGCTCCAAAAGTTCTCTCTTCACCAATGGGGAAGCGTTCAAAGGGTGAAGCATGGCCGAATATGCGGTACGGTTCTTCCTCGGCGGGGCCGTCGTTTCGATTTTCGCAGTGCTGGGCGATGCGCTGCGGCCAAAGAGCTTTGCAGGCCTCTTTGGCGCCGCGCCTTCGGTTGCGCTTGCAACCCTCGGCATCGCCCTCTTCCAACACGGCAGCAGCTATGCGGCCGTTCAAAGCCGCGCGATGATGCTGGGTGCGCTCGCTCTTGCAGTTTATAGCGTCGCGGTTTGCCAGCTCTTGATGCGCGCGCGCATAGCTGCGCTTCCGGCAACGCTTCTTGCTTTTGCGCTGTGGCTGGCCGCCGCTTTTTGCCTTCACTTTCTTGTCTTCGGAGGCGCGTGATGCTGGTGCGCCTTTCCCTCTCGTCGCTTAGAGATGTGCAATGGCATGAATATCTTGTCCGCTTTGCCTTGGGCGGATTGGCGACGGTTGCGACGGGACTGGTCAGCCGCGCCTTTGGGCCTTCGATCGGTGGACTGTTCCTGGCGCTCCCCGCGATCTTTTGCGCAAGTGCGACCCTTATCGAGAAGCACGAGTCAGCGCGAAAGCAGCGGGCCGGGCTGGAAGGCAGGCGACGCGGCCGGGAAGCCGCCGCACTCGACGCCGCGGGCGCAGCGCTGGGGAGCGTCGGCATGCTGGCTTTTGCGGCCTGTTTCTATTTGCTGGTCGAGACAAGCGAGCCTGGGGCCTTCATAACCGCGAGCCTTGTCTGGCTGCTGGTTTCAGCAGGCTTCTGGTGGGCACGCCGATACGTTCGTATCACCCGCGGGAGAACGCTTCCTCGACGCAACTAAGCGAGCTACTGGTTTCCTGTTACAAGACTTGCCAACATGCCAAGCGTACACAATCCCATTGCTGCGGTCGAAGCCCAGCCGAGCCAGTACAGTGGACCTTTGACGACAAACCTCCCCATGATTTCGGGTTGGCGGACCATGAGCATGAGCAGGATCATGACGGGCGCAGCCAGCACGCCATTGACGACCGCGCTCCAGTAAAGCGCCTTGATTGGATCCATCGGCATGAAATTAAGCCCGATGCCGAGCAGGCCCGAGACGGCGAGCACGAGATAGAAGGCGGCCGCCTCTTTCGGCTTGCGGTCGAGACCGACCGGCCATTTGCGCCCCTCGCCGATGGCGTAGGCCGCCGAGCCCGCCAACACCGGGATCGCCAACAGGCCGGTGCCGATAATGCCAAGCGCAAACAGGAGGCCGGCCGCGTCTCCCGCGAGCGGCTTCAATGCTTCGGCTGCTTGCGTCGAGCTTTGCACATCCGTGATGCCATGCGCATGCAGGGTCGCGGCAGTCGTGATGATGATGGCGATGGCGATGCCGTTGGAAAAGCCCATACCGACAAGCGTGTCGGCCCGAATGCGCCTGAGTTCGGCCGGCGCGCCTCGCCCGTCCTGCTTGAGCGGCTTTTTGCTCTTGTCGATGCGTTGCTCCTCCGCTTCCTGCGACGACTGCCAAATGAAGAGATAGGGCGAGATCGTGGTGCCGAGGATCGCGACAAGCGTGGTCAGGAAATCGCTCGACCATCGAACTTGAGGGACAACGAGCCCTTCGAGCGCCTCGCCCCACGGCACATGGGTAAAACCGAGCGTGATGATATAGGCAAAGAGCGAAAGCGTGAGCCATTTGAGGACCAGGACGTAGCGCCTGTAATCAAAGAAGATTTGCGCCACGATCGAGCCAACGCCGAAGGCCACAATATAGAGGATGCGCGGCCCCCTGATCAGATGCGCAAGTGCATCCGCCATGGCGCCAAGGTCGGCGCCGATGTTGACGGTGTTGGCGACGAACAACATCGCCAGCAAGGGCCAGAGCAAGGACGTCGGCAAATGCCGACATACGTTTCCGGCGATGCCGTGGCCGGTGACGCGTCCGATCCGCGCCGAGATTTCCTGAATCGCGGCCATCAACGGATAGGTCAGGAGCATCGTCCAGCTGATGCCGAAGCCAAGCTGCGCGCCCGCTTGCGAATAGGTGCCGATGCCGGATGGATCGTCGTCAGACGCGCCGGTAATCAGGCCGGGACCGAGCAACTTGAACGCATTTTTTAATCGAAAAGATTTTGGCTTTTCAACCTTGGGCAATGAAACGCCGTCGCTCACATCTCCCTCTCCTCCCAGACCTTGGCCAAAACCGCCGAGGTGCTTTTCGCGAATGAACCGCGCAAAAAACGCTTCGGAGCCCTCCGGGGTTCCGAGCTCAGCTCCCCCGACGTTTCTCCGACGCACCTGGCCTCGGGCTCGAATGGGATGAAGAGGCGGTCAGGCACCACCTGGTCTGACTCTGCTGTTCCTTCCGCAAAATAAAGAGCCGGCAAACCGTCCCTCTTGTCAGCTTCAACAGTTCGCCGCGGTTGCGCCGCACTTCCGATATTGTTTGTCGCTGACCTTTTCCATCCAGTCGACGACCTTGCCGTCCAGGGATTCCTGGATCGCGATGTGCGTCATCGCTGTCGTCGGTGAAGCACCGTGCCAGTGCTTTAATCCCGGTGGAAACCACACGACGTCACCGGGCCGGATCTCCTCGATCGGGCCACCCTCTCGCTGCACCAGGCCAAGGCCGGCCGTGACGATCAAGGTTTGCCCCAGCGGATGGGTGTGCCAGGCAGTACGCGCACCGGGCTCGAATGTGACCAGAGCGCCGGCGGCCCGTGCGGGCGCCGATGCCTGAAACAGTGGGTCGATCCGAACCGTTCCGGTAAACCAGACGTCCGGACCTTTCTGCGAGGGCCGCGAGCCGTTTCGATTGATATCAATGTCCATATAAGTCTCCTTCTTTCGTTCGGATGCTTGCGCCTGCGTCCGGCCAACTGCGAGCAAGGCGGCGGTGCCGCCGCAGATCAATGCGCCCCTGCGCGTGATCATCGCGGGTTTCCTTCAACATTCTCCGGGTACGCCATAAGCCACCATGCGACGAACACAGCACAGAGCACAGTGATGGCGCTGGCGAGAAACAGTACATTCAGTCTCGCTCCGCTCGCGATCAGTCCGAGCGCGGGACTGGCGAGCCCCTGGGCCAGATCAAGGAAGGCGGTGTAAGCGCCCATCGCCAACCCTCGGCTCTGAGCCGGGACGCGGCGCACCGCTTCCACGCCAAAGCCGGGATAAACCAACGAGAAGCCGAACCCGGTGAGCGCGGCGCCGGCCAGCGCCATCTCGGGTCGAACCGCGAGCCAGATCAACGCCTGACCGACCGCTTCGATCAACGCACAGACCAGCGCGACCTTTGCACCGCCAATGCTGTCCGCCAAATGGCTAAAGAATATCCGCGCGAGAATGAAGGCGACGGCATAGGCGGTGTAGGCGTGCCACCCGTTGGCCCAGCCGCGGTACGCGAACAGCAACGCAACGAACGTTGTCACTGCGCCAAACCCCACGCTGCCGAGCGCCGAGCCGAAGCCCGGTATCCAAACGGCGCCAATTACCTTGCCGAATGAGGCACGGGCATGCTGCACCGGATCGACCTCGGGAAGCAAAGCTACCAGTAACAGCGCAGCCAAGGGCGCTATCGCAGTCGCTGCTGCGATCGCCGCAAAACCATGGGCAGCATAGAGCGCGGAGCCGGCCGGCGCGCCGATCGCGAAGGCCGCGAACATCGCCGATCCCACCCAGGCGATGACCTTGCCTGTGCTGCCGGGATCGACCAGCGCAAGCCCCCAGCTCACAGCAGCCGTGATGATGAAGCTCTCTGCCCCGCCGAGCAATCCACGCCCGAGCAGGAGAATCGCGACCGAGCTCGGCGGAGAACCGCTAAAGCCCAGCGACAACAGATAGACCAGACCGGACGCGGCGGCCGCGAGCAGGCCGACAATCACGCCGAGCTTCGCTCCGCTTCCGTCCGAATAGTGGCCCGCCCACGGCCGCGAAATCAGCGACGCGACAAACTGACTGCCGGCGACGAGGCCGACCACGAACGTGCCTTGTCCCAATCCATCATGCACGTGAATCGGAAGGACCGGCATTGCAAGGCCGATGACGAGAAAGGCAACGAAGACCACCGCCATGATCGGCAGCAATGAGGTTGCGACGAAATTCTTCCTGTTGTCCAGGATCGCAGCCATCGACGAGCTGTCACCTCTACCAGGCATAGGCCACCGGCGCCTCGCCGCCCGGACCGGGCCAGATCTTGTCGAGTCTGGCCATCGTTTCATCCGAGAGAGCGAGAGAGGCCGCCTCCTGATTCTGGCGGAGTTGCTCTACTGTACGCGGTCCGCTGATCGCGGCGGTCACGACGGGATTGTGAAGCACCCAAGCGAGCGCAACGTCGGACGGTGGCCGGCCGAGCTCGTCGCACAGCGCCTCATAGGCCTGAAGCTGCGGGCGCAGTTTGTCGATCCGCGTCTGCAGCAATAGCGACGCGCGGCGTCCGTTGGCGATCTTGCGCAGGACGCCGCCCAACAGCCCCATGCCGATCGGGCTCCATGGAATGAGGCCGACGCCGAAGTGGCGCAGCGCCGGGATCACCTCGAGCTCAATGGTGCGCTGAGCGAGATTGTACAGGCTTTGCTCGGATGCCAGCCCGAGCAGGTTGCGTGAGGCGGCTGTGCATTGAGCGACGGCGATATCCCAACCCGCGAAGTTGCTGCTGCCGACATAGGTGATCTTGCCCTCTCGGATCAGTTGCTCCATCGCCTGCCAGATCTCTTCCCATGGCGTCGCCCGGTCGATGTGATGCATCTGGTAGATATCGATATGATCCGTCCTCAGCCGCCGCAGGCTGGCCTCGCAGGCCCTGCGAATATGATAGGCGGAAAGCCGACGATCGTTCGGCCCGGTCTCCATCGGCTGGTACACCTTGGTCGCCAGCACGATTCTCTCGCGTCGACCGCCCTGTCCTAACCAACGGCCGATGATCTCCTCGGAGATGCCGAACCCCTTCATCATGTCTGGCGATTGGGGACCACCATAGACATCCGCCGTATCGAAGAAATTGATTCCGCCGTCGAGGGCTTCGTCCATGATCGCAAAACTGGCCGCTTGATCGGTCAGTTCGCCGAAATTCATGGTGCCCAGTGCAAGCCGGCTTACTTTCAGGCCAGTTCGGCCCAAGTGCCTGTATTCCATCGAAGGGACTCCCAGATCAGCATGCCCGCCCCGCTGATCCGAACCTAAGGCTTCCCCTCTCATGCGATTAGGTGATAAATTTTTAATGTCGTTATTAGCAAGGCTACTTAATGCACCGGGAAGACGCGAGCGATCTCGTCGCCTTCCTCGCCGTGGCGAGGGAACGTAGCTTCACACGTGCCGCGGCGAAGCTCGGCATGACGCAGTCTGCTCTAAGCCAGATCGTCAGAAACCTCGAGGAGCGGCTTGGCGTCAGGCTGCTGAATCGGACAACGCGCAGCGTCACCCCGACCCAGGCTGGAGAGCGCCTGTTCCTGAGCATCGGCCCCAGGTTCAACGAGATGGACACGGAGCTTGCTGCACTCGGCGAACTTCGCGACAAGCCCGCCGGAACCGTTCGACTGACAGCGACAGAGTATGCTGCTGCCGAAATCGTGCTGCCCGCTCTAGAGAAAATCCTGCCGAAATATCCCGATATTCGCGTCGAGGTGATAATCGATTACGGACTCACCAACATCGTCGCAGCCCAAGTCGATGCCGGTATCCGCCCCGGCGAACTGGTTGCCAAGGACATGATCGCCGTTCGCGTCAGCCCTGATCTCCGGATGGCCGTTGTGGGTTCGCCTTCCTACTTCGGCGAACGCAAGCGGCCCAGGACGCCACAGGAGTTGACGAACCACAACTGCCTCAACCTGCGCCTGCCGACGCATGGCGGCAGCCTCTATGCTTGGGAGTTCGAAAAGAACGGACGCGAGCTCAACGTTCGTGTCGAAGGGCAGATGGTGTTCAACAGTGCGGGTCTCCTCCTGCAAGGAGCACTCAGAGGTCTGGGCCTCGCATACCTCACCGAAGGTCATGTGCAGCGCTATGTTTCGCAAGGCAAGCTTGTCCGCGTGTTGTCGGATTGGTGTCCGCCGTTCGCCGGATACCATCTCTACTACCCCAGCCGCCGCCAGCATTCGCCCGCCTTCTCGCTCGTCGTCGAAGCGCTTCGATACAGAGGACGAGTTTGACTTCGGCGATCATTGACATCGCCGCGATTTTGCACTCCCGCAAATCTGCTGATTTGCCCGTCGTGCCAATTCGCCGCAGGGGCGCATCCTTGTGACGTCGGGCAAATCACGGGCACTTTCCGCGCGTCCTTTGCTCTTCAAGAGGGGCGTACGCGTCGTCACGGACGTTGGGCATGGGATGCGATGGACGCGAAGCGCGCATCAGACGGATGCGCTTGCGACGCGGACGGTGAAGTCGTGTGGTCCTGACACCTCGACGCTGGTGTCAACCCGGCGACAACGTTTGCGCGTTGGGCCGGGGATGGTGGCAAGAAAGCCCGATCACCAGGGAGAGCACGAAGCAGCCGTTAAAACCATTCGCGCAGGGAATGCTGGATCCGCTCCGGCGAACCTGTGGTGACTAACTCGTGTGCTTTCTATTCTTGCGCACGAGGCTGCGGGCGAGCCAGACGCCCGGCATTCCCTGCGCCCTCGATTTCTTGAGGGTTGTCCGAAACAGGACTCGGGCGCGATGCGCCGCGAGAACGCGGGGGTGTATCTTGACGTCATTGCGTGGAGCGAAAGCGACGAAGCAATCCAGTTCGCAAAAGCAAGACCTGGATTGCTTCGCGGAGCCTGTCATCGGGCGCGCATTCGCGCGACCCGTTGGCTCGCAATGACGATGGGGAGAACACGGACAATTGTCATGCCCGGCCATAGCCATTCGAAGAACGGCGTCGCTTCCGCTCGCCTATGTGCCGGGCATCCACGCCTTACTTTCGCTTCTGGAGGCCAAGACGTAGATGGCCGGGACGAAGCCCGGCCATGACGACTACGGAGAGATCCTTTTCTCTCATCCTTCGAGACGCGGCTCACACCGCTCCTCAGGATGAGGTCGCATCAATACCGGTAATGATCCGACTTGAACGGGCCTTCCACCTTGACGCCGATATAGTCGGCCTGGTCCTTGCGCAATTCGGTCAGCTTGACGCCGATCTTGGCGAGATGCAGCCGCGCCACCTTCTCGTCCAGCGACTTCGGCAGCACATAGACTTCCTTCTTGTACTTGCCGTCCTTGTTGTTGGCGAACAGTTCGATCTGCGCCAGCGTCTGGTTGGTGAAGGACGCCGACATCACGAAGGACGGATGGCCCATCGCATTGCCGAGGTTCACGAGGCGGCCTTCGGAGAGCAGGATGATGCGGTGCTTGTCGGGGAATTCGATCTCGTCGACCTGCGGCTTGATGTTGGTCCATTTCAGATTGCGCAAGTGGGCGATCTGGATCTCGTTGTCGAAGTGGCCGATGTTGCAGACGATGGCGCGGTCCTTCATCGCGCGCATGTGCTCGATAGTGATGATGTCCTTGTTGCCGGTCGCGGTGACAAAGATGTCGGCGCGGGGCGCCGCGTCTTCCATGGTCGTGACCTCGTAACCTTCCATCGATGCCTGCAATGCGCAGATCGGATCGACTTCGGAGACCATGACGCGGCAGCCGGCCTGGCGCAGCGAAGCCGCCGAGCCCTTGCCGACGTCGCCGAAGCCCGCAACCATCGCTACCTTGCCCGACATCATCACGTCGGTGCCGCGGCGGATGCCGTCGACCAGCGATTCACGGCAGCCGTAGAGGTTGTCGAACTTCGACTTGGTGACACTGTCGTTGACGTTGATGGCGGGCCACAGCAGCGTCCCGGCCTTCTGCATGTCGTAGAGACGGTGCACGCCGGTGGTGGTTTCTTCGGAAACACCCAGGATCGACTTGGCGATACCGGCGAAGTAGCCCTTCGGCTTCTCCTTGAGCTGCTTCTTGAGCAGCGCAAAGAACACTTCCTCTTCTTCCGAACCGGGCTTGTCGAGGAAGGCCGCATCGCCGTTCTCGGCCTTGAGGCCGAGATGCACGTACATGGTGGCGTCGCCGCCGTCATCGAGGATCATGTTGGGATGCAAGGCTTCACCGGGTTTTGCGCCATGCCAGTCGAACAGTTTTGCCGTGTAGTCCCAGTAGTCCTTCAGCGTCTCGCCCTTGACGGCGAACACGGGAATGCCGGCGGCGGCAATCGCGGCCGCCGCATGGTCCTGCGTCGAATAGATGTTGCACGAGACCCAGCGGATATCGGCGCCGAGCGCAGCCAGCGTCTCGATCAGGACGCCGGTCTGGATCGTCATGTGCAGGGAGCCTGCGATGCGCGCGCCCTTCAAGGGCTGCTTCGGGCCATATTCCTCGCGCGTCGCCATCAGGCCCGGCATTTCGGTCTCGGCCAGCGAGAGCTCCTTGCGGCCGAATTCGGCGAGCGAAATATCCTTGACGATGTAGTCGGTGAAACCGGGCTTTACGGCGGTGGCGGTCATAAGGTTGTCCTTTGTCTTCATCTGAGCGTCGTTTCCGACGAGCGGACCGAATTAAGCCTTGGTCATGCCCGGGCTTGTCCCGGGCATCCACGTCTTGGCCACGACAAGAAAGACGTAGATGGCCGGGACAAGCCCGGCCATGACGACTTAAATATGTCGCGACGCACTAGATACTCACATCGCGCGCTTGAGCTCGTCGGCGAGATCGGTGCGCTCCCAGGAGAAGCTGCCGTCCTTTTCCGCCGCGCGGCCGAAGTGGCCGTAGGACGCGGTCTTGCGATAGATCGGGCGGTTGAGCTTCAACGTGCGGCGGATGTTGGTCGGCGTCAGGCGGAACATTTCCGGCAACACCTTCTCGAGCTTCTTCTCGTCGACCTTGCCGGTGCCGTGCGTATCGACCAGCAGCGACATCGGATCGGCAACGCCGATCGCATAAGCGACCTGGATGGTGCAGCGCTCGGCAAGGCCGGCCGCGACCACATTCTTGGCGAGGTAGCGCGCGGCATAGGCGGCCGAGCGGTCGACCTTGGTCGGGTCCTTGCCGGAGAACGCGCCGCCGCCATGCGGGGCATAGCCGCCATAGGTATCAACGATGATCTTGCGGCCGGTCAGACCGCAATCACCGTCGGGACCGCCGACCACGAAGTTGCCGGTGGGATTGACCAGGAAGTCGGACGGACGCTGCGGCATCCAGCCCTTCGGCAGCGCCGATTCCACCGCGGTCGAGATCATCTCCTTGATCAGGCCGGGCGAGTACTTCTTGTTGTTGCGGCTCTTCTCATTGTGCTGGGTCGAGACCACGACCTTGGTGCAGCCGACCGGCTTGCCCTCGACATATTTCACCGTGACCTGGCTCTTGGCGTCGGGCTGCAGATCGGCGAGCTGGCCGTTGCGGCGCTTCTCGGACAGAACCTTCAGGATGCGGTGGGCGAAGAAGATCGGCGCCGGCATGAACGAGCCCTTCTGGTAGACCTCGCTCTCGGTGCAGGCGTAACCGAACATCATGCCCTGGTCGCCCGCGCCCTCTTCCTCGCCGCTCTTCTTTTTCTTGGCGTCGACGCCCATCGCGATGTCGGGCGATTGTCCATGCAGCAGCACCTCGATGTCGGCACCGTGATAGGAGAAGCCGTTCTGGTCGTAGCCGATGTCCCTGACGACATCGCGCGCGATCTGGCTGATCAGTTCGCGATCGACCACGGAGACGCCGTGGATATCGCGGAACAGCTGGCCACGGCCCTCGCCGGCGATGACGATCTTGTTGGTCGTGCACAGCGTCTCGCAGCCGAGCCGCGTGTTGACGAGGCTGTCGTCGGCGATGCCGAGCTTGACGTCCTTTTCGATGAAGGCATCGAGGATCGCATCGGAGATCTGGTCGGAGACCTTGTCCGGATGGCCTTCGGAAACCGACTCAGAAGTGAACAGGTAAGACGCGCGCATCTAGGTAGCCCCTTCTTCCGCCGGTGTCCGGCGGTGTGTTTTTGCAAATGTCCTGATAGGTCAGTCCCGACGGCGCGAGATGACGTAGGATTCGTCGTAAAACCAGAGCCCGTTATGCTTGCGCAGAACCTCTCTGACGGCCTCGAGATAACGGCCACTCTGGGTCATTTCCGTCAACCGGTCGTCTTCAATCTGTGCGACATACACCGCCGCATTCCATGCTGCAAAGGCCGTCGAAGTTCCTATCGAGCCGGTAACCTCGTCGGGGAGCGCTTCCATATCATACCGGAAGACCGAACGGTTATCGGCATAGGCGTTAAAGTTAAGGTCGCGCCCGGCCGATCCCAGCTCGTATTTCACCGCGCGCAATAGCTCATGACGGCTGACCGCGAAAGGGTTTTCTCCCGGCCATACCGCCTGGATGATTTCAAGCCCCGGATCCTGCCCGTGGGAGTGGATTCCGATCAAACGCCCGCCGGCCCGCAAGGCCCGCCCCAGGGGCGCCACAATGCGTTTGGCACGGAAATTCACGCTCGATTTGGCCCGGTATGGCTGGGATGCGATAATCAGGTCGAAATTGGCCTCGGCCCGGCCGGCCCGGGGGATGATCGAATCAAGCAGAAACCGCTGGTCTTCCCGGTAAAGCACCAGCGCCACCGGCCGCTCATAAATCGGCATGCCGGAACGGGGCGCGACGCTGGCCCGCCAGTTCTGCTCCAGAAATGGCCCCAATTCGGCGATCTGGGCCTCGAAATCCCCGGAAGAGTCCCCCCGCAGGGGCACCTCATGCCAGATCATCCCGGCTGCGGCCGCGGGCGAGGCCGGAGTCAGCCAGGGCGCCTCCGCGTAGTACATATTCGTGAGCACAAAGACGGTCGCCGGGTGCTCGTAGAGTCGGTCCGGCACCTTCTCCAGGGTCAGGCGGACGTCCTCGAGGGAGAGCTCCTTGCCCGCGATATAAAAAGGCATGTGCGGAAAGCGCGTGTGCATGGACCGCATCACCCGCGCCAGCACCGTGCCGTCCCCGCAGCCGGCATCGAACACCCGAAGCGCCGGCGGACGGGGATGGATGGCGGACAGCTCCAGCGCCACCCGTGCCGCGACCACCCGCTTCTCGCTGCAGGTGTGGACGAACAACAGGTATTTCTGCCGGTTTTCGAAGAAACGGAAATTGCCGCGTGGATCGCGTTTTTCCGGCACCACTTCAAGACCGCGCGGCGGCGGCATTCCGCCCGGCATGGCGGAGGCGATATAGGCCTGGATGCGCTCCAGCGTGTCGATGGTGATGCGCTTGCCCTCGCGCAGACGATGCACCAGCTTGCCGTCATTGACGGCGCGACGGCCGAACGTGGATTCGGCCATATCCGCCTGGCGGCAAAACTCCGAGATGTGAGCCAGGATCTGGTCGTTCTTCATCGGGACGCAGATGGGAAATGCTGGTGGGGCGAAAAACTCCTAGCACACCCTGCCCACCTGTGCCCATCGCCGGAACGCCCGCAACTTGGTCGCGGCCCAAACTTATGGGTATACAGGGCCGAAGTCCGATACCTCGGGGCGAATATGTTCAGGTCATATTGCGTTGCTGCGCTGCTGCTTACGGCCGCAAGCGGAATCGCGCACGCCGGCTATCTGGACGAAAATCCCGACGAGGTTTTTGAAAGCGTCTATGAGCGGATCGGCGCCCTGCCGGTCCAGGCCACGCGCGATCCCGACGTCTGGCTTCGCCTGCAAGAACTCAAGCGCGAGCCCTGCGATCAGAAGAGCATCGAGGGTCTGGCCCAATTGCTCGACAGACTGGGTTACCGGCGACAGGCAGCCGATGGGCTATACAAGTTCGTGCTTAGTTGCGGCGCACCGATGACCGCGCTCAATCGATCGGTCAATATCTACCTGAAGATCACCGATTATCCGAAGGCCGTCGAAGTCGCCGACGAATACGTGCGCCGCGCGCCGTCGGACCGTGAAGCTCACTATCTGCGCGGTATCGCGCTCGACGGCGCCGGCGATCACAAGCGCGCGCTGGCCGACTATTCCGACGCGATCGAGCTGTTTGGCGCCGACAAGAAGAAAATTTCCAGTCGCGTCTTCCTGAAGATGGCGAGCGCCTATGCCGCGCTGCAAGAGTTCTGCGAAGCGACCGCGCCGATCAATCAATGGGTCGCGCTCGATCCGGTAACCCGCGACACCAGCCAGACGCAAAAGATCATTGCCGACTACGAGCAGCAGGGTAATTGCGTGTCGTCAACCGAGCCGCGCTCCGAACGCTTTCCGATGCCGGCGCGAGGCGGCGTCGTCACGGTCAAGGCCGAAATCAACGGCGTACGCGGACTGTTCATCCTCGACACCGGCGCAACCTATGTCGCCATGAAGGCGGCCTTTGCCAGCCGCGCCAAAATTCCGCAAACTGAGGCGAGCGAAATTACCGTCAACACCGCCAACGGGCCGGTGAAGGCGAAGCTATCCCGCGCCGAGAAGGTGAGACTCGGCAGGCTGGAAGCGGTCAACGTGCCTGTCGCCGTGCAGGACGACGAAAAAATCTATGGAAACGGCGTCGACGGGTTGCTCGGGATGAGCTTTCTCTCGCGGTTCGAGGTCCAGATGGCCGGCGGCATGGTCGAAGTTCACACCCGCCGGCCGAAGAAGTGAAATTGGAACCCGCGGAGGGCGGCGAGTTCCATTGCGGCGAGACTAGGGCAGCTCAAAAGTTATCCTAAGTTATTACGAAATATACCCCAGCATGTATGTTCAAGTCGGTGGCAACTGGCAGAGGGGCTCCTGAAGAATGAGTGGTGTGTTCATTGGAGCAACGGCTAGGGTATGTCGAGTGAGTCCGCTGTACCGACCTATATCCTGCAAAGTGACGGCCTGTTTCGGGAAGGTCTTCGACTAATACTGTCGAGGACTCGTTTTCGTGCTCACGGCTGCGCAATCGACTTGGAGGATCTTACCGGTATCCCCGACGACGGGCCCAGCCTGTTCATCGCGGCCGTCGATGCCAACCAGGCGCTCATTTGCAGCAAGATCCGGAGCCGCTATCCGCTCGCATACATTGTGGCGGTTGCCGACGAGAGCAACCCACGCTCGCTCGCGAGCGCACTCGAAGACGGAGCAAACGCCGCGCTCTTTAATACCGTCAGTCCCGGCGACCTTGTCAGCACGCTGCAAGCGGTCGTCAACGGCAAGCTTATTCTGATCGATGCCCGTCTCTGGCCGCTGGGGAGCCAGCCAAGGACTGAGCTGGAAAGCCAACCAATAACCGAGTTGGAAAGCCAACCAAGAACTGAGTTGGAAGGCCAACCAAGAAGCGAAGTGCGACCGTCGCCCTCCCTCTCCGCCGAGACGCCATGGGATGTGGCCGATGAGCCTCAGCCGATGAAGCTGTCCGCTCGGGAGGTCGCCATCCTTGAACGCATCGTCCGGGGGGATTCAAACAAGCAGGCCGCGCGGTTCTTCAGGATCGCGGAGCCGACCGTGAAGGCGCATGTGAAGGCCATCCTGAGAAAAATTGGCGCCAACAACCGGACGCAGGCCGCGATCTGGGCATTCAACCATCGCCTGTTCGATCACGCGGGTGATGTGCAGGCCGGCCTTCCGATATTGCTGACCGACGAAACGGTGCGCTGAGAGCCTCAGCCTCTGCCGACGCCGTGAGGCGCCTTCCGGTCCGGCCATCGCGGGCGCGAGACCCCGCCGGGGCGCCCGCCGGTCGCAACTGCGACCACGGATGTGACCGCAAGCACGATCCAGACGAACAGCGCGAGCTGCCTTGTGCTCTCGAGCGGCCCGGGCGGCGATGGCGTCTCCGAAGGGCGCTTCGGGTCGGTCTCAGGCAGGTCGAGACGAAGCATGCCCGCATCGACCCAGCGATCCGCCAGCGTTGCCTCTCGTATCTGCATCTGCACCGGCACCGGCGCTTGCTGCGGCACGGCGGGCGTTTCCGGGCGAGGCGGACGACGGTCGTGGGTCCAGCATCCGTCACCGTCTCTCACGAGGACCTGCGCCGGCCATGTCCTGGCCGCTTCGGCCTGGTCGAGGCAATGACGGGACGCGCGCGCGTCCGGCGCGCCGGTCAGCAACAGGATCGCCAGAGCTGCGGCGAGCGGCGGAAGACCATGTTGTAGTCTGACATAGTTTCCGACACTCGCCGCGTCGCCCGCGCCGGAGGTATAAACATTATCGGGATCGCGCCATTGCGCGAGGCATTCGCCGCAGATCCGGGCATCGTTATGCCAGAACGATGCCTTGGCATATTCCACCTCGCGCCGGCAGCAATCGCAAATCATCGCGGTGCCTCGTCAACGATGCGTTTCAGTTCTGCCCTCGCCTCGCGTCGCTCCAATTCCTTGACCAGTTCTTCGCCGGCCCTGCTGTTCGCCTCGGAATAGGACCGCGCCTGGGTGGCCTGGTCGCCGGCCGTCCTCGTCATCGCGCAACCGCCAAGCATGACCGAGAGCAGCACGATGATGGGCAGTGCCGCGACCAGCAGGTACGGCACCGCCCCATACAGGATCACGGAGCTCCCTCGGCGGATTTCGCCGCGATCCTGTCCCTGAACGTCTCGCATAGCTGGCGGACTTCGTCCGTCGCGCTGGAGCAGGATTCGATTTCGTTGAAGATGCGCTTGCCCTCCTTGCGATAGCGCGCAGCGGTCGCCTTGATGTCCTTGAGCATGGCGGAGGCCGACGTGGTGAGTTGCTCGCAGCGCGAGGCCATCTCCTTGACGAATTCGCCCATCGCTTCGATCTCTTTCGCGGTCACCTCGTATTCCCTGACGATGGCCTCAGCCGAGAGCTTGCCGATCTCGGTCGCATCCTCGTGATGGTTGACGTAGTCCGGGACCGCCAGAGCCCGGGGGACGGACCCAACCGGCTGGATGTGCGGAGGCCTGTGCATGACCGCTTCGTGGATTTCCCCTTCGATCTCTCCGACGTTGAAGGGCTTCGCCGCAGCATTCTGTGGTCTCATAGGTTTTGCTCCCTTGGCAATTGTCTCGCTTCAAAAAGCTGGCTGCTCCTGCCTCCAGCCCATGCATCGCCGAGCCGGCGTCCCCGTGGCTCGAGGACGCTGTTGCACCCGGCAATTCTCAATTTCCGAAGAAGTTATCGATCCACCCAACTCGTCCCCTAAATGGTCCCACGAAATCTTTCTGTGGCGCGGCACCTAGATCGGCTTCGCGCCGTCATCCCAAATAAGTTCCCCGCATCCGGCACACCGGTACAAACGAACGGTGTTGCCACGCTTCGAATCCAGGATTGAATAGACGAGGCAGTACCCCGCGCATCTCCGACAAGGCATCCGCCAGATGTCCAGCGGAGCTTCAGTTCGCGGTACGTCGCTGTCGATCATGCGCGAGCGCTCTTCCAGCCAAACCCAAAGTCGAAGCTGAATGAATCGTGGCAAAACCGTTCAAATTGCGTCTTTTTCTCGGGGCTTATTGACTAGTCCGTTCGGACTAGAGCTCCGATTCCACTAGTGACGAGAGCCGCGAAAGACGCGATGCAGCGCGTCCGAAATCTCGCGCAAGCGAGCAGCGCTCCGCTCTCTTCGTTCGACTCACGCAAATCATGACGCTTGCGTTTGCGATGAGTCGTTTTCGGTCTGATGATTTTCAGTTTGATGACCTGGTGATGACGACGTTCACGCTGGTCCCGCTGCACGAACAGATTTACGGACTCACACAACGCGAGCGGCTGGGCTAAATTGCATCTGGGTGAATTGGCGAATGGATGAGGACGTGACGAACGTGCAGAGTCGAATGAGAGTTTCCGGCGCGATGATCGGCCTGACGATCGCGATATGGATTTCGACGTCCATGGCGCAGGCCTCCGAAGTCTGGGTTCAGCAGGCGCGTGGGCGGATCTCCGGCGGCACGACGGTTGCCGAAGAGAACAAGCTCGAGAACAAGCCAAAGGCCGCGCCCGAGGGCGCCTCGGCAAGCGCAACGCCCGCCGGCAGCCCCACCAACCCCGCCACCTGCAATCAGCAGAATGCATCCTCGCCCGCCTGCTACAGCGCGACGCAGCAGACAAAGGGCAAATGATCGGTTAGCCGCCAAATGATCGGTTCGTCGCGCAGGGTGCGACGAATTGGCGGTTTCCCGATTGGGAACAGTGCAAAACTGCACAGAGGACCCGGCCAAAAACCCGCCTCCAGCGGAACGATTGCCTTCCCGATCATTTGACCCCCATGGGACACTGAAGAGGAGGAGCGATCCCATGAAACGATCTGCTTTGACGATCATCTCGGCACTGATGCTGATGGCTGGTGGACTGACTGCCGCGAAGGCGGTCGAGTTCGATGTCGGCCCTGGCGGCGTCCGCGTCGATCCCTATCATCGTCATTACTACCGGGACTACGGCGACCGGGACTACGGCGGCGGTTGCCGGACCATTATCCGCCATCACACCAATCGCTATGGTGAGGACGTCACGGTCCGCGATCGCGTCTGTGACTAACATCGGCATCAGCCGAACCGCTGTTGCGGTGAATTAGCTGAAAAGGCGGTCCGCCTGCGGCGCGTGCACGTTGCCGCAGGCGGCCTTGCCGTATCAAGGCCGCATCAGGCGCGTCCTCGGTTGATATTTCGGCTCAGTATTTCGCGACCAGCGCATCGCCCGGCAACCTGGCGCTCGCCGGCCTGCCGAGCGAAACCATCGATTAACCAGATTGGGGGCCTTCAAAAAATTTTTCGTTGCCCCCTTGAACTTTTTTTCGCGTCGACAATTTTTTTCATCGCCGCAAGCAATGCGGCCGGGGCGCCTGTCGGGCCCCGAGATTGAGGCGGGCGCCGGCCAAGGTGTCCGGCGCCAGCTCGTACCCAACTTGCTCTTTGGAGGATTTGGCTATGAGGTATGATTGGACTCCCCTGTGGAGGTC
>Ga0070741_10001891_pt1 | contig 59507 bp, 48 predicted proteins | sample Coa_R1_4_FD_66440 | JGI IMG/M metagenome (GOLD analysis project Ga0070741, IMG submission 66440) | Surface soil microbial communities from Centralia Pennsylvania, which are recovering from an underground coalmine fire - Coalmine... | ecosystem: Environmental > Terrestrial > Soil > Unclassified ...
CTGCCAGTGATTCAGCGTGTTCACGAGATCTTGGGGCACATCCAGCCGCACGCTGCTGTTCATCGCGAAGCTTGCCTGCTGCCCCGCCTGCACCTGAACCTTCTGCGGCCAGGTCACCCAATTAATTGTCCCCTGGCCCACGGACGTAATTTGGTACTCTCCCGGCGGCAGGATGGCGGCCCGATGGTCTCGATCCAACTCCTGCACCACCTGCGACGGCTCCCCAAAATGCACCACCCGCCAGTGATTCAACGTGCTGACCAGGTCAGGCGGCGCGTCCAATCTTATGCCAGTCGCTGTCGATGGAGTCGATGTCGTATTTTTCGCAACAAACGTGGTCTGCGTTTGAGAAGCTGAAGCGATGAAGCTGCGGTCGCCAGTCATAGCGAAGTCCAGAATGCAGTCGGCAAGCGGGCCTGGAGCGGTAATGCCGGCGTTCCGGCATTCCATCGCGGCTTTCGAACGTGCGGCGGGATCAAGCGTCGCAAGGCTTACGTCTTGATGCGGGACGCTTCGATCCGTAAAGGTCGCAGTCGATTCTCCCTTGGCATAGTGGAAAAGCGACTCCGCTTGGCTGATTCGCCAACTCTCAGCGAAGCGGCCGTACAGATCTTTAGAGGTGAAATTTGGTGCGAGGACCAAGCCATTTCGCGTAACCAAGTCACCCTCCGGCTTGCCGTCGGCGTTCCCCATCAGGCCCACAAGGATGCCTGCCAATTTGCCTGGCTGGACGTTCAGATCGCAATGTTCTCCGTTCGAGCTGATTTGCGCTGAAGTTGCGTCGGGCCATGTTAGGTTCCATGACCTATCTGTCGGGTGGATAATTCCGCCCGCGTTGCCGAGCTTCAGCTCTTTCCCGGTGCCAAGTTCGACCGCTTGGCCATTAACGTACACTTGAGCCTGGGGCTTAAGATGGATAGCAACCTTGGCACCATCCACCTGCGCCGCAACCGCCGTGCAATACGTGACCGAGTGTGATCCATCGGGTTCAAGCCGAATCTGGAGCCTGTCCTGACCGGCGCGATCCTGCATGGCCACAAATTCGCCGGCGGCCTGCAAATCGTAGCGGTCGCCATCGAAAGTGGTCATGTGGAGGTCGCCCCAGCCCGAGCCGGACCCACTACACCCGGAGGGATGTTTCGTCATGTGGCAACGCCACCAATCCCCAGCGCCCGTGCCTCCCAGCCAATCACCGAGACCAGTGGGAACTCTCGCCCATGGCGGCAGCGGCCACACCCAGGTGTTTGTCTCCCCCGTGAATTGGCCGAACCCACCGCCGGTACCGCCAGTTCCGCCGACCCCGAAATTCGATGGGTGGGAAGGATCAAATGCAAAATCGCCGGACCCGCCCAATACTGCGCCGCCTGACCAACTGGCGTTTACAAAAGCCCCCCTGAGGTTCGTCGTCTGCGTCGCGTTGGGGTAGACCATAACGCTTGTGCCCGCGGAGTATCCGGCCTGGGGGTTCGTCGCCGACGCCTCCAGACCACCTCCCACATCCACGAAGACGGCGATGTCACCGTGGCTACCCACAGCAAAGCCGCCCTGGCCAGTCACTGCGTGACCCATCAGCCAGCCAGTCCCAGAAATCCCGACGGTCGTCACGGGCGCCAAACCTGTAGGGTCGATAGCGTTCACGGGATCGTTGCGGACATAAGCAAACAGGTCAGTGTCACCTGCCCCAAACAGCATCGGATCCATCCAAGTCCACCGCCCCGTATCTGCGTCATAATCACGCGCGCCGAATCGCGTCAGCTTAGTCTGTGGGTCGTAGAGACCTCCTGCAAATCCGAACGGTTGGAAACCGGGATTGGTGTCGGCTACGACGTTTCCAAATTCGTCGTAATCGAGGCGCTGAGCGATCTCCCCCGTCGCAACATCGACAACGAGGCGCGGGCTGCCGAGTTGGTCGCTGATGATCCGGTAGGTTTTGCCTGCTTTCTGCATGTACTCGGGCACGTTGATCTTCGTCCCGTAGACAAATCGGCTGACGACGTTGTTGCTGCCGTCCAGTTCAGCGATAGGTCTCAGCTGATCCTGATAGAGGAAGCCCTGCACCAGCTTCCCATTAACCATTTTTCCGATGCGCTGGCTTCCGCCGTCAATCACATAGTCGATCTTCGTACCGTCAGGAAGAGAGACACTCTTGAGATTGCCGAAGGAATCGTAGCTGTACGCAGTCGTCTTGCCTTGGACCGTCTTGCTCCGCCGTTCGCCGTGCGCCGTGGAAACGTAAGTGGCATTCCCATACTGCTTCAGCTGGTCCTGGGCGTCGTAGCTTCCTTTAACAGTCCCATTCGGTGCCGTGTATGTCAGCCGGTTACCGTTTGCGTCATACTCATAACGCGCGGTAAGTTTCCCGTTTGTGGTCACGCTCGTAAGTCGCCCAGCGGGATCGTACGCGTATTTATAGACGCTGCTCTGCTCGTTAATGACTTCGGTCTTGGCGACGATTCGCCCGAGCGCGTCACGTTCATATTGATCGGAAAAGAGATCCTTACCTTTGAAAGCAGTGTGTGCTGCTGTCAATTCTCCAAAGCCATTGAATTCATAAGCAGTCGTCACGCTTCCTAGAGCTGTTCCCGTAACGAAGCCGCTGGTGTGATCAATCGTCAAACCCAGGGAGCCAGCCTGCGTCAACAATCCATCCGGGTCATACCTAAGCGCGACCGGCGGCTCGTTGTTGACTGCCGTGGAGGCGGTTCTCAGGTCGTTGTCATAGGTAAGTCTCGCCGCCCCTTTGACCGCGCCTGTCCAAGACAATTCCGTGAGAAGCGGGCCGTCAAGAGTTTGTGACAAGAGTTCACCATTTGAAGAGGCAAGGGTCGTCAGGTGTGCGGTCTTCGGATCGTAACCGTAGCTCACCTTCTCCTGGGTGCCGGTCACGGCACTAAGGCGTCCTCCGTCGTCATACGAGAGTTCCACTGTCTCCCGATCAGGTTGCACAATCTTGATCAGCTGCCCGTCCTTGTTGTTCGCATACCGCGTCGCTCCTGGACTCTGCTTGGCTTCCGATCCGGTCGCGCCATGCCCCAGGTGCAGGTGCAAGCTCACCCAATTCCACAATTTCGATATGAATGCCCTGATAGCGGCCAGGATGCCGAAGCTTCCATGTCCTTGATCAGCACTCGGAGGACTGTAGGCCGAGATTAGATTTACGGGCGTGAACTCAAAGGAATGGGAGGGTCGGCCAGGTGGAGTGATTGCGGTTACGTTTCCGTTCGCGTCATACCCAAAATCAGTCTCCCCGCCGTTCGGTATAATTCGTTTGGTAATGCGGCTGGCAGAGTCGTATTGAAGGCGGACGGTTTGTTTGCGTGGATCGGTTATGGAATCAAGTAGTCCCTGTGCATTGTATTTCAACGCGGTGACTCGGTTCTGTGAGCCCGATCCTTGTGTAAGGCTGATGAGTCTGCCCCGTTCATCGTAGGCGAACTCCATCGGAAAGAGGCCAAGCATCTCAAGCTTCACAACCCGGCCGTGGTTGTCGAGAGTCGCCACAGCCTTCCTTCCAGCGGCGGACACCCAAGTGACTTGCTTGCCGGCAGCGTCGAAGGTTCGCGTATACGCCTTTCCGTTGAGGCTGAGCGTATCTACCAGCGTAGTTAAACTCAGTGGATTGCCAGAATCCGCCAGACTTGCCTCGCGATGCAGCGCAAGTGTGGAGGTGATTCCAGCTGGCGTAGCGATTGAAAACGATTTGAGCAGCAATGATCGCGAACCCCAGAGGGTGTCAGGCTGCAGCTGTTGGATCACTACCATGCCATCGGGATACGTAAATTTCGTCGTGCCGTCTGTGCGACTCTCCAACTGAGTCCGAGAGCCGCTTGCATCGCTGATCGCCATCGCCAACCCGCCGGCAGACGAATGCTCCACAACCATAGCTGTGGAGCGCCCCGTTGCGCTTTCACGGCTCACCTCAAGCGCTGCGCCTTTGGAACTCAGCGTTTGGTTCACGGCTCCGCCCAACGGGTCCTGAATTTCCACCGCTTCGCCCGACGTGTCGCTGGCAAGCGTAAAATGATAGACCTTGCCTCTGGCGTCGATCAGAGTGGCTAGCTGCCCGTCTGCCGAGTAGCCGAAGGAGTTGGGCTCGCCCGCCGGGTTGGTGATGCGCGTTGGATGGCCGCTGGCGTCGTTGGCAAAAACGGTGCGTTGACCAAACGGAGCTACGATCGCTGTGATGAAGCCTTTCCCATCTCGTTCGATTTTGGTGCTGTTACCATAGCTGTCTTCAACTGCTGTAAGGGCACCTGACGCGCCGTAGGAGAAACGGTAGACCACTGTTCCTGTGAGTGCACTGAGGGTCCGGAGATGTAGGCCCTGTTTGTCAAAGACGTAGAGCACATTTTGATCCTCATCCTCAACGATGGCCACCTCTCCTGCGGATAGCCAGGAAGGCGCTTTCTCCCCTGAATCAAATGACGGGGTTGCCGATCTCGGCCGACCGTCACCCGGTGATAAGACCTTGGCCGCCGGATCATAGACGTAGTTCACATCCAGTCGCCACTTGGGCGCGAGCGCATCGCTTCGGTAACAAAAACGAAAAGGCGTGCCAACCACCGGCACTGAAAAGGTCAAAGCCTGGGTTTGAAAATCAATGTCCGGACCAATGAGCCCTTGCCTTTGTCCCAGAATATACGGCGCTTGTGCTGACGCGGCTAAACACCAGATCAACATCACGGATGAGATCACCACCGCAGCCAAGATCGGGCGCATGCTTCGTCCGCGCGTCAATAGAAGAGCGAAAAGTCTCATGATCGATTCCACCTTTCCGCTAGAGATGGAAAGCCTCTTTCTGTGCTGGCGGGAGTGCAGCTTCGAGAGCATCACACGGGAGGCGCATTTCAGCGATTCAGACGTAAATGCCTTCGCGTCAAGCTGACCGCGTAATCCTAGCTGCACGGGCGGGATTATCCTGAGCTGTACATGTCAAAACAACTGATCTAAAAGACCAGTGAAATGGCGTTGGAAGGAGTCTCTGATCAGCATGCGAGCAGGGCTGTTCTCGCATTGCAGGCCTGGGTCGGCAGTCCCTCAAGAATTGTAAAATTGTAAAGATAAATAGTTGAAGCATATGATTACGGCCATAAGGTGCGTCCAGATTTATGGCTCTACGACACCGACCGATGCAGCCAAAAGACGTAGGCGAATGCGTGGAGATCGTAGCCACGCATCCAGTGATCGGACCCCGTTACGGAAACGGGATCGCCGACCTGCGCCGGGCCTGGCTGGATTTGTACGGTCGTTTAGCGCATACCGCCGTTGTTCTGGAAGAGGGGGACGGGCGGAATTGGCAGGTCTGCGGAGTAGGTGTAAGCGTCTTTATAAAAGACAGCTTCCTCAGAGAACTAAAAACCCCTCCCTTTTTCTGGTACGGCCCGGAGCTAGCCAAGCGGATCGTGAACGGGAATTCTCCCCTTCTTTCGGACAAGGAGGTGCGCGAGAAAAATGTGTGTGGGGGGATGAACGTGGTGTGTTGGGAGGGATGCCTTCGGCCCGAGGCTGAGACGCGAACCGAGATATACAACAAGCTAATGGGCGCATTCGTCGAGGAGCACCGCGGCTACTTATGGAACGAAATTATCGCCACGCAGGCAGAGAGTGTGTTGCGTTTACAGAGCATGATGAGGACAGGGGCGATGTGGCTGAGCTCCGAACGTCACCAGTGGATTGAGTCGGTAGACAAAGATCTCGAAGAAGCGTTCACGGCGCCGCACGTGGTCGGGTTGGCGCGCGGCATGCCATCAATTGTGGGCTCGTGGGCCGGGGCGCTCTTCGACTATAACCCGCCTCGTTTTGGGTTTTCGCGTAGCGAGCAACAGTTGCTCGCGTCAGCATGGCACGGGGGAACGGACGAGGAACTAAGCGAGGTACTGGGCATATCAATCTCTGCTGTCAAGAAGACGTGGCAGACGATCTACCAACGCGTGACCGCCCGCCGTCCCGACTTGACTCCGCCGAGCAAGCATTCCGATTCCGCGCCGCGCGACCGGGGCAAAGAGAAAAAGCAGCGGTTGATTGCCTATCTCCGTGAGCATCCAGAGGAATTGCGGCCGGTGTCGCGAAAGCTCCTGGCTCGCCGCTAACTCCCCAAAGTAAAGACGCCGTTCACAGTTTAATGATAGGTGCGCACTTAGGCCCGAGGCAGACGCTTTAAATCAGACCCGCCCTACCGGGGAAACGAACTCACTCGCGTTGGTTCGAAATCCAGCCGCCCGCCCGGCCCTAGCCGTCCAGATTTGTACTATTTGTGCCGATTGAAATTAACGTGCGGTGCAACGCCGCTGAAACACGGGACTTGTGGATTGGTCTTTCAATTCGACTCCCACACGCTTCCGCCAGAGCAACACCTGGCATATGTGCGTGGCATTTCGAATGGTTATTGAGATTGGCCAACGTGGAGAGTTCACCCGCATCGTTGCTTCTCCCTGAGAATGGTGCTACGGTTTGCGTCATTTAGACCTGCGCTAATTTGGAAATGAGGTGGATTCCATGAGGGCCTTTTTGATCGCTCTGGGCATTTTGTTGTCTGCAGGTGCCTCCTCGGCTCAGCTGAACCCTCCGAATGATATGGGTGTGACCATAGGCCACATGCACCTGAACGTGCGAGACGTGGAGGCCAGCAAAAAGTTCTACCTCGAGCTTGGAGGTATCGCCATCAAAAGCGGTCCTTTCGAAGCGATTAAATATCCCGGCGTTATCTTGCTTCTTACAAAAGCGGAGCCCACCGCAGGCATGGAAGGTTCAACGGTCAATCATGTCGGCTTTTTGGTGAAAGACGGAACCGCGTTAGTCGCAAAAATGCAGGCGGAAGGCGTGAAGGTCGTCAGCAATGGTACAGATCCACAAGGCCGAATCTATGGCGGCTATATCTACAGCCCTGATGGAGTAAAGATCGAAATTATCGAACGCCGCACGCTCGCCGTTCCAATTCAGTTTGATCAGGTTCACTTCTTTGTTGCCGATCCAGGTCCGAACGGCGGCGCGGCCTGGTCCGAATTGCAACAGTGGTATTCCAGGGAATTCGGCGTAAAGATTGAAAGGGCCCAGCTCACTGGACCGGCGCCGGGTAATCTGGCCTCTGCTCCCATGGCGCAAAGCAATCTTTCGGGTGTGAACTTCAGATTTTCCAAACAGGATTCCAAAGCAGCTCCGACCAAAGGTCGGGCTCTGGACCATATCGGTTTCGAGATCAAAAATCTGGCTGCATTCTGTAAGAAGCTCGAAGCTGACGGAATTAAATTCGATACGCCTTACAGCGTCCGCGAAGGTGGCCTCGGACTCGCCTTCATTACGGATCCCATGGGTACCCGCATCGAGTTGAACGAGGGGCTCGACAAAAGATAGCGATTTGCCCTCCAGGCTTCGAACTTCTGTCGATCATGTCTATACGTGTGAGTGAATCACGGGCTTGCAAGCGGCTTTTATGTCTGCAGCGCACGGAGCCGGCAGGTCGATCCACCGGGTCGTTCAGGAATCAGCAAAGTAAGCTGCCCAAGACGCGCCGCCCGCGGTGCGCATTCAAGTGCCGCCTTGCTTTGCGTCGCTTTTTTAAAGCCGACAGCAGCTTTCATTGACAACAACTCAGCCCCGTAGTATATGGGCGCAACAACCGGGGCATCCTGCACATCAGCATCAACTGTGGTCGAATTGCCGGCCGCCCTGTGCTAGCTATCCAAAATAAGGTGGTCGCCATGAGCAAAACGCTTCGGCTGTGCTCCACGGTTCTGGTGGTTCTGTTATTCGCGTCGGCAATAGCCACGCGTGTTGCCTCGCAGACTGCTACAGCGACGATTCTAGGGACGGTGACCGATTCTTCCGGCGCCGCTGTGCCGGATGCTGCCGTCGAGGCAAAGAATACTGAGACAGGTATCACGCAGAGAGTCACCAGCGATAGCCAGGGCCGCTATCACGTCGCCGATCTGCCTATCGGGATGTATGACGTTCAGGCGGAGAAGATGGGATTTCAAACCGTGCTGCACAAAGGTGTCCTGTTGAGCATCGGCGCTCAGGTGGTCGTGGATTTTTCGCTTCCGGTAGGAGCATTGGCCCAATCGGTAACGGTGGAGAGCGCGGTTCCGATGGTCGAAACGACCTCGTCGCAAATTTCAACTCTGGTGGATCAGCAGCAGATACGCGAATTGCCGCTGAACGGCCGCAACTTCGAGCAACTGGTGTTGCTGGCTCCGGGGGTGACAGTAATGCAGGCCCAGACGCTTTCTCCCTATCTCGGGTTTGGGAATGAATTCTCGATCTCGGGAGCGCGGCCAAATGGGCAGGGCGAATACATGGACGGCACTGATATCCAGGATTTCCAGCAGCACGGCTCCGGCTCCGGCGTGCTTGGTACGACGCTCGGCGTGGATGCGATCGCCGAGTTCGAAGTCCTGACGAATACTTATGGTGCGCAGTTTGGCGGCAACGGCGGAGTGGTCAATTCAGTGACGCGGTCGGGGACGAACAATTTCCACGGTTCGGCGTACGAATTCATCCGCAATAGCGCTCTCGATGCGCGGTCTTTTTTCGACCCCGCGCAGGTTCCGCCATTCCGGAAAAATCAATTCGGCGGCACCGTAGGCGGGCCGATAAAGCGCGACAAGATGTTTTTCTTCCTCAATTACGAAGGCATCCGGCAAACGACAGGTACAACAAAGGTGGCGGTGGTGCCCGATGCGGCGGCGCACAGCGGCTTTGTGCCTAACAATGCCGGCGTCGAAACCTGCGTCAACAAAAATACCATCGCGTATAGCGGAGGCTCGCCGGCCGCTCTGGCGGCGTGCGCGGCTACAATTCCAGTAACCATTCAGCCGTACATCAACTTTTACAACAATTATCCTCTGCCCACGAACGAACTCCTCAATCAGAAGGGCTTGCCCTCGGGCACCGGGTCCATCACCCAGGTCGCCAATTCACCCGGGATGGAAAACTACGCGATGAGCCGCTACGATTGGGACATTTCGTCAAAGGATTCCGTCTTTGCCCGCTATCTTTTTGATGGCGGCCACCTGGTGGACCCGTTCTACGGCGGAGGAACCGCACTGACCGGCTGGCCGGCGGATGACCGCACGCGCAATCAATTCCTTACATTGGAAGAGAAGCGCATCTGGAGCAACAACGTCATCGGCACGACGCGCTTCGGGTTTACACGAACCCTGGTCAACAGTTTTACGACGCAGTCATACCCGCTGATGCAGTTCTCGGGAGCGAATCTGTATGAAGGGCAAGGCTATCCGCCGATGGATGGATCGCTGACCATCAGCGGCATCTCCGGTCTTGGCGCGGGCCAGATCGATCCTTTCCTCTTTATCCAAAATAAATACAGCTATGCCGAAGACATCTTTTGGACCAAGGGAGCGCATAGCATCCGTTTCGGCGGCGAGGTCAAACGAGTTCAGAGCGATGCGAATCACCCGTTCCCAGGCGGCGGAACGTGGACCTTCCAGAGTCTTTCGAACTTTCTTACCGATACCGTAACGCAATACCAGGGGCCCGCGCTCGCGGTGAACTCGATTACGCAGAACAATTTCGATCCTTTCCCAAATCAAGCGTTCAGCGCATACCATAAGTTCCGCGAAAATGATTACGCGCTTTACATACAGGACGACTGGAAGGTCTCGCCGACTCTCACGCTGAACCTGGGCGTTCGGTATGAGCCCACGACAAACCCGTACGACCTAAACCCGGCGAGCGCCATTCTGAATCCGCCCTTTGCCGAAGGCACAAATCCGAATATCCCGTTATCGACGGGCTTCTCCGCCGTGAAGACCGCGTTTGTAAAGAACATCTCGTTGCACAACATCGACCCCCGCATCGGATTGGCGTGGGATCCGTTCAAGGATCATAAGACTTCGGTGCGTGCTGGATATGGCATCTTTCACACCATCTACGAGCCGCGCGATTTCATTCTTGGCTATTTTTTTGCGCCGCCGGCGCAGATCCTTACGCAAAGCACCGGCTTTGGCGCAAATGGCACGCAAGTCCTGAATCCGGGGCCCTTCACCAACTCCATCACCTGTTTCACTCAGGCGAACCCCACCCAAAGCAATTGCAAACCTACTTTGGGAACGGCGTTCAATACGCTGATCGGCCACACGCCTTACTTGCAACAGTGGAACCTTACCGTACAGCGCGAAGTAATGAGAAACACCATCGCCTCCATCTCCTACGTCGGGTCACACGGCGTCCACCTGATCAACATGCTCGACGAAAATCCGCCGCTTTACACCATCGATCCTGCGAATGGACGACCATTATTTGTCGACCCTGTCTCAGGAAAGGCCAACCCGCTCATCAGCCAGTATTTCGGCTTCCTCGATGCCCAGCAGACGCAGGGCTTCTCCAAATACAACGCGCTGCAGGCGGGCCTGGTGCGCCGCCTCACGAATAACTGGCAGGCGCAGCTTTCCTACACATATTCGCAGTGCACGGATATCGGGTCGGCTGCCGGCAGCCTCGACGGCGGAAACGTCAGCGAGAATCCCTACGACCTCAGTTACGACCAAGGCCCCTGTATTTTCATGATCCGCCACAATACCGTCTTCAACACCCTCTACATGCTGCCCTTCAAGAAGAACCGGCTCGTGCAGGGATGGCAGATCGGCGCGGTCGAGACTTACCACACCGGCACGCCGATCATTGTGACGGACGGCATCATCTGGGCCTTCCAGAACGGAACCACCGCCAACCGGCCCGACTTCAACCTGGGTTGCAACCAGGTGAATTCGAACCCCGTGCAGCCCGGAGGCGTATTCTGGCTGAATACAAGCTGCTATTCGCTGCCGCGGCAGGGGGAACTTGGTGATCTCGGCCGAAATTCGGTGGTGGGGCCGGATTCGCAGGAACTCGATACCAGCCTGCAGAAGGACACAAGGATCAACGAGCGGTTCAATCTTCAGTTCCGGGCGGAATTCTTTAACATCCTGAATCGCGCCAATTTCCGCAATCCGAGCGGCGCGATTTTTCAATCGAATGGTGCTGCGGCCCCCACGCCGACCGCCAACGCCGGACAGATCACGTTGACCAACACCAGTGCGCGGCAAATTCAGTTTGGGCTGAAGCTGCTGTTCTAGCGGAGACCGTCAGATCGCATTTTGGAAACGGGCACGCCGGGGAAACGCCGGCTCGATAGGCCCCTGATTTGCACCCGGCATCGGTGCTTCGCCAACTGTGAAGTGGTCTCACAGCGGCCCCGAGGACAGTTACGTCAAAACCCCGGATCGATGTCGAGAGCTACGGCTTGTCGCATTTATCCGACGGCGTCTGACCAAAACCGCCATTCAGCACTTTTCCATCGGACATGACGACCTTCTCCAAATTGCCGACAGGCGCGCCATTTTTCGCGGCCCAAACACATACCATCACCTCATCGCCCGGATTCAGCGATTTTCGGGTCCAGCCTTTCTCAGACATGACGGCGGGCGGCTCCGTGGAGGTGACCCAATGCACGACGTTGCCTTTATCATCCGCCACATCGAAGAAAATCTGGTTGTGCGGATTTCCCCACTCGAATTTCGTAATCGTGCCCTTCAGCAGAACTGGCTTCGTCATGTCGTAGAGATTCGTGCCGTGATGCGCGTGCGCGGGCCCGACGAACAAGAGACTATTTGCCAGTAACGACAGCAACGCCAGCTTGCGGATCATGCAATTCCTCCGTTATGCAATTGAAATACCTGGCCCCATCGATCATTGCAGACTTTGCGCCTGCACAGAACTCAAACTTTGCGCGTAACCGATGACTTTGCCTTCAGCGCGCTCAGGACGCGCTCAGGCGTAAACGGAACCTCGCGCATCCGCACACCCGTGGCGTCAAATATTGCGTTCGCGATTGCCGCAGGTATCACCACGATTGGCGTCTCGGCCGCGCCCGTGGCGGGAAGTTCCGGCCGGTTGATCAGATAAATTTGGACCTCCGGAACGTCTTGGAAGCGTAAGACCGGATAAGTGACCCAATCCACGCTGCTGACGCCGCTCGCGTCGAATTTCACCTCTTCGATCAGCGTGCGGCTGATCCCTTGCATGATGTTTCCTTCAATCTGGTTTTTCACTCCATCGGGATTGATGATCAGCCCACAGTCGTATGCGATCGTAATGCGCTTGACCGCTACCCTGCCGCTCGAGGCATCCACCTCGACCTCAGCCACAACCGCGGGAATGCTGCCGCCTCGCTGGTTAACCGCAACGCCTCTGCCTCGCAGAATTTTGCCCGTCGATTGCGGCGCTGGAGACGGCCTTTCGGCCCATCCGGCCTTTTCGGCGGCTGTTGTCAGAGCTTCCGTAATGCGCCTATCGCCTTTCAGGTAGGTCAACCGGAATTTGATCGGATCCACGCGCAATTCGGCGGCAATCTCGTCTATAAAAGATTCCGTAGCAAACACGCGCGGAGGCTCTCCGGGAGAGCGCAAAGACGCGGTTCGCAGTGGCATGGGCTCCGGAAACATCCACGGAATCGTCTTCGATTCGATCCGGATATTCTCGAATCCATAGATGTCGCCTCCGCCGCCGGCGCCATTGGGATTGCCATCGTTATCCGGCGTTATGCCGATCTGTCTTTCCCCAAGCTGAGGAGTGCCCTGAGACTCCGTCCACGGAAAGCTGCGATCGAGATAATCCCAAGCCGTCACTTTGCCTTGAGCATCCACCGCCGCGCGAACAACCGTGAGTTGTTGAGGGCCCTTCGGATCCCAGACCTGCTCGTCCGCGCGCATCCACTGCACGCGAACGGGCTTGCCTACCGCACGGGACATCAAAACGGCGTCCTCCGCGGCATCGTCCGCCGTCAGGCGGCCGTAACAACCGGACGCTTCGATGAAATGCACCTCCACATTCTTGCGCGGCACTTTCATCATGGTTGAAATGCGGTCGCGGGTCGTAAACGGGCCCTGCGCTCCGGTCCAAATCGTGGCCTTGTCGCCCCGCACCTCCGCTACCGCGCAGGAGGGCAACATCATGCCGTGGTTTTGGAAGGGCCAGTGATAGGTGGCTTCGATTGTCTTTGCCGCGCTGGAAAAAGCCGATTCGACGTCACCTTTTTTGCCCGGTGTGATATCCCGAACGGGCTTGGTTTGCGTGAGGTAAGTGTCGACTTCTTCGCGGCTGGCCGGCATCTTCGTTTGAGGTACTGACCAGGCCACTTTCAAGCTTTTGGCGGCCTGTATCGCCGCCCACTCTGTCTCGGCGACCACACCAACAAAGCTACCCTCCTGCACAACCTTCACTATGCCCGGTATATGCGCGATAGAACTCTCATCCACCATCAAAGGCTTTGCAATCGCGGTATTCGGCCGCACAGGCCGGCCGTGCAACATGCCAGGGAGCCGGAAATCCGGGGTGTACATATAAGCCCCGGTGAATTTCGCGGGCAAATCAACACGCGCAATCGGTTTTCCGACGACTTTGTAATCCTTGTAGTTCTTCGGCTTGACCTCGGGAGCCACATTCATGGCGGCCTGGTAGCCTTTGGCTGTGATCTTGACGTTAAAGCGCTTGCCGCCGATGAGTTCGCCGTACGATACCTTGTTCGACGCGTCACTCGCGACGCTAACGACCCCATCCGTGACTGTGAGCTTCTCGGCTGGAGCGCCCAGTTTTACTGACGCCATTTTCAGTAGCTCCTGCCGGGCTGCTGCCGCGGCCTGACGCAGTTGAGCTCCGCCGCGAGGAATCGTGCTGCTGCCCACCGTTCGGCCTTGGTCCACACTCTTGGCCGTGTCGCCCATGGCCATGGTTACGCGCCCGAACGGCACGTCGAGTTCGTCCGCGACGATTTGCGCCAACGAAGTGCGCGTACCGGTCCCGATGTCCACCTTGCCGGTAAACATAGTCACGCTGCCATCCTGCATGACAGCGATCCAGGAATCGAGTTCCCGAGGATCGAGGTAATCCCCGGGCTCAGGCGTGAACGTCCCCAAATCCACGCGCTCGACGGCATATGGCCGGGGCTGCGGCGTCTCATCAGACTGCGCCAAAGCGCGCGAGAGCGGCCCCCATAAATTGAAGCTGACAATCAGCGCGCCCGATCCTTTCAGAACCTGCCTGCGGGAGATCATTTTCGTTGTCATCGCAGATCCTCCTTCTCCTGCCTTATGCCTTTGCCCGAATACTGGTGGCATCTGCAGCGCGACGGATCGCGCGGATCACCCGCAAATGGCTGCCACACCGGCAGAGAATCGGATCGAGAGCTTCCTTGATCTCTTCCTCGCTCGGATTCGGATTCTTATCCAACAGCACCTTGGCATTGATGATCATCCCGTTCATGCAATACCCGCACTGCGCCGCCTGCTCCTCGATGAACGCCGCCTGCAATGGGTGCGGATGCTCCGCGCTTCCCAATCCTTCGAGCGTCGTGATGTTCTTGTTCTGCGCCGCGCTTACTGGCGTCACACACGAGCGGATAGCATTGCCTTGCATGATCACCGAACACGCGCCGCACTGCGCCAACCCGCATCCAAAGCGTGGCCCGCGCAGTTCCAGATCGTTACGCAGAACGTACAGAAGCGGAGTACTCGGGTCCGCCTTCACCATTCGCGATTGCCCGTTTACCTTGAGCTTCATTTGGGCCATAACAGCTCCTTTTCCAGGCCGTGCTCCATGCTTTTCTGCTCGCACCGTACGAGTTGGCCCCGTTTCCGCGCGCGGAAATGGCCGATGGTAGCGATAATAAACTTCAGCCGGATTGTTGCCGAAAACAATGGGAATGACGGTCTCTTTCGCTGCCAGCAGACCCCTCTGTGTGTCGAAAAAGAACCGCTCAGGCGTCTCGCCTCCCGGAATCCTAGCACGACGTAAGCATCGTTTTCCCGAACTTTTGACGGCCCAAGGGGGACGCATTCCTGTCCCGCCTGGAGAGATTGGGCCACCACGCAAGCTTATTCCGGGCGCAGTGACCTCGCGCTGTCGTTCCCGCTGGCCTGGCGGCAGTCCTGACCTTCCGGAGCATTGTTCCTCTAGGCTTATTGCGATACAGCAGTCACGTATTGCAGAATCGCCTTGCCGACGGCCGCCAACGTGGGCGCACTGCACGCGCGCGAGGTATTTCTGACCACAGAGCGCGGCGCTAATGAATTCGTGACTGTAACTGTCGGAATGCCGGCCCGAATCAGGACCTCCGCATCGCCGCCGCTCACTGGCCCGCCCGAATCAGTGAAAAGCTTTCGATCGGCCTCTTGCGCCGCCTTCCAGAATCCGGCGAACACTGGGGAAACGCTTTGGCTGCTGAGAACGTGCAATCGCCCGTCACAAACGCCGTTGAGCACGATTGCCCCCAAAGGTTTATTGGGACCATAGATTTCGCTTAAATGCTCTGCAAAATAGCTCAGGCCAGTTTGCGAGCCGCCGCCGGTTTCAAACTGCGGGTTCCCGTGCCCACTTCCTCTACCGTTTCCGTCGAAAAACACGAAATCGATGCCAACTCCGGGAGGCACATTCAGGTCTTCGAACGCACGCGCTAATTCCACCATCACCGCAACACCGGAAGCACCCGACTCGTCGCCGCTCACCGCAATGCTGCCCGATGCGCCGCTATCGTAGCGCGTCGCGATCACCACGCGGCGATCTGCCGTGTAGAAACGGCCGATGACATTCGTTCCGCCATGCCTCTCGTCCCTTGGATCGTAGTCCCAACTCTGCGTTTTGACCTCTTCGGCTAACAATCCCATCTCCGCCAGCAGAAACTCCTTTTCACTCACGTACCCCGGCGAGCCTATGCTTCGTGAACCGTAGCGAATCTGCTGATCCACATCGGCGGCCATCTCATCGCCGTCTGCGCCTTCCGAACTGGCAAACGCGCGCCGCAAAACCTGAGCGGTCAAGTATTCGATGGGCGAGTAGTTGTCGGTCAGAAGAGCATAGGCGGAGAGTTCAAAGCGGCGCGCAACGTCGATTTGCTTCGAGGAAAGACCGTGGATCACACGCTCGGGGTTCCCCAGGACATCCGGAGCGTTCAGGTTCACCCGATTAGCGCTGTTGGAGCCGACCAGCATGACGTTTTGCGAATCGGTCCTCTCCGGCCATGCGACCGCAAAAAAATAGCTGTTTGGGAAAACCGTCTCGAACGTCCTGATCTCCGACAGGATCAAGGAAGGTTTGCGCCGGGAAAGGTCTCCGATCATATTCACGATCAGAATGCCATTGGGACTCAATCTGTCTTTCGCAAGTTCGAAAAATTCTCGGGTCCCGAAGTGTGGAGGAACGGAAAAAAATGAGTAATACACGTCGCTGAAAATCAGGTCGTACTTCTTATTCGTATTGCGAAGGAAGCGCCGTCCATCTTCTACGTAGCTGTGCAACTGTGCTGTTTCAGAAACCTTGAAGTATTGCTGCGCCAAACTAAACAAAGAAGGTTCGATATCCACGACATCGACACGAGCCGTGGGCAATTCCCGCAGCAGCGCTTTTGGCACCGAATAGGCTCCGCCGCCGATTACCAAAGCGTTCCTTACGTTCGGATTAAGGATTTTGTAGAGCGAATAATACCGGGTGTAGTCGTAGACAAGATCCTTTGGGTCGTCGCTATCCAGGAACATTGCACCTTCGCCTGCACCGGCATTGTTTTCGTCCTGTTGTAGAAATCGTGTCGGCCTGCCTGCATATGTTCCGTCATATATCGTAAGCTTTTGATATACGCCGTCTCGCGTGTATAAGACGTGCCGCGTCGCATAGGCCGCAGCGAAACACGCCCCGCCGGCGGCAAAAGCAAAAGCAACAAGCGCGGCGATGATCCTGCCCCTTGCGGCACGCATAAGCAGGATCGGAGTCAGGCCCAGCAGCGATACCAAAACTCCATTCGCAATCAGTAGTCGATCGATCCCGAAGTGCGGAATGAAAACAAAACCCGCCGCGAGGCTGCCGGCTATACTGCCCAGAGTCGACCAGAAGAAAATGCTGCCGGAAATTGCGCCGACTCCTTGACCGGGATTTAGCACTGTCTGCAACTTGATCGCATAAGGGCTCAACATTCCCAGCAGGATCGCGGGCAAAAGAAAGAGAATAACCGCCGAAACCAGCGGTCCCGTGGAAATCGAAAGCCTCGAACTGAGGATTGGCAGGACTACGGTCCCGAGGATGTAAAGCACCAACAGCACCAGCCCGCTCGTCAGAATCAATTCGAAAAATAATTGCAGGCTCGTCTTGCGGTCCGCGAGTTTTCCTCCAGCGTAATAGCCGCAGCTCAGAGCCAGCAAAATCACGCTGATCACGCTCGAAACCGTAAAAATCGTGTTCCCATAAAAGGTCGAGAGGACACGCACGCCGGCGACTTCTACGATCAGAACGCTTGCTCCAGTGAGGAAGAGAGAGGTGGGAACCAGAATACGTGGTTTCATGCCTCACACGCTGCGGCTGGCGTTTCGCGGATCAATGCTTGAAACAGAGTCCCTTGGCCTGTCATCACGTATGATATGAATACATATCTAAGCACACGGTGTCTCATTGGACGGCAGCCGTTCGCCGGCGATAGTCGCGGCGCCCCATCATTGCCTGACTGGCGCGTTCGTTATTGTGCGGGCTTCGACTGGGGCCTCGCGAATTTCGCAAGGTCCATGTTCGGATTATCGTCCACTTTCTGAATCCGCATCGTCGAGTGGGTCGAGGGTTCGGCCCTTGGGGTCGCGGGAGTCATCCGCATGGTAAAGGGAAAGCGCAAACCGCTGCTGGTTTCCTTGTAGTCCGCATAATCCACCTGAAACGGACTATTCCCGAGGGGAGTTGGCAATATGGTGCTCTTCCTCAACAGCAGTCCTGTGACAACATCAAAATAGAGCTTTTCTTCGGCATCATTTGCCGGATAGCCAATCACCTCGTACGCTTCAGTTCCATTGACCCGGGCGACTCCGCTAACTTCCATCTTCGTATACTGTTGCTTCAGATCGAGAGTTTCGGAGTAAAAGCCTGCGTTGCGGCGCGCCCGCGCTTGGTCAACCGTAGGCCCGACGTCGGCGACTACACCCTTGAGATTTTGGTTCCAAGCGGATTTGCCATCAAACCCTTCCGAAAGTGTCCCGTTCGCGATATGGGCGATCGTCAGCGACAGATTCGGCGTCTTCTGATACCGCTCAATTTGAGCTGGCAGCGGAACTTTGCCGCCAGGCCCACTCGAAAGGTCTTGGGTGGCTACAATCATCCGACTGGTGACCTTTCCGAGGGCTTGTTGCCCGCCGAGCGCCTGAATGTATTTCGCTAGAATCTCGTCAATGCTGGGAAGCACTGGTGCAACCGGCTTCTCTTCTTCCAGCGCGATAGCGCTCTCGACACTGGCCGGCAAGGGCAGAACTAAAGTGCCGGTGGGTTCAGGATGGCCCTGGTGACAGGTGTAGCAAGTCACCACTTGCTTGCCTTCAAAGTTGTTCTTATTGATGTCGATGACCATCTGCATCATCTTGCGTGCAGTTTCCTTTTTCTTGTTGTCATCCAGTTGAAAATGACTTGGCTCGTGGTCTACGTGACAAAACGTGCAGTCAACACCGAGTTCGCCTTCGACCAGGTGCATCGCCAAATTCAGTTGGTCTGCCGGAGTTCCGTTCAGTACTTTGATGTTTTTGTAAACCTGCTCCGCGGTTTTGCCCTGCATGGACTGCTGTTGCGCGCCGGCAGCTAGCGTGCCGGCCATGATCAGGACAAAAACAGCGGCGCCTCGCTTTGGAACACGTGTTGTCAACATACCTGCCTCCCTGTGAACTGGCAGAAATGGTACCGGTAGGGCGTGGAGAATATCACAGTTAACACCTGGGCTCGTGAGAGCACTTCGCGCGTCTGCCTGCGTGTAACTCACTGCTAATGTTTTTCGGTTGTTGCCGGAGCGTAGAGATTGTCGTAAAACCCCTGGTTCTCGCGCACCGAACAGACCCACGAATCTCGCATGAAGGGCACTCCTGTTTGCGTGAAAACCCGATGGGATTCGAATGGTTTGGTGTACGCGCCGGGGTCGTCAATGATAGCGACAAAATCCAGAGTGTTCTCATCCACCCGCTTGTAGCGTTCGATGAGGTGGAGTTTTTCCGTGGTTGGATGGCCGAGCTGGTCGAGCCAGGTCTTACCATTCGTGCCGATCGTATCCACAACCAGAGTGTCGCCGTTCTCGTACCATCCGATTGAATCACCCCACCACGTCGGATCAGGATCGGCCGGATGCTTGCCATTCAGGCGTACGATTCGAAAGGTCTGCATCACCTCGTGCAAAATGTATACCGCATCGGGAGCCTGCACGAATTTTGTGCGCCCAGGCTCCATGTAAACTCGAACCAAACCGGGCGGCTCGCAATACAAAATCCACGGATCCGTCGTCTGATCAAACTGATTGTCGGGACCAGTGGGTGGCTTCTCGGACATCGTTTTTTCCAGTGCCCACGGCTGATAGGGAATATCCTCTTCGTGCCCTCGCTCTTTTCCTCCGATATCAGAGTTGCTGATGCTCTGAATTCCCGTCTTTCTTAACCAACTTCCAGACAGGTCGGGGATTTTCGAGGATTGCGTTGCAGCCGCAGCATTCGCGGGCGCACTCTGAGCCTGCGCCGTACTGATCGCAACAATCGCCACGGTCAGCATTATCGAGACCCTGAGGAATTTTTCGAGCATGTGTGACTGCCCCTCCGTTCGGGCACCTGCTGGCGAGATGGGCGGCAGTCTACACGCCGCGAGGCGCTTCGGGCAACGAATTTAGCCAAGAGCGCACTCGCGGAAGCTTACGAATGACGATGGGCAGGCGCGGAAGGGAATCCACCGTTGCGCCTGAGTACAAACATGTGGTCGTTCAGGCTTCGATCAAGTATAGTCCTGCCGAATCGGGGACCTCGATGCAAACCTGCGTGCGATTGGCGGCATTTCTGTTTCTGGCGCTTCTATGTGTGCCTTTCGCCCACGCTCAGAATCTACCCGCACAGAAGATTTCCAGGATTCCGGATCTTTCCGGCAATTGGCTCGCCGGCCCTGCCGTCCAGAGCATCAGCTTGGCCGATCCGGCAGGGAAGATGCGGGGTAAAGAACCGGACATTCCGTATCAACCCTGGTCTTTGCAGAAAACTCTTTCCGAGTACCCGCCAACTGGACCAGACACGCGATACGAGTTGACGACCGATCCCTGGATCAACTACTGCGAGCCGCCCGCGCTCTGGCGTATTTACATCCAGCCCGGCCGAACAATCTTTGTGCAGATGCCCGACGCTGTGTACATTCTTCATGAAGTGATGCAACAGTTCCGCATAATCCGCCTGAATGGCACTCATCCAAAAGATCCCGATCCTACCTGGTGGGGAGATTCCATTGGATGGTACGAGAATGGCGATACGCTCGTGGTGGATTCGATCGGGTTTAACGACAAGACCTGGCTCGACCAGTTAGGGCATCCGCACACCGAACAACTGCACTATATCGAGAGATACCGGCGCGTTAATCCAGGCACACTCGAACTCGAAGTGACCATTGACGATCCGGGGGCGTACACGCGGCCATTCACTACGAAACGGACCTTCAAAATGGCCATGACGCCGTTTATGCAGGATCCCTGGGTTTGCTCCGTGCGCGAAAACAACGAGCACAAAGCGAACCTTGCGGCGCCGGCCGTCACTCCGCCGTCCCCTGCGCCAGCAAGCAAATAGCTTTGCCTTAGCCGCTCTAGCGCGGCCAGATCCAGCGATAAAGAGTCGTGGTGGGTGCCTTTAGCTCAGTCGTGAGGACGTAGCCGCTTTGCCTTGTCGCCATTTGTGAGAACAAATTTCTGAACTCGCTTGCCCGTATCGACTTCCCCTGTGTAGAGATTGCCGTGGGAATCGATCGCTATGGCATCGATCCAATGGAAATAGCCGGCCATACGGCCGTTGTCTCCGATTGAGCCCGCGAGCGCACCGGTTTTGCGATCTTGAATCCAGATCTTGTCGTTGGTTCCGTCGGCGATCAGAACGTATTTGCCGTCGGCATCGTGTGAGAACGTCATGTTGTAAATCGTTCCGCACATTCCAAACATCGTGCTGCCCGGACCGCCGCATTCCGGGCCACGTGCTGGCGTTGACGGATGCACAAAAAAGCTGGTTATAAACTTGCCTTGTTTCGTGAACACCTGCACGCGGTCAGCGCCGCGTTCGCAAACATAAACCAGTCCGTCAGGCGCGATGTGGACGCAGTGCAGCGCGGGCGCAAACTCCTGTTGATCGGGAGGCGGTCCTGACTTCCAGTCATACGGCGGCGTCGGATCATTGCTGATGTCCGCGAGCGCTTTGCCTTTCCCGCCCCAGCCGCGTTTGAACGATCCATCGTAGCCGTAGACCAGCACGCGCTTTTGCTCCACCAGATAGATCTCCTGCGCATCTTCATCTAAGGTGAATTCGAAAACACCGCCCTGCAGAATGTCGGTCTGCTGATTGTTTTCATGCGCCTTTTCTCCAGGCGCAAGCGGAGGCGCGCGGTGACCGAAATCCCAGAGGAACTTCCCGTCGCTCGTGAATTTCTGAATGCTATTCCCGCGGCCGCCGGAGGAGATCCACACATTTTCATCTTTGTCCACCAGGATTGCGTGCTCTTGCGGCTTGGGCCATCCGGGCGTGTAGCCCGGGCCGCCCCACCCCTGGAGAACGTTCCCTTGCGTGTCAAATTCCACCACCGCCGGGGCCGCGACACAGCAGTCGGTGCGTGGCGGCATCGTCGCAGCGCCGGACTCATCGGGCTTGATGTCGCCTGGGCGGCTGATGACCCAAATGTGATCTTCCTTATCCGTCACAAGAACGGGAATGCCCTGGAGGATCCACTTGTGCGGCAGAGGTTTTGGCCAGAAAGGATCGACCTTATATGCCGGCACGTCCTTCGGGGGCCTGTTGTCAGTATCCTTGGCTCGTGCTTCGAGGCCAACAGACAAAGTCAGAATGCAAATGCCGATCGCAAACGCCAAACGCTGCCGCTGCTGAATATCCATCGCTCTCCTCGTGCCTGCTTAAACCGGCTTAAAACAGATTGCGCGGAGTCTATTTCGTCCCTGGGGTCAGGTCAAGCGCGGCACGCGCAGGAGCGGCTTGCGGCTTTTAAGCTGCGCAAAAGAAATCCATTGCCGATCGTTACGTGAATCATGATAATGCACGCAGTTTGTGGGAAACTCCGTTGCCTGCCTGATGAGTGGGAAGTCTTGCTCCGGCAAAACCGATGTTGGATTCGTTGGCGATGGACAAGGGGGCTCAATCGGATGCGAAGCAATTTCGTAGGCGTGATCGTGGGGCTTGTCGGCGCGCTTCTATTCCCAGCGTTTTCGCAAGCACAGACAAGTTCTTCCAAACCCGCTGACCTGTCCGGCACTTGGGGTCTGGACAGCACACGTGGCGGGATTGGTCAAAGCGTGAGCATTGCGGATATCGGCGGCAAGATGCGGGGAAAGGAGCCAGACATCCCGTACCAGCCGTGGTCACTGCAAAAAACAATGTCGGAGAAACCACCGACAGGCCCCGACAACCAGTTTGAGGCCACTACTGATCCGTGGATCAATTATTGCGAGCCGCCTGGGTTGATCCGCATCTATATGGAGCCCGCTAGAACGAAATTCGTGCAGACGCCGGATACCGTGTACATCCTTCATGAAGTCATGCAGACCTTCCGCATCGTGCGGCTGAATAGCAAACACCCCGACGACCCCGATCCAACCTGGTGGGGCGACTCAATCGGCTGGTACGAGAATGGCGATACGCTGGTTATCGATACGATCGGAACAAACGACAAGACCTGGCTCGATCAACTCGGTCATCCGCATACCGACAAATTGCACCTGACCGAGCGCTACAAGCGCGTGAATGCGACCACGATGGAGCTTGATGCCACGATTGACGATCCAGGAGCCTACACCAAGCCTTTTAATACGCACCGGAACTTCACATTATCCAAGGTGGAGTTTATGGCCAATCCCTGGGTATGCTCGGTTCGCGAGAACTCCAGTTTTTTTGATAACACCTACAAGCCGGCGGAAAATCAGAAGGGCAAATAAACTCCTGCGGCAATCGTAGCTGCGGGTTAGCCGGTTACTTCCAGCTCTCCATGGCCTTCTTAGGCAGCGATTCGGGGGGAAGCTGGGCAATTTCAAACCGGATGCCGTTGGGATCAATGACGGATGTCAGCAATGTATTCGTGCGGCTGACGCGCGCGTCGTCGATTTTGACTCCCGCCGCTCGAAGCCTTGTCACAGTTGCGTTGACGTCGGGAGCTTCGAAGCTGAAGTGAGTGAGTCCCGGCGCGCGATCGGCGGTCGCGGGCGCCAACTCCAGGAATGTTTCGCGGCTGACCTGAATGTACGACAAGGTTGGCTTGCCGTCGGGCCCGCGCAATGTAAAGGCTTCGCGAAATCCCATTGTCTTCGTATAGAAATTCAGGCTTTCATCAAAGTTCTTCACGTTAAATCCGACGTGGTTGAGCTTCAGCCCGCTCTCGACCTTCTGTTGCTGAGCCGAACTGGCCTGCATCATTACGCCGCCGAGGATCAATCCAGATACAAAGAGCGCGATTCCACGCATCTGAGCCTCCTTGACTCCACTTCCCCGAGAAAAAAGCCGGTATCCGGCGTGCACCGGTTACCGGCTTTGCTTGAGGTCCAATTCGCCTTCTATTGCTGTCGCGGCGCCTAGAAAATAAACCTGCCGTCAATTTGGAATTGCCGCGAGGTGGTCGTGGTCGGCGTATTGGTATTCACACCGATACGGCCGAATTGCGTATTCTGCGCCAAGCTCGTGGTGAACGCGGACGATACGGAGGGCGGGTTGAAATTCGCCCGGTTGAAAGCGTTGAACATATCCGCGGAGAAGACAAACGACTTGCTCTCATTCAGGCGGAATGTCTTCCGCAGGCTGACATCCGTATTAATCAAGGGCGGCCCGGTGAATACCATATTTCCGACGTTGCCGAGATAGCCGGAGGGCGCGGGAACAAAGCAATTCACGTTTACATAGTTTGCGATGTTGCCTTTGTTGATCGCACCGTTGGGAGTTGGATTGGGACAAAGGGCATTGGGCTGTGCCCAATCGGGCCGGTCAGCACCCGCCGAGTTTGGCGTAGTGTTGTAGCGGGAAACGTTCGCGCCTTCGGTGATGCCAAACGGCAGCCCGGATTGTACGAGTGATTGGCTGGTGAGCTCCCAGTTGGTCAGCAGATGCTTTGCCAGGCCGGACCTCAGGTTATTGCCCCAATGTGAAACGTAGGTGAGGGTGAGATTAGCCGAATGCGTTCCCAAGTAAGCGCAGCGCCCGCGCGCCGCGCTGGAGATGTAGATCAGAGGCCAGGCAGCGGATCCGCCGTTGCTCAGGCTGGTCGGCTGATCGAATCCCGAATCGGTAACGCATTCCGCGTACGTGTAGTTGAAGCGCACAAGCAATCCTGGCGACATGCGCCGCTCCAAGGCTGTTTGCAACGAGTTGTAATACAGGTTGGCGTCGTTTACCTGGCCCGTGATGCTGCTGCCCCAGTTCGGGTTATTGAAGCAGTTCGTTCGGTTTGCCCCGCCCCCTGCGGCGTTTGGACCGCAAAGGGTGGCATAAGGGACGGTATTAGCCGTTGCCCCGTTAACGCCGACGGCATTTCCGAGTAAGTTGGCGTTGTTCAGCCCCGCTCCCGCCCAGTAATAGCAGGAGATCTCGCCGGGCGCCTTGCAATTCGGATTCACAACCGATCCAGGGATCGGCACTCCATTCACAGCCGGCAATTGCCCCGGCTGCTCGATCGTGGTGGGGAAGTAGTCTTGCCAGCTCATGGTTCGGCCCAAATCACGCCCTTGAGAGCCGACATAGGCAATCAGCAAACTCAGATGAGCAGGCAATTCCTGTTGAATCGCCAAGTTGAAGCTGTATTTGACCGGCGTCTTGAAAAAGGGACTTTCCACTCCGCCATAGGTCTGCTTGGGTAGAGGAGCGGCCAAAAACTGATTTAAGGCCGAATTTGAGCCACTACCCGTGCCCGGCGTGCCAACATTGATGAACGGGATGCTTACCCCGCCGCCAACAGTGCTGCTGGTCAGGGTGACCGGGATGACAAAAGGTGGCTGCGCTGCAATCGAGGGATACCAGAAGGAATCTTCGAGTTCGTTGTAGAAGATTCCGGCGCCACCGCGCACGCTCGTCTTGCCCTTCTTGAAAGGATCCCAGTTGAAACCCACTCGCGGCGCGAAGTTGTGCTTGGGAGGGTTGTACCAGGGGAAGCCGACAGTCGGGGTTGCACAGGTATAAGGCGAGCAACTCGGCGGATTGCCACGTCCCCAAAGGTTCGAGATACGATTGTACTCTTCGTGGGGAGAGGACGCATATTCCCAGCGCAAACCGTAACTGAGCGTCAGGTTCGGGCGGAATTTGAAGGTGTCTTCGCCATACACGCCCACGGTGTACATGCCCTCGCCGCGAGCGAACGTCGCAGTATACGTTTGCCCGTTCAGAGGATCTGTATAGCCATTGACCCACCAGCCGAAGCTATTTGCGGGACCGCCCGCCAGAAATTGGGCGAGGTTTGAAAACGTATAGGTGCCCCGTGGATTCGACATGTAGTTTTCGATGTTGTCGTCCCACTTCCGGCCCTGGAAACCGAACTGAACGGCATGTCTGCCAAGCTGCCAGTTTACGTCCTCGTTGAGATTGCCGCTGGTGTAACCATTGAAGCGGGGAATGAAATTGGCGGTGCCGGTAGCCTGCGCACCAAGGGTTTGGATCTGATTGCCATTGACCGCAATGGCGGGAAACTGTGGATACGGGCTCTTATCCACGATCAAGGGATTCGGTGGAACAAAGACTTCCGGATCAACCTTGGAAATGCCCCCGACACCCACCGTCAAATCCATATTCCCCGAGTAGTAAATCCGGCCGATGCCAAAGCGGAAAGTGTTCACGACATTGGTCGAAACAATCTGCGTGTCTTGCAAGGAAAGGATCTGCTTTCGGAAGTAGATATCATCAGCCGTGATGCCGGTCTGCGCCGGAGTGTACGAGGTGGAAGGATCAATGTTGTAGCTGATCGAGATGGAATTGCTTGAGGTAAAGCTGTGGTCAACCTTGATTACGCCAAAATGCTCTCGCACCGCCTGATCCGGATTGCTGAGGAAGTTGCAGGTTCCAGTCGGAAGGCCTGCGGCGCTTAGGATTTCACCGCCATTGCACGCAGGCATGAGCGGAACACCAGGATTTCCGCTATAGCCGCCGAAGAAGATGCGATACATCGCGGAGCTGACAGGGACGTTGGTCATGGTCCCGGCTGGAACGCCGGCTGCGCAAGTCCCGTTGGCCGCCGGATTGGCTGCACTGAAAAGCGCAGGGCCCGTTCCAACGCCGCATGGGAGCTGCCCTACAACGAAAGGAGTTCCGACGGGAGTTCCCGTCGGACAGGCGAAGGTGACGCCTACGCCGGCCGCGAGACATGGCGCCGTCGCGCCCGTTCCACGCGCGGCTGCATCCGGCATAGCCGCGACGAAGGATTGAGACGTGTCTGCCACGAACCCTTCATAGTTCGCGAAGAAGAAAGTCTTATCTTTTCGTATGGGTCCGCCAAGCGACGCTCCAAACTGATGCCGGTGCAAAGGGGGAACTTTCGCGCCATCGAAGAAATTGCGCGCGTCAAAGGCGCTGTTGCGGTAGTACTCGTATACCGTACCGTGAAGGTTGTTCGTGCCGGACTTGAAAATCGTATTCATAACGCCGCCGGAAGTCTCGCCATACTCTGCCGGCGGATTGTCGGTAATCACCTTGAATTCCTTCACGGCATCCGCACCCATCATGTTGAAGCTGGCAAGGCTCACCGGGGATTGTTTGGAAAACAGACTCACATCGATTCCTTCGGTCAGGAAGCGGTTATTGGAAATGCGGTCTCCGCCTACCGATAGCGTGTGTCCGTAAGAGCCCGTGTACACCATGGTGACGCCGGGCTGAATGAGGGCCAGTTGCTGCAAATCCCGCGCGTTCAAAGGCACCGCATCAATAAGGTTCGCGTCCATCACTTGCGAAACTTCCGAGCTGGTGGTTTCAACCGTGGGCAACGCTTCGGTTACCGTCACCTGCTGCGTGACCGCGCCTACTGTGAGGACCAAATCCACGCGCGAATTCGAACCTACGTTCAGAACGATATCCTTGACCTGCGCCGGTGTGAAGCCCTGCGCCTGGGCTTCCACTGAATACTTGCCGGCCAGCAAGGACGGAACGGTGTAAACGCCCTCAGCTGTGGTCACGGCTGTCCGTACCACACCCGTATCCTGGTTCGTGACCGTCACCTGTGCGTTCGGCACGGCGGCCCCGGACGAATCCGCTACGTTCCCCAGTATCGTGCCTGTCACCGTTTGGGCTTGCAGGAAAGACGGTGACATGAGACCAAGCACGATGAATACGACGGCCTGTGAGGAAATCAGACGAAGCAAACCACGCATGTTTGTCCCCCGGTCAAGTTCGGTGCGCAGAACGAATTTTCAGTACTGTCGCCGTGCCCACTCGAAAAATAATGCGCGCATCCAAACACACGTTCATCATTTGTGTCAAGCTCAAGTTCTCATTTAAGGAAGTCGAACGTTGCACTAAACGAGGCACAGTCCATGTGCCGGACGACCCGCCAATGCTCCAGACGAGGAAACGAAGGTGGATATAGGAGAACTTGTGGTAGGGTAGGCCGCGATGAGCACGGTCGAACGCAGGTTTTCTTTGCCTGCGGCAGAGAACAAAATGAGAGGCTGCATGAAATCCGCATCCAATGCACTGATCACCATGCTGTACTTAATTGGCTTTCTTCTAATCGGCTCACACGCCAAGGCTCAAGAAAAACCGCCATTAGCTGAACAGGTTTTCAAGAATGTGCAAGTGCTTCGCGGAATGTCCGTCAACGAGTTCATGGAGACCATGGGATTCTTTGCAGCTTCGCTGAATGCAAATTGCACTACGTGTCATGGCCAGGATAGCGGCGGCAGTTGGGAGAGCTACGCCAGCGATAAGCTGCCACAGAAACAAACGGCTCGGCGGATGATCGTGATGATGAATATGATCAACCAAACCTACTTTAGCGGGCGTCAGGTTCTGACATGCTATTCCTGCCATCGCTTTGGACGAACTCCCGAGATCGTGCCGGATTTGGCCGTGCAGTATGGCGACGCCCCCGACAAGGACCCGGCCGAAATCCTGTCGCAGGCACCGGGACAGCCGGCGCCGGACCAGGTGCTGGAAAAGTTTTTCAGGGCCATCGGCGGCGCGGATAAAGTGAGCAGTGTCAGCAGCTTCGTCGCCAAGGGAACCTGGCAGGGATACGACGATACTGAACAGCATCCGCTGGAGATCTATGCAAAGGCCCCAAACCAGCGCACCAGCATCGTCGACAATCACGGCGCGCTCACCACCAATACCTACGATGGAGCCAATGGCTGGATCGCAGCTCCATACACGGATGTGCCTGTAACGTTGCTGCCGCTGGCGGGTTCGGATTTGGACAACGCCCGGGTGGATGCGGAGCTTTCTTTCCCCGCTCAAATCAAGCGATCGCTTACCGACCTGCGCGTAGGGCCGCCATTCCTCATCGGCGATAAAGATGTCACCATCTTGCAGGGATACAGTCCGGCCAAGTCTCCCGTCAAACTGTACTTCGATTCGGAAACGGGTCTGCTGCTGAGAATGGTTCGCTATACGAGTTCGCGCGTCGGTCGCCAGCCGACTCAATTTGACTATTCCGATTATCGCGATGTGAATGGGATCAAAATGCCCTTTCATTGGGTGACGACGTGGGTCGATGGACGCTCCAAAACGCAACTGAACGAAGTGCAACTGAACGTTCCGATCGACCAGGCGAAGTTCGGGAAACCCGCCGAACCCGCCAAAAAGTAGCCGGTCTTTTCCAGTTTTCCAGTCGCGCGGAAACTGCAAATGCCGGGCCCGCTCGATGTGAGGCTTTACAATACGAGCAGCTTGACGTACAAAGGAGTCACCGCTGGTGGGAGGATCTAAATGAAAGTACGATTTTCTGCATTCTTGACCCTGGGTCTGTTGCTATCCGCTGCTGGGGCGCTCGCGCATCACGGCACAAACCTTTACGACATGACCAAACCTGTCGTCGTGAAGGGCACAATCACGCAGTTCGAATGGGGCAATCCCCACAATCAGATTTTCTTTGACGCCACAGACGAGAAGGGCAACGTGGTTCATTGGGTCGCCTCGACCGAACCTCCTGCCGTTATGTCGGAAAAAGGCTGGACAAGAAAATCACTGAAACCGGGCGATCAGGTGACGGCCTACATTTTCGCAGCTAAGAACGGTGCACCCGTGGGAAACCTGCAGAAGCTCATATTGCCGGACGGCAAAGAACTCGGCGCCATGGGTGCCCCGGGTTCCACGCCGCCGGCTGACAAACCAGCGGATAAGCCGGCTGAAAAATACTAAGCTCCACCTTCAAATTAGCTCGACCAAATTAGCTCGACCGTTCGCTGGGAAATGTTTCGTCTTAGAATAGAGCGCGTCCAGACTGCGCTCATGAGACGACGCCCCGGATGAATCCGCTCAAGCCCATCCTGCTTCCTTTTGCAGTGTTCGTTACCGGGGCGAGCGTCTTGATCGTAGAAGTCGTCGGACTTCGCATTCTGACCCCCTTCTACGGCAATACCATCTTTACTGTTTCAAGTGTGATCAGCGTTATTCTGCTGGCGCTTAGCTGCGGTTATTACCTGGGAGGCAGACTTTCGGACCGGCGCCCTGCGCTGAATTACTTTTTCGCTTTGATTCTGGTCAGCGGGCTGCTGCTGCTTTTCTTCTATTTTGCTGCCACTTTGATCTTGCCAATCCTGAGTTCAAGGCTGTCGATTTTATCGGGGCCTCTCGTATCAGCCACTCTGCTTTTTCTGCTTCCGGCGCTGTTACTCGGAACGTTATGTCCGTATGCGATCAAAGTGCGGAGTACTCGTACACCGCAAATAGGTATCGGCACAATTGCGGGGAATATTTTCTTTTGGTCCACGCTTGGAAGTATCGCTGGCAGCTTATCTGCAGGTTTCCTTCTGATTCCGCGGTTCGGCATCGATCGCATTCTCATTACAAACGGCGTCGTCCTATGCTTGCTTGGATTAGTGCCGCTGCTCGCGTTTGGCAGGAAGAACGCAAGTCTCTGAACGTCGGCGGTTATTTTTTTGTTTCCGGCGCAGCCCGAAGCTAAAGCCAGCAACGGCGCTGAAGAATACGCCATGAATATAATCGGGCCACCCCGCGGGTCTCTCACGCCTGAACGCGCGCGTCTAAAACACCAATGGCCCGTACGGAATCAAAACTGCCGCTGTAGCGACGCAGAACCATAACAACAGTTCGAGCGATCCGGCGCGCTTCCCGGCGGCTGTTACCTGCGGCTCCTTTCCCCACGAATGAATCTTGCACTGGATCACAATGTGCGTGATGAGCGCCGCCGGAATAAGAATTCCAAGCTTGACGAGAAAGGCCGGATTGATTACGAAGGTTTCCGCGGACACGGAAAACAGCAACAATCCCCCGAGTACAGCCAAAGCGAAGCCCAGCCAATTCCAAACAAACAGCGCATCAGACAATTGCGCCGGCGTCTGGCGCTTGTTTCCGAATCCCAGAAGGCTGACATCCACAGCGAAATTCGTTCCCAGCCATAAAGAGATGCCGCTGAAATGCGTCGCTTGCACGAAGGGGTAAGCCCACCCGGAATCGGCAATCGCCAACGCGAAACCTCTGTTCTGCAACCAATGCCCAAATGGTATGAGCGAGTAGCCGATCATTCTTTTCACTCCGGTTAATATTCAAACATCCTTTCGTTTAGCCAATTCCCGATATCGCCGGCACTTCGACTCCCATCAGGATCGACCCGACCCAGAACAAAAGGGAGATCGCGGCCAGAATCTTAGCCCCCGCCGGCAGAACCGTCGTCTGTTCCCATCTCAGGATTCTCCACTGCACAATCATGGATAGAATCGTTGCCACCAATACCACCAGCAGCTTTAGCTGAAACGAATGAGTTGGAACGTATGCGGTCGCGTCACCCGCAAACATGATAAATCCGGAGACCAGGTTCACTGCCAGGCTGATCCAAACCCAGGGAAACATCCTGCGCGAAAAATCGCCGACGCTATAGCCGTAACCCACTACCCCGAGAACACGTAAATCCACGATCGCCATCGATCCGACTAACACGAACATGCTGTAGTAATGCAGAATGGCCAAACCCGCGGCCGTCCATCCCGTGCTCGTCAGTGCCACGATGATCGAGTTATCCTGCAGCCTGTCCGCTATCTGCAAAAGCATATTGGCGATCTCCCACACATGCAGTTCTTCACCTGAAACATGCAGAGGAAATAGGCGATCGCCACTTTATTGTCAAGCCCGTATTGCCGGTCATAGATTCGCCGCAACTTCTGCACTTCAAAGTTTCAGCCTGTAACGGATCGCGCATCGGTTCTGCCTCTGCTACGGTAAAGAGCTAGCGGCCGGAACATCGCTGCTGTTTCACCCCCTAATGGCCAAGAGCCCATAAGCGCAGTGGCGACCATAAATTATCGCGCTCCTGTTGTCCGCTTAGAGCGCGCGAGACGTGAGCGGCAATTCGTGAAGATCGAAGAGCATCTGTGGCTGACCAAAAGCGCGCTGAAGAATTGGGCGATCGCGCAATGTGAGGATTCGCTCACTGTCGGCGTAATGTGGTACATCGGGCTGCGCGTCTTGGGCGTGCCGCTCGCGCCGCTCTGGGCCGGACTTGCGGCGCTGTTGCAGTTTGTGCCGCATCTGGGGCCGGCAATGGGCATGGTGGCGCCGACCATTGCGGCAGCGATCCATTGGGGCGACTGGCGGCACCCGGTTTATGTGCTGATCTTATATGCCGGAATCGTAGTGGTAGACACGCTGGCGCTGCAGCCCTACATAATGAAGCGCACGGCCCAAGTCCCGATCTGGGCTTCGATTTTGGCGCCGATACTGCTGGCGCTCGTGATTCCGTTTTGGGGCGTGTTTCTCGCACCTCCACTACTGGCGGTGGTGTATGCATATAAGCGTCGCTTGGAGCAAGGGAGCAGAAGAGCTTAGCGTTACCTTAGCGCTGCGTGGAAAATCTTGCCGCTGGCCCTAGCCATTCAGCAGTCCATAACGTTAAATGCTCCAGCCTAGTGATCCTGAGAGGCACCTGCGGCTCCCCCGGCGCCGTTCGTGAGCGGGGTGGTCAGCGTGGAACAGCGAGGCTCTCCGTGAAAAGCTGCTTGAAGCCGCTCCAAGGCGTGGCAGAAAACATCAAAAAAACAGCAAAGCCTATGAGCAACTAAAGGTTAATCTCGATTCATGACAAGCCATAATCGCGTTGCAGCCCAGGCGCAAACGGCAGATCGGCAGCCACCCGAACCTTCTTTCGCCGAAAGAGCGCGTACTCTTGTTTATTTGGAATCGACCGGCAGCCTTTCTACGCTTTCCCGCAAACAGGCGGGCTTCCCGTACGGGTCCGTCATGCCTTACGCGTTAGATAACTGCGGACGGCCACTCTTCTTGATCAGCACGATGGCCATGCATACCCAGAACATACAGACCGACTCGCGCGCCAGCCTGCTCGTTTTCGACACCAGCACCCATGAAGATCAACTCGTGGCGGCGAGGGTCACATTGCTGGGCAACGTTTTGCCGGTCACCCTTTCCGAGCTACCTGCCTCGCGAGAGCTCTATCTTGACCGCCATCCTAAGAGCAATTCCTGGGTCGATTTTGATGACTTCTCTTTTTATCGGATGAGCGTTGTGGACGTTTATTATGTCGGCGGCTTTGGTGTAATGGGCTGGCTTACGGCTTCGGAATATTTGCAGGCCAAGCCCGATCCGCTCGCCGACGCCGCAGCGGGAATTATCGAGCATATGAATAACGATCACGGCGATGCGCTTATCCTGCTGGCCCGTGCCGCAACTCGGATTGAAGCCGCGCAGGCGACGATGACTTCTGTTGACCGCCTGGGATTTCATGTGCAACTCAAGACTCGCGAAGGAGTGCAGAGCGCCCGAATCGCTTTTTTGCGCGAAGTGACCACGCCGGCAGAGGCCAGAGCTGTTTTCGTCGAAATGGCCCGGCAGGCTCGGCGTGCGCAGTTCGCAACCAATGAGCCGTTTTAGGCTTAGGACAAATTCAATCCCTGCCGCGACCGGTCTCCGCATTCAGAACTTGACAGTGCACAAGGAACCGGAATGCCGGATCACGGAGCCCATGTTGAGGCCGCCTTCATGGGAACCGAATCGGGCCCAAGTTGCGTAAGCTCGATTCGTATGCCCCCAGGAGCAGTCACGTTGGCCACCATCCATTGCTCACCGACGGTGCGCGGGTCGGTCACCATGACGCCTCGCTGCCGCAGCGAGGCGACAGTCATGTTGATGTCGTCCACCAACAAACCAAAATGGGTGATGCCGACGGGCCGATTGGCATTGGCGGGAGCCAACTCAAGGAACGTGTCGCGGCTGGCCTGAACGAAAGCGAGTGTTGGCTGGTTTTGGTCATTGTGCATGTTCAGGACTTCCCGAAAGCCCATCTTCTGGGTGTAGAAATCCAACGTTCCTTCGAAGTTGTCCACGCTCATAGCTACGTGGTTCACGCCCTTCATTCCGGCGAGCTTGTTGCCCTGTGCCAGCACGCCCGTTGTGATTGCCGATCCCACGAGAAGACCAGTCAGGAAGACCACTGCTGTACGCATGAGAACTCCTTAGAGCGGCTTTTGCGATCATCGAGTACCTTTGCAAATGCTGACCTTCTATTATCAAGCCGAGCATACGTCAAGTTACATTTCAGCTTCCCGCGGGCCGTGCGGGTGGTCCGAGCGATACAGCATTGCCGGAAAAACAGGCGTGATATAGTGTCGGCACAACATGAGCCTTAACAATTCCGAGTCATTACGAATATGACAAAACCGGGGGTATCGATGGACTTGAGGAACGCGTTGCGCCTTTTCAAAATCGGTTTCGTATTGTTGCTGTCGATCGCGGCCGGAGCGTACACGGTTCAGGCGCAACAGGCGATCGCGGATATCATCCTGTCGAACGGGAAAATCATTACAGTCGACCAGCGGTTTACAATCGCGCAGGCTGTGGCAATCAAAGGCGACCGCATCATCGCGGTCGGCAGCAATCAGGAGATCGGCCGCTTCGCAGGCCCCAATACAAAAAAAATCGATCTCAAGGGCCGCTCCGTCATTCCCGGTCTCATCGACAACCATATGCACCTATTGCGTGCGGGCCAGACGTGGGAACGCGAAGTTCGATTCGACGGCGTGGAATCCCGCAAGCAGGCGCTGGAGATGCTGGAAAATCGAGCCAAAGTGGTCGGACCGGGCCAGTGGATTTACAACATAGGCGGCTGGACGACTGATCAATTCACGGATAATAAAAAGCCATTCACGCGCGAGGAACTCGATCGCATCGCCCCGAATAATCCGGTCGCCATTCAGGAGTCATACTATGCGACCTTCCTGAATAGCCGCGGGCTACAGGAGATAGGCATCAAGGATAACGCCCCCGATCCCGCGGACCTGCCGAAAGGTTCGGTGATTCGCGATGCGGCCGGCAGAGCGACGGGCATGGTCAAGGGCGATATGCCCGCGGTGCGGCCGATCGCCGCGAAAATGCCTAGAGTGCCCGATGATCGCATCGAAGCAAGCAGCCTGGCATTGATTCAGGATATGAATCGAGCTGGCCTGACGTCGTTTGGCGTGCCGGGTTGCGATCCCACTTTATTGCGAATGTACCGGAGATGGGCGGATCACGGGCAGTTGAACGTTCGCGTTTTCTGTATCGATGGCTTTGGCGCAGGCACCCCTGAGCAGACAGAGAAAATTCTGCCACAGATCAGTCACATCAAGCTTTTTCAGGGCGACGATTTCATCGATTCGATTTTTTACGGCGAGAGCGTTTATGGGCCGCTGCACGACCCCATGTTTTTGCTGAAATCAGATCCGAAGCCGGACCAGCTCGAGCAATGGCGGCGCATTGCAACGGAAATTGCCAAGTCGCGTTTGCCGCTGCACGTGCATGCGTCACTGGAAAATACGATTGATGCGTTTCTCGACCAGATTGAAGCGATCAACAAGGAATACCCGGTCAAGAACCTCCGATGGGTGCTGGCTCACGATACACAACTCAATGCGCCGGAACTGGAGCGTATGAAGAGGCTGGGGTTATATGCCGCGCTGCATCCATGGGCAGTGATCAATGGCGGCATATTTCATGAGATCTATGGCGACCGCGCTTACGATATGCCCGCCCTGGCGACCATTCAAAACAGCGGAATCATCTGGGGACTCGGGACCGACGGCAGCGCAGCAAACCAGCTCTACCCATTCACAACGTTGTGGTTTGCTGTCACCGGGAAAATGGTTGGCGGCACGAAGGTGATCCGCCAAACGATCAGTCGCGAGGATGCTCTGATCGCACACACGCGCAACAATGCATTTTTTCTTTTTGAGGAGAATAATCTCGGTTCCATCCAGCCCGGAAAATTCGCGGATCTGCTGGTGCTGGATCGCGATTACCTGACGATTCCCGCCGATCAGATCAAAGACATCAAGCCGCTGCTCACGATGGTGGGTGGCAGAATCGTGTATGACGCGGAGCGAAGGGAGACTTCCTCTCTGATTCGCTGATCGCGCAGATTTGGTCTCGTCGGGTTATTTGTTTCCTGCCGGCGCCGCGGCGGATCCTGCCGAGGAAGCCGGTGCACCCAGGTTGTCAAAGAAGTTTTTCTCTTCCTCGACGGTGCAGGTCCACGGGTAATAGATACCGCTGGTCGATAAAGTGAAGTTCCGGTGGCCGGTCCAGGGCTTGGTGTAGGCGCCTGGATCGTCGATGGTCATGTCCAGTTCGAGGGTATTCTTGTCCACGCGCTTGTAGCGCTCGATCAAGTGCAGCTTGTCGGTTGTGGGGTGGCCCATCTGGTCGAGCCAGATCTTGCCGTTCAAACCGATGGTATCGACGACCAGCGTGTCGCCGTTTTCGTACCAGCCAACGGACTCACCCCACCAGGTTGGATCGGGATCTTCGGAGTGTTTGCGATCCAGCCACACGGGCCGCCAGTACGGGCCGAATTCGTAAAAGATGTAGACCGCCTTAGGAGTCTGGGCGAAGTAGGTCTTTGCCGGCCACATGTAAATCTTCGCCGGTCCGGGGGGATCGCAGTATTTCACTTGCGGGTCGGTGGTCTTTTCGTAGCTGCCGCCCGGGCCCGTGCTGGAGATTTCGGACATTGTTTTCTGCAAGGCCCAAGCCTGATAGGGTATGTCGCCTTCGTTGCCTTTTTTTCTTCCTGCCTGATCGGAAAGGCTCCAGCTCTGGCCAATTCCGCCGCGTTTAGGATCGGCAGCCCAATCTCCGGACAAGTCCGGCACCTTCGACGAAGTGTTTGCCGACGCAGCAGAGGTCTGCGCGTTTGCGGCAGGGGAAGCGCCGCCCTGCGCGTGCAGCCGAAATGGAAAAGCCGCTGCCACTGCCACGACCAAGAAAACTGACATTCGCTTAAGCATCATAAACTCCGTTTCGCGTTCACCTAAACCACGGGAGGTTACCGCACTGCCGCCGTTCGGGGCTGCGGCTTGGAGAATTTCGAACTATCTATTAGCGGATTGTCCTGCACCTTTTGTATGCGAATTGACGACCGCGACGACATCGCCGACCGCGGCGTGGCCGGGATCATTCGGATCCAGAACGGAATTTTCACCCCGCTCCCGGTATCACGATAATCGTCGTAGTCCACCTCGTATGGGCTGCTGCCAAACGGCGTCGATAGTGTCGTCGTTTTTCTCAAAAGAAGTCCGGTGGTGACGTCGAAATAGAGCTGTTCCGGAGAATCATTTTCGGGATAGCCGACGACCAGATAAGCGTCGCGGCCATTCACCTTCTCCACGCCCGCGACGTTCATTTGGCTGTACTCCCGCTTGAGACTCACGGCTTCATACAGACCGCCGTTGCGCGTGTCGCGGATCAAGTCAAGCGCAGGAGAATCTGTAACCATGCCCATGGCGTTTTGCACCCAGGCAATTGTCCCATCGAAACCCTCAGCCGTGGAAAAATTCGCGGCTCGATTCACGGTCATCGTTAGGTTCGGCGCTTTCAAATACTGCTCCATCTGCGCCGGCATGGGTACCGTGCCGCCTGGACCAGTCGGGATGTCCCGCGTCGCGGTAATCACGCGGCTGGTCACCCTGCGAATCGCTTGCTCGCCGCCAAGAGCCTGCACATAGTTCGCGAGGATTTGATCGACGGCCGGAAGTTGTGGCGCCTGCGGCTCAGTTCCGTAAGGCACCCACATGGATGTGGTATCCGGCAGTGCGACCACGCCGGCCGGTTTCGCATTTCCGTGATGGCAGGTATAGCAGGTCACGACCTGCTGGCCCGAGAAGGAGTTGTTGTTGAGATCCCTCACCATTTTGATCATGTTTCGCGCGGTTTCTTTGGTTTTCTTGTCATCTTTCGCGAAGTCATTCTCGACGTGACAGTATTCGCATTCAACGCCGAGCGCCGCCTCGATGAGGTGCATGCCCACGACTACCTGATCGGCCGGTGTGCCTTGCAGCACCTTGATATTCTTGAACTGCTGCTCGGCGGTTTTCACTTGCGCGTAAGCAGGGAATTGAAACGGCACAAGAATGCAGATCAATGCTGATATGTACGAAATGGGGTGCAGGTATTTCACAAGCATGCGAGCATTGTCCTTTCCATGAAGCCGGCGAATACGCATCGCTTCAGGTGTTCCTTGACATACACGTTGAGAAAAGGGAGTATTACCTGAAATTTTAGAAACCGGGATTCATTTTGTGAAATCGTGTAAAACACTGATGATTTGTGCCGTTTTAGTTTGTGTTACTACGCCCGTATTCGCTCATCACGGTGTCGCCTGGTACGACTATTCGAAGACCGTCACTGCAAAAGTAACGGTCACACGCTTCGATTGGACCAATCCTCATTGCAAGATTTACTTCGATACCCTCGATAGCCGCAAAATCGTCCGCCATTGGGTGGTGGAGATGCATCCGCCCAACAATCTGATTGAACATGGCTGGACGTGGCAAACGCTGCATGCGGGAGATGAGATCTCACTGACCTTTCGCCCAGCCAAGAATTTCTCCACCACTGGGCTTCTCGACGAAGTCACGCTTCCAAACGGTGTCACGCTGCGACAGAACGTGCTGCTTTTGCCTCCCGGCGAAACGATGACCATTGAGGAATGGACGCGGCGCTATGCGCCCAAGCCAGTCGCCACACACAATTCTTCCCCGCACTTGGAGTCCGGCCCCGCCCACTGACAGGCAGCTTCAAACACCAGCCTGAACGAACGTTCCTTCGCGATGTCCGCCGGCCTTGGTGTGCGGATTCTAAAAGACGAACCGCCCATTGATCTGGAATTGACGTGACGTTGTCACCGTCGCATAAGGGTTGTTTGTGTTAATTGCTCCAAGAGTGCCGTTCGGAAGACCCGAAGTCGTGAATGCATTCAACACTGTCGGCGCGGAAAAGTTCGTCCGATTGAAGGCGTTGAACATATCGGCGGAAACCACGAAAGACATGCCTTCGCGCTTCATGGGGATCGTCTTTCTCAAGCTGATGTCGGTATTGATTGTGTTCGGTCCGGTAAACATAAGCGGTCCCACATTTCCGAGATATCCTGGGGGTGCCAGCGCGAAACAAGCCTGATTTACGTAATTCACGGGGTTGTGCTTGTTAATTGCACCATTGGGACTGGGATCCGGACATGCCGCCGAAGGAGCCGCCCAATCGGGACGATCAGCACCGGCGCCGCCGACCGTGGTATAGCGGGCCACGTCATCGCCGGCGGAAACCGTGAAGGGTACGCCCGAAGAAACCAGCGTCTGGGTGGTGATCTCCCAATTCGAAAGCACGTTCTTAACTAGGAAGGACGTGGCGTTCTTGCCCCAGGGGGTCTCGTACGTTAGCGTCAGGTTCGCCGAATTCGTTCCCAAATAGGCGCAGCGGCCACGGCCCGCGGAGTGCGAATAGATTAACGGGAAACCGGCAGATCCGCCGTTTGTGTATTGGCCCGGCAGGTTATCGCCTGAATCCGCAATGCACTTGGCGAATGTGTAATTGAAACGCGCAAAGAGCCCGGGAGACATGCGGCGCATAACCACCGTTTGCAATGCGTTGTAATAGGCATTGCCGTCCGTGATGTTTCCCGTGATCGAGTTGCCCCAATTGGGATTGTTGTAGCAGGGAGGTTTCACGGCGCCACCGGCGCAATCAGTCGCATAGGGAGCGAAGAAATGGTTGTAATCACAAGGGACACTGGGACTGAGGGCGCATTGGGCCAAGGTCGGCGCCGTGCCTACCGCAAGGACATTGGCATTCGATGCGCCTAATCCCGCAGCGGACAAGGAACCCGCCCAGTAATAGCAGTCGATCCCGCCGGGAGTTACGCAACTCGGATTGACGACTGAGCCGGGAATCGGCACGCCATTGACAGCGGGAAGCTGGCCCGGCGTTTCAATCGTCGTCGGGAAATAATCCGAATAGTTATAGGTACGCCCCTGGTGCCGTGCCTGCGAGCCGACATACCCGACCAAAAGCGTAATGTGGTCGGGCAATTCCTGCTGAATGGTAAGGTTAAAGGCATATTTCGTCGGCGTCTTGAAATGCGGAAACTCCGCTCCACCGTACGTTTCTCGAGTAAAAATATTTGGGTTGCCGGCAAGGAAGGTGTTCAGAGCTGAGTTCGAAGTACCACCCACGCCGTTGGGAGTTGGCGTCCCGTTCGGCAATACGTTGTTGAAGGGGAGTGAAACCTGCCCGGGCAAGCTGACAGCGACCGTAAATGGCGGTTGGGAGGCAAGCGTTGGATACCAGTAGTCGTCCTCCATCTCGGCAAACATGATGCCGGCGCCGCCGCGCACGCTGGTCTTGCCTTTTTTGAAAGGATCCCAGTTGAAGCCGACGCGGGGCGCGAAATTGTCCTTTGGCGGGTGGTACCAGGGCGCCCCCACCTGAGGTGCGGTGCACGTAAAGGGATTGCAGGATCCATCCTGCGCATATAAATTCGAAATGCGGTTGTGCTCTTCCGCTGGAGCCGTTGCGTATTCCCACCGCAATCCGTAGGTGACTGTCAGATTTGACTTTACCTTGTATGTATCCTCGGCATAGATACCGTAAGACATCAGCCGCACGCCGCGAGCAAAATTCGAATCGTAGTGCTGCCCATTGACGGGGTCAGTGTAGTTTTGCACCCACCAGGTGAAAGCGGTCGCCGGGCCGCCATTCAGAAACTGCTGCAGAGTTCCAAACGTGTAGTTGCCACGCGGAGTGGACATGTAGTTCTCAATGTTGTCGTACCACTTCTTGGCCTGGAATCCGAACTGGAAAGCGTGATTGCCGTGGAGGTAATTGAGGTCATCGCTGATTGAACCATTTGTGTAGCCGATAAATCGTGGAACATAGTTAAACCCAAGAGCCGGAGAACCGAGCGCTTGTCCTCCAAATCCGAACGTAAGAGCGGGTACCTGTGGGAACGGGCTCCGGTTCACAATGTTTGGATTCACGTTCACATAAAGCCTGGGATCAACGGGGGCAGGGGTCACCAGATCCAGGTTACCGGCATAGTTGATGCGGTGAATGCCAAACCGGAACGTGTTGACCACGTTTGCGGAAACGATATGGGTATCCTGAATCGTCCACACTTGGCGCCGCATGTAGACGTCATCGGCGGTTACGTCCAACTGCGTCGGTTCAAATTCATTCGACTGGTCAATGTTGTAGCTGGACGAAAGAGTGTTTTTGCTCCCGAAGCTATGGTCGATTTTCGCCACGCCGTAATATTCGCGAACCGCCTGTATGGGATTGCTATTGAAGTTGCACAACCCAACCGCCGCTTTGTTATAGCCTCCGTCGTTGCATGCGGGCATCAGAGGAACGTTTGCGCCGATTCCGCTGCTCGGCGTCGCACCGAAAAAAATCTGCTGGATTGCAGGCACTGCCGAGTTGCGCGCCGCAAGGTCCGGTACGGCCGCCGTAAATGACTGGGCCGCATCGGAGCGCAGAGCTTCAAAATCGGCGAAATAGAAAGTCTTGTCTTTCTGGATAGGGCCGCCAACCTGTCCGCCGAATTGGTGACGGTGCAACGGTGGCGTGCCGCCCGCGTCAAAGAAGTTGCGCGCATCGAAAGTATTGTTGCGGTAATACTCGAACACCGTGCCGTGAATGTTGTTTGTGCCCGATTTAAAAGTTGTGCTGGTGATTCCCCCGGACAATTCGCCGTATTCGACGGGCGGGTTTTCCGCGATAACCTTGAACTCCTTAACCGCGTCGGCGCCCATCAGGATGTTACTTGCCAAGCTGACGGGCGACGTCCGGAAGGTCCAGGTCAAATCGATCCCTTCTTGAAGAAACCGGTTATTGGCGACCCGGTCTCCCCCCACCGATACCTGTTTGCCAAATGAGCTCGTATAGGTTTGCTGCACGCCGGGCTGAATGACGGAAAGTTGCTGCAGATCGCGAGCGTTCAGCGGGATATTCTGAATGATCTGTTCGTCCATCACTTGTGCGACTTCCGAACTGGTTGTCTCGATCGTTGGAACCGCCTCGCTGACCGTGACCTGCTGGGTCACCTGCCCTACCTGAAGCGTCACGTCCACGCGGGTATCGGAACCAACGTTTACGACGACATCCTTTACTCCTCCCGGCGTGAATCCCGAGGCCTTTGCTTGTACCGTGTATTTCCCAGGCAGAAGTGACGGAACGTTGTAGACGCCATCGGTGGTGCTGGCGGTTTCGCGCACCACTCCCGTGTCTTGGTTTGTAATCGTGATCTGGGCGTTGGGAACCGCAGCACCAGATGAATCTAGGATATTGCCCAGAATTGTTCCCGTGACGGTCTGGCCATAAATCAGCGACGGTACAGTCATCAACGCGAAACAGGCGACTGCGAGAGAAACAACTACACGCGCACGAAGTGAATGCAGACTACGGATTATCATTGCCGCTGCCTCCGAACACTGGTAAGGAAGGATAGACCCCCCCGGTTGCTGGCGCATAAAAACACAGCGGCGTTCCGCGTGTCAAGTCAAATGGCTGTAACTGATGAAATTAACCTTGCCTGGGTCGCTCGTCATTCTTGCGGCAATGGCGTTCGGGGTCGTTGCGCTCCCTCGAAAATCCGCGCGTCCAACGACCACGCTCCGGCTCCAATCGCAGCCAATGCAAATGATCCTGTGCACAGCAGCAAAACGAGTCCGGTGGCATGGATGTCATGCCAGCCGCCATGCGGAATATGGACGGCGACCAGCGCTATGGCCATCTCGATTGCAAAAAGAATTCCTACCACTGCGGTGAACACACCGACGATGAGCAAAATGCCGCCGAAGAACTCCAACGCGCCTGCAACGTAAGTGAAAAAAGCGGGAAACCCCCAAGAGGGAAACAATTTCAAGAAAACCGCCTGATTAACAAAGAGCTTGAGATAACCCTGTTGTACGAAAATCGCTCCAATACTCAAACGCAACAGAAAAAGCGCCAAGGACCTGAAGTTTTGCATTTAGGCTCACTCCTTGCGCGACATGTTAACAGCATCCATTTTCCCAGGCCAATCCGGCCGCCCTCGAGGCGAAAGACTTATACAGGTGCTGTCGCATCGACCCGGTGCGCCGGCAGGGATTTTCGGACCGTGGGATTTGGGTCAAAAAAGTAGAGTGCATAGATAAAGTAGAGTGCATAGATCCTGATAGGAGGCAAGTCAAACGACAGCCTTGCCACAGCCGGGCCTCAGGTTGGAGCGTTGCCTCGCTCTCCAAATAGATGTAGTGTCCAGTCGCGAAGCGTCCCGCGTCTTCGGAGCCAAGCTCGAAGCTTGACCTAGGAGGGGAAAATGCCGTCAAAGCGTGCTCTCCACATCATGATCGTCATAATTTTCGCGTTCGTTGCGGCCACAATGCAGGCTCAGCAAACCAATGCGGGCGAGCCCGCAACGGCCGTGGGGCAACAGGTTCAAACGCCGCAACGCCTCCAGTATCCGCCATTATTCTTTCGCGAAGACTGGGCTTTAGCGAGTGGCCTGCCCAACGCGAATACTCCGCAGGAACCAGAGCACGGCGTCGTTCAAACGGACCTCACAAATCCGAATCTGGAAGTGCATCTCTGGGGCGACAAAGTCGGCCCTGTGACCGTCAAACAGACCTACAACGACGACATCACGTACGTGATGACGCTGCTTTGCACGTCAAACTGCGCGATCACGCTCCGAGATAAAAACAATGATGTCAATCTGACCGGACTGGCGACCATCCGATGGCGCACAAAAGTAACCGGCTTTCATTTGCTCCACCCTATTATCAAGCTCGCCGACGGCACCTGGCTCGTCGGTGATCACGCCGCCGGCTTCTCCACGGATTGGGTCGAGTCGCAAATCCAGGTGGCTGACGTGCGCTGGCGGAAACTCGATATTCAGGATGTTGTCGAGGGCCGCGGCGATCCGTGGGTTGAAAAGCCAGACCTGAGCCGTGTAGAGGAAATTGGTTTTACCGAAATGATGAGGGGAGGGGGCCACGGAGGCGCCGGTTCGCGGATCGACTGGATTGAAGTTTACGGCAAGCCGGTTCCCCGAGCCCCATCCACAACGAGCCGCAACCGCTAGGGTGGGTTGCCCTCGTTTCGGAAATGTATGGTCCTCCAGGGTCTGGAATTTTCCCTGTTTATCAGGAATTGTCGTGATGGTGTACGATCCAGGTTCCCTGATCGCCGGGTCATGTGATTGCCAGCAAGGAGAAATGAAAATGAAATTCCCGAAAGCGGCGGTGCTTCTCATCTTGGTGTCGGCGGCGGCCTCGGCCGCGGCGCAGGTCAACATCGGTGAACTGAAGCCCGAGCCCAGCCTGCCGTTCACCATGACCACGGTGGCCACTTTTGAACTGCCCTGGCGGCTGGCCTTCCTGCCCGATGGCCGTATGTTGATCACGGAAAAGGTCGGGCCCGTTTGGCTGGTCTCCCAGCAGGGTGACAAAATCCAGGTGACGAATACGCCTCCAGTCTATTGGCAGGGCCAGAACGGCATGCTGGGCGTATTCGTTTCGCCCAATTACGCCAGCGACCAAAGTATCTATCTGACCTATGCTGAGCCGGGTAACTATGGCAGCGGCCTGGCACTTGCGCGCGCCAAGCTGAGCGCCACCGCGACCTCCGCCAGACTCGAAAACTTCGAGGTACTGTGGCGTCAGATGCCCAAGGGCAAGGGCGGCCAGGAAGGTGCGCAGGTTGCCTTTTCGCCTGACGGGCAGTACCTGTTCCTCACGGTTGGTGACCGGCAGCGCTTCACCCCCGCTCAGGATCCCGACCAGCCGGTCGGCAAGATCTTGCGGCTGACGCTGGACGGCAAACCCGCGCCCGGCAATCCAAATTTCGGCAGGACCGGCGCTGCCACCATTCCCTTGATCGATCCGCCGCGTGACACCGAAGCCGCCAAAACCGCGAAAATAGTAAGTATGTACACCTTTCCTGGCCCCAATATGACCCCGGCGGAAACCTGGGCGACCGGCGTACGCACGCCTTACGGCCTGGCGTTTTCCCCCTCCAGCGAATTGTGGGAGGTCGAACATGGCCCGCGTGGCGGCGACGAGTTGAACCTGATCGAGAAGGGCAAGAACTATGGCTGGCCGCTCGTCTCCTTTGGAGAGAACTACAATGGCGTGCCCATTGCTAAGCCCGACACGCGGCCCGATCTGGCGATGCCGGTTCTTTATTGGAATCCTGTGATCGCGCCGGGCAATCTGATGTTTTACACCGGCACCAGGACCTTTCCGCAATGGAATGGTAATGGCTTCGTCAGCGGCTTGGCTACCATGTCGCTCAATCGCATCATCTTTGACGGCCATGGCGGCGCCAAAGCTGCCGAGCGCTGGAAAGTGGGTCGCCGCATCCGCGATGTGGAAGAAGGGCCCGACGGCTCGCTCTGGATGCTCGAAGACGCCAATCCCGGCGCCCTCATCCATGTCACGCCGCTGGTGATCACCTCTCGCTAGAAGAGCAAAGCGACAGGCCCGTTGCGAGCCGGTCTTGTCCGTACGCCGCCTCGGGAATATGCCTTTGGACCATCCGCCAAAAACCTCGCGGGAGTGCGCGCGCAAGCACCTGAAAAATCGGTAGAGCCTTCAAGTCGTAAAAACATTGTGGCGGTGCCTGTATATCTTTGCCATTCCCGCACGGTAAACCTCACCGGTTTCGCGATCACTCCCGAAACAAGGATATCGATGGCGCTCATATCCCGGTCATGGATAATGGTGCCGGCGTTTGGCCGCGAGCAGGAGAAAGACATGAAGCTGTGGGAAAGAGTCGAGTATAGCGCCATCGTGGACCGCAAGCCGTTACGCCTGCCGGACAATAGAACCGTCGCCGTGTGGCCCTTGGTGACTGTTGAAGTCTGGGATCCCGACGAGCCCTTGCCCCGCACCATCCTGCCGCCGCCGCAAGGCAAATCGTTCATTCCCGATGTTCCCAACTGGACGTGGGCGGAATATGGAATGCGCATTGGATTCTGGCGCATGAAAGAGGCTTTGGATCGCCGCGGCCTGAAAGCGGTCTTCTGCATCAACGGCTCCGTCATCGACCGCTACCCTCGTGTTTGCCAGGCCGCCCTCGAGGCCGGCTGGGAATTCATGGGCCACAACATCATTCAGAAGCCCATGCATTCCATGCCCAACGAAAAGGAGGCCATTCAGCAGACGATCGCTGCCATCCAGAAATTTACCGGCACCAAGCCGCGTGGATGGATGGGACCCGGACTTACCGAGACGCACCAGACTCCCGAATTACTCGTCGCTGCCGGCCTCGAGTACACCGTCGATTGGGTGCTCGATGATCAGCCGGTGGTTATCAAGACGAAAGAAGGTCCCCTTTACAGCGTTCCTTATTCCGTTGAGGTCAACGATGTCGTGTTGATGGCCAACGATAAGCGTCCTTCGTCGGAGCTTCTCGAACGCGCCCTGGAGTCCTGTGATCGTTATTTGCTCGAAGGCCCTAACCAGGCCCGCATCCTGGCGCTTGCCTGCCATCCTTATCTGCACGGCGTGCCTCACCGTATCGGCTATTTCGAACGAACGCTCGATGACCTCGCGGCCAAACCCGGCGTGATGTTTACCACCGGCGGAGAAATCCTGGATTGGTATAAAACTCAGCGCCCACTCTCGGCATAGAGCCCCTACAGCTGGGGTCTATCGCTTTGGGGAGATTACTCTGGGAGATTACGCTCTCCGAGCAGCCCCCTGAGCTGTGTACTCCAGAGCGCGCTCGCCGGTTGTGCGAGCGGCCTTGGGGTTCGGTCCTTCTGTCATCCCGAACCCGGCCGTATTTTCGACGGTGGCGAGAGATCTGCCTTGCCTTTGGCATGCAATCAGAAATCCTCGGCGCCCATAAAAAGAAGTCGCCTGCGTTCAGGTGTAATCCACTGATGATATGATTTCGGAACTATGAATCTGCAGCCATCTGCGCGGGAATGACCATGAAAAACACCACGAGAATTGCAGCGATTGCCCTCACCTTCTGTTTAGCAGGAACTCTTGCGCTGCTCAACGCGCAGCAACGTGCCACCGGCGAAGTTGCCATCGGCAACGCCGACCTCGGCGGAGTCGTCAGCGATTTTAACGGCCCTGAAGCGGGCGTTTGGGTCATCGCCGAGACGACCGATCTGCCCACGAAGTTTGCCAAGATGGTCGTCACCGATGACCAGGGGCGCTACGTCATCCCACAGCTTCCGAAAGCGAACTACGAAGTTTGGGTGCGCGGTTACGGCCTCGTCGACTCGCCGAAAGTAAAAGCCGTTCCCGGTCAGCACCTCAACTTGACCGCGGCGCCCGCGGCCAGCCCCGCCGCGGCCGCTGAATACTATCCCGGCGTGTACTGGTATTCGATGCTTCACATCCCGGACAAAAGCGAATTTCCAGGCACGGGCCCAAATGGCAACGGCATCTCGTCGCTCATCAAAACCCAGGACGATTGGATCGATACCATCAAGAACTCCTGTCAGTCCTGCCATGCTTTGGGTTCGGAAGGCGTGCGCCGGGTTCCCAAAGCGTGGGGACACTTCGACAATTCCATTCAGGCTTGGACCACGCGCCTGCAGGCGGGGCAGGCAGAGGCCAATATGGCTCAGACTCTCAACCAGCTCGGCCCAAAAAAAGCTTTGGCATTATTCGCCGACTGGACCGACCGCATCGCCGCGGGCGAGTTGCCCTTCGCAAAGCCGCAGCGGCCGCAGGGCCTCGAGCGCAACGTCGTTATCAGCATGTGGGAATGGTCCACGCCAAAAGCGTATCTGCATGATGAAATCTCCACCGACAAGCGCAATCCTCGCGTAAACGCAAACGGCCTGATCTATGGTTCGCCGGAAGAAAGCTCCGACATGGTTCCCGTGTTCAATCCGCTCACCAATGAAGCCACAATGATCAAGCATCCTTACCGCGATCCCGACACGCCGTCGTCGCTCAACTATCCTCACGGTCACTCGCCCTATTGGGACGACCAGCCGATTTGGGACGGCCACACCACCATTCACAATCCGATCTTCGACGAAAAAGGACGCGTTTGGTTCACCGCGCGCATTCGTGGCCCAAAGAACCCGGACTGGTGCAAAGCCGGTTCCGATCTGCCTTCAGCGAAGGTGGCGCCTCTGAATACCTCCGGCCGCCAGCTCTCCATGTACGATCCCAAAACCGGCAAGTTCTCGTTGATCGATACCTGCTTCAGCACGCAGCATCTCTACTTCGGTCATGACGCAAACAATACCTTGTGGACGAGTGCTGGCGGCCCTGAAAGCGGTGTGGTCGGCTGGCTGAATACCAAGATCTATCTCGAGACCGGCGACGCCGAGAAATCCCAGGGCTGGACTCCTCTGATTATCGACACCAACGGCAACGGCAAACGCGACGCCTATGTTGGTCCCACCGACCCCGTCGATCCGTCGAAAGACAAGCGCGTCCTGGCCGCGTTTTATGGCGTTCAGCCCAGCCCCGTGGATGATTCCATTTGGGGGCAGTCCATGGACGTCGGCTTTTCGCACATGAATCAGCCCGGCTACGTCATCCGCCTCGTGCCCGGACCCAATCCTCCCGAGACAGCTCTCGCCGAGATCTATCAGCCGCCCGACGGAGGATTCGGCCCTCGCGGCATCGATCTCACTACCGACGGCGTCGTTTGGACCGCGCTGGCCAGCGGCCATCTCGCCAGTTTTGACCGGCGCAAGTGCAAGGGCCCGCTGAATGGGCCCGCCGCGGCCACCGGCAAGCAATGCCCCGAAGGTTGGACTTTGTATCGATTCCCTGGTCCGCAGTTCAAGGGCGTGAGCGATCAGGGCAGCGCCGACCACGCCTATTTCGTCTGGGTCGATCGCTTCAACACTCTCGGACTCGGCGCAAATGTGCCCATCGCCGAATCAAACGGCAACGAAGCTCTCCTGGCTCTGGTAAACGGCAAATTTGTAAATATTCACATCCCCTATCCGATGGGCTTCTTCAGCAAAAACGTGGACGGCCGCATCGATGATCCAAACGCTGGCTGGAAGGGCAAAGCCTTGTGGACGACCACCGGAACCCGAGCGAATTTTCATAACGAAGGCGGAATCGCGAATCGCCCCAAGCTGTACAAGCTCCAAGTCCGCCCTGACCCCCTGGCCCACTGAATCTCGGCCAAACAGAATCGGCGGCGTAATGGAAGACAGTTCTCATATTCCGAAAACACCACACGACTTTGCGAGAGTTGGAAACACCACAAGACATCTGCGGGAACAACTCCACCGTGGCGGTGTCTAACTCGGTTGAGAGCGCTATCACTCAGTAAAACGCATAAAGCCCGTTGAACATGGGCAGGCCACGCATTCGCCTGCAGGAGGAGAACTATGTTCACCGACATGGTCGAATCCGTTGCTTCAAAGCAAAAGACTCACAAAGGCTGGGCCGTTGCGCTCTCTATACTTTTTCAATTAGCGTGGCTGATTATCTTGATTTTGATCCCGCTCATTTACACACAGGCATTACCGAAAGCGATCCTCAGCACAGTCCTGATCGCCTGGGGCGCACCCCAACCTTCGCCTGGTCCTACCAGACGCAACCCTACACAAATCATCCTACCAGACCAATTTTGAATAATAGGTGGTCTCGAGGCGTCGAAGCAACACTGGTTTGCCTATCCGGCGGAGTTTGAATTCCAACGTTTTTCGCGGCCGTCTTCAACCGCAGGCGTCGCGCGGAAAGCCTGCCGAGGTGCCGGTTTTTCAGAGGGAAGATTACCTTAATCTGCAGGCCCGGAGGGTGATGAGGCCGTTGTATCCGACGGTGCTATTTCCGCAGCTAATTTGCGTAGCGCCTGCACAGCCTCGTTGAGAGCGCTCTCTTCATCAGGTTCAACCGCGTGAATGCCGATCAGGCGCGCCGCTATCGCGTGACGGGCCATATCGACTTTTGCTCGTTGCGAGGCACCGGACGAGGTCAGCGCATCCCACACGGAATGCTGCCAGTAATACTTCAGAGGGCCTTTAACCCCAGGCGGATACGGTTGCAGTAGCCGATTCAACGTGGGAATCAGGTCTGTACCCGTGTCGAGCTTGTTAACGAAACCCTGCGACCAGCGTGCGCTCTCGTCGAACAAGGAGACTGGATGGTTGGTTAAGAACACAATCCTGGCTGAGGGCGCGAGTCGGTGTATTTCGGGAGCGGCCTCGATGCCGTTCATGCGAGGCATTGCAATATCCAGCAGAACGATGTCAGGTCTAAGCTCTCCGACTTTCTCCAGGGCCTCTTTACCGTCGCTCGCTTCACCACAGACATCGATCCCCTGTTCCTTCAGCAAGGAGCGCACGGTACTACGGACCGAAGCATAGTCATCGACAATGAGGACAGTGGTCACGGCTCTATGACCGCGGCCATGCAGGGTTCACCTTGAAGATCACCTGGCCTTAAGTCTTCGCTTTCCACTCTGACGGCGGCTTCGCTGACATCGTCTTCGGAACCCGCTTGTTGCCGTTCAACAAAGGACATATCGCAATGAAGCAGCCTCTCGAATTCCACTCCGACGTTACGCCGAAATTGCAAAACGCAATGAATCCTCTGACCGTCTTTCGGGTAGCGGTCCGCATAGGCAAGCAGGGCAGATTCAATCTCGGGCGGCACGGAAATCAAATCGCGCACACTGTCCACCGAGCAAGACCCATGAATCACCATACGATGCAAATCGCGCGCTTCATCGAGTGGGTTGCGGATGGCCCACGGGTTCTCGCTGCCGGACGACACAACTTGGTCACGTGTTAGCTGGTAAGCGGACAAACGGTTCATGGAGTACGTTCCCTCTGCAACTTCGATGATTTGAGCGAATAGGCGTGCGTCAACGGTAAGCTGTATTTCGTGGTGGAAATCGCTGCGGGCGAGGCCTTTTGTCCCTCGAAGTCCTCGGCGGCTGAACACGCTGACGAACTGCTCAGAGCCTGTGCTATACTGAATTTGCGTCTGTTGCTCTTGTAAAAACCTTCGGATTCATTTGGAGGGGCTGCGAGTCCACACAACTCGCGGCCCTTTTGTTTTCTGTATGAGCCTCGGACCCTCCCGTTAAGCCGGATACAGCCCGGCAGAGAAGAGTTCTCATGAACCAGACAGAAGAGAATAACCGGGTTGACCGCTTGGTGCGCCAGCGGTGCGCCGTCGAACAGACCTTGACTGCCCTTAAAGCTGCTGTCAGACAGTTACTGCGTGACCACGCCGGCTTTGACCGCGTTAGTGTGATCGCCCGCCAGATTCGAACAGCCATAAAGGTCAAGCGTGAACTGGAAAAGCAGCTCGCGCAATCTCACAGTACCGTCCGATTTGTCTACCCGTTCATACGGGTTTCGTAGGTGAAGGTGCACTGTGAAGGGAGTTCACAATGAAGGCAATTCCTGAAGGGCAGTACGTCAAGCATTATCGCTACGGTATGGGAGTGGTCACTGAATCCGATGAACGCCAGACTTCGATTGACTTCGATGTCCACGGCCTGAAGCGATTCGTTACCGCATTGATGGTTGTGGAGCTGTCTAACCTGCTCCCCCCGCCGCGCGTGCGCGCCAAACACGGCGATAAGGTCTATGCGCGGCTCGCATCGAAGAAGAGCGCACCCCGGGCGCAACAGCGCGAAACGGGAGAATAAATAGAATGAAAAGCATTTTTGTTGGGAACTTAACTTACGAGACAACCGAAGGCGATCTCCGAAGTTTATTCGCGCCCTTTGGTGAGATTGCGCGCATCTCCGTGATCAATGATCGAGAAACCGGCCTACCCCGCGGTTTTGCTTTCGTGGAGATGGAAGACGATCAGGAAGCCGCTAACGCTATAACCAACCTCAATGGCCGAGAAGCGGCTGGACGTACGTTGCGGGTTAATGAGGCGGCTCCGCGGTTAGAGCGCAGCAGGCCGCGGAGCAACTTTTCTGGCCCAGGCGCGAGATAAAAAGCTCGAATTCGAGAAGAGCAAAGGTGTCTTTTTTCCCGTTATCGGCGAGTACGGAAAGTAAGGAAGAGGATACGTGTTCGCATACTTCTGCAGGCGCTGCTCGCGTTGCAAGATGGGCTTCATTTTGCAACTGCTCCTGAACCCAGGGAGCGGGCTGCCCGTAATATTGCCGTTTGATATTCCGGCAGGCGGTTCCTGTCCTTTGTGTCGCGAGATCTTCCGGCCTGAAAATTATTTCGTTATCCACAGGTCCGCGCCCCTGGGTGAGTCGCTGGGCACCGATAGCTGAGCGGGTGACTCTCGAATCGCGGTGAGACGCAGTCGGTCTCGAAATGTAAATCCATGGGAGGGTATTCGATGTCCGACAAGAACCCGGAACCATATTTAGAACCCGTCAGCGAAGGCGTCTGTGAATTCTCGGATTGTTCGCATCGCGCGGAATATCGCGCATCGTGGGCGCAGGGCGTCATCGTCAGAATCGTGTGCGCCACTCATAAAACGCAGCTCGATGGGCATCCTTTCGAGGATCTGAGTCCCTCAACGTTCAAAAAAAGACCGCGCGCGAGGTAAACGTTATGGACAAGCGAGAGCTGATGTTTCCAGATTGGCAGCTGCAGTATTTCGAGGCGATTTCCGAGGGACCGGTGGAAACACTGCGCGAGCGCGTCGAAGACGCGGAAAAGGCCATTGTCATGCGACTGGCAGAATTAACGGGAACTTCGGAGCGCGAGGTGGAACAGTTTGCAATAAAAGACGCGCTCGATACTCTTTATGACGTCAAGATAAAGAAACTTGATTTTCCCGAATTTAAGCCGCCAAAACCAATCGAAACGTAAGCGGCACCGAAAAGGAGGTCCGGGTATGGTTCGATACGCAAAAGACGTTGTCGTGCCCGATTCTTGGACCAAGCAGGGTGTGTTGTACACGATCGAGGCCAAAGCCGGCGTGGGCGGCGTAATCACTGCCCAACGGGAAAATGGAAAGACAATCCATAGTCTCATTGTTTCAACCGTGGTGACCCGCGAAGAGGCTGAGAAGTTATTCAGCAGCGTTCTACAGTCAAGAAAGGTATCAACACGCGCACGTTCATGAATCCTCTTCCCGATTAAATGAACGCGGCAACGATTCGAACCAACACTGGCTTGCAGTCTCTTCGCCGGAGTTTGAAATCCCAACCTTTTCCTGGCCGTTGATTCAAGACGTGAAGAAGCCGGATCTGTCCTGCCACCCGCAATCGGATCTGGATCGGCTTTCCTGTTGAATATTTAATTCACGCGAGTATAGATTCTCCCTTCAGAGCCCTATATCGAAAGAATCATGGCAAACAGGAGCACCTCCATGAAACCGACGTTCAGCTTTTGCGTTGCTGTCGTGACGTTTGCGTTGTGTTTTCTGCTGTTTTGCGGACAAACGAAAAATGGCGCCGTCGTCGCGCAAGCGCGCAAGCCGGTGACTATGTATCGCTTCTATACGGGCAAGGATGGGCTCTCGCACGTCGAAAAAATTGAAGTAAAGAATTTCGACGAGCATGGCGTAGCCAACCTGATGGAGACAACCACGGGAGCCACTTTGCGCCGCTCCAAACCCGACGCGCCCGGCGCGGACTTCGGCGCATACCATCCCGGCCCCCGCCGGCAGTATATCTTCGACCTCGCCGGTCACGAGGAGGTCGAATTTTCAGGCGGAGAAAAGATCACGCTGAACCCTGGAGATATCGAACTCATCGAAGATCTCGCCCCAACCAAGGGCCACAGGAACCGCAACTTGGGGCCCGAGGAGCGCGTTGTCCTGTGGGTGCCGATAGCCGATCAAACCGTCGTCCGCGATTCCATATTGCGATAGGCAACGGCTCCTCCCGGGTTGAGCCCCAACTGGGCGCATCGGCAGAAGCAGCTTGGCACACCGCCCTTTCGATACGGTTGATCTGCGCGATAAAATAGATGTGCCGCTCGCGAACCGTAGTTGCGACCAGCGTCGCCATCTCGAGCAAGCGCCGTGACCATACGGCCTCGCCAAAAACGAACCGTCCAAACAGGCGGGGATGACCGGAACCATCTTTTTCGAACCAACGGCCATCCCACCAGGATTGTCGTCCCGACCAAACCTTGTGAGCCGAGCACCTCTGCCGATCCTGCCTCAGTGGCGTCTTGGCTGTGCGGCGTCGAATTGAAATTACGTCCTTTGCCCAAAACCCGAACGTGGAGGGGACCTCAAGTTTTACTTCAATGTTCTGCAACTACCGTAAAATGTGCACTTACACAAAATGGCAGGGGGGGTAGCGAAGCTGTTGCGGGCACAGTCCGAGTCCCCCGGCAGCGCCGCTCGGCCACCCAAGCTCAGGTACGTGCAGAAAAGTCGCGCTTTTTCGATGGGCAGCCACCCTTGGCTGTGCCGTTATTCCGGCGGCCAGTCCAGTCGCGAGACGAAAAGCTGGAAAATAGTCGTGACCGAACTCATTGGGTGTATGGTGTCTATCTAGGTGTATGGTGTCTATCTATAGGATAGGACTAGAGGAAGGATAGGACTAGAGGATCGGAAGCAAAAATGGCCATCCCGGATCATACGAGTGATCATTCCCAATCTCACTGGGGTCGGCGCATTAGCTATCTGGTGCTCCTCGCTCTGCTTCTGAGTGCTCCGATTTTTATGAATGCGCAAACCGGACCTGCACCGCAGTTCCAGCAGGCCGCCTTTGCGCCCGCAACGCAATCGCCCGCGACGCAATCGTCCCAGGCGCATTCTCAAGGAGAGAATGCGCCCTGCTCCGACGGTCCTCCTATCCTGAAACGAGGCAAGCAGCAGGATTTGCCTCCCTGTCCTGAACCGCCGCTGCGGCCGCCGCCGTCGCCCGCGTCTGCCCCCGCGGCTCCCGTACCCGCGCCTTCGACCACTCCGGCTGAATCCTTGATCGAAAGGGCCAGAGAGGCGGCGTTCGAGTTTGCAGAGAAGCTTCCCAACTTTATTTGCCAGGAGTTCATGTCGCGGCAGGTCCAGCGAGGCCGCGAGCAAACGCCGATGGACGTGGTCTCGGCTGACATCATTTACGATAACGGCCACGAAAGTTATCGGAACGTGAAGATCAACGACCATCCCACGGACAAAGGCATGCAGGAAATCGGCGGTTCCTGGTCCACGGGAGAATTTGCGTCCACTCTGCTGGAGCTTTTTCACCCCGATACGGACGCGCAATTCCGGTCCGGCGGTGCGTCTTCCATTGCGGGTTTTACTGCCCAGGTCTATGACTTTCAGGTGCGCAAAGAGAATTCCCACTGGAGGGTGCAGGCCGGCTCTCAGACCCTGACTCCCGCTTACGGGGGCTCCGTGTGGATAGATCCGAAAACCGCACGCGCGCTGCGAATCGAGATGCAGGCCCGCAACGTACCATCAGATTTTCCGATGGATGCAATCGAATCCGCGGTTGACTATTCCTACGTTACGATCGGCGGGATGTCGTTCTTACTTCCGGTCCATGCGGAAAGCCTGGGTTGTCAGCGGGGTTCCAACGCGTGCAGCCACAACGTCATTGACTTCCGCAACTATCACGAATTCAAAACCGAAATCAAGATAGGCAACTGACTTCGCTGCGGTCTCTGCAAACTCCAAAGGCGCAGCACCGGCAAGAATCCTGCGCCTATTGCTTTGATTTTTGCATATCGTATCGGCGGTTACTTATGCTCACCGGGTGCGGGTCACCACGGTGGCAGGTATAGCAAGTCACTTCCTGGTTCCCCACGGGGAAGACGCCCGTGCCGGGGAACTGGGAATTGATCTGCCGCACCAGCATGATCATCTTTCGCGCCATATCCTTACGCGGATTGACGTCGAACTCTTGCGGCCTGCCGCCGCCGTGACAGTAATTGCAATCCACGCCGAGAGCGTCCCGGAATTCGCCCATTATCGAATCTGCTCCATGCACGGGCGTGTCCGGCGGCAACAGCTTTAAGCTGGCCCCGGGCCTCTCCTCTGGTTGTACGGTGCCCAAGACGTTGGCGCGGTTGTAGAACTTTGCCGGGGCCGTGGTCTCCGGCTTCACGCTTCCGCGATGGCACGTGATGCAATCAACTTCGTGATACCCGTCGGGAAAGACTCCGGCGCTGCTCGGAAAGCTCGTGTCGATCAGCCGCACCATGCGGATCATTTTCCGCGCCATTTCCTTCTTTGGATTACCATCGGACGCGAAATCGCCCTCCGCGTGACAATAGGTGCACTTCACTCCCAGAGCCTCATTGAACATTTGCATCACGAAGGCGATATCGGTCTTCTGATCGAGGACCTTCAAATTCTTCGCGGGCACGGCCGAAGCCGCGCCACGCGCGCCGGGTTGCTGAGCAAACAGCGGCACGGACGCAAACCCGGCTGCCAAAGCAAGCAGGGAACCGGCGAAACCGAAAGCGCTGATCGAGCGTGCACGGTTCATCTTTCCTCCACGTCTGTCAAGACGGCTTCCGCAGGTCGTCTACAACTGTCGACCGCAAAGGCGAGAGTTTACTCTCGACGTCAATGCGAGTCCAACTCCAATTCCCGATAAGGGGCATGTTCGCTCGACCGAATTCCGGCGAACTGACCTCCTATTGATAAGCGGGTGGCCATGATTCCGCTGGTCTGGGCGCCTCGCGTTTAATGAACGCTGAAAAACCCCTCACGTCCACTACTCAGGTAAAATATTTGCGTCGTTCGCGCCATTGCTCGGCTCTATACGAGCCCATTGATCCGGCCAACGTAAGGATGGGCATTGGCGCAGTACAAGGTAAGCTGCGGTTTGCGTGGGAGGGGGATTGTTTGCGCCTTGCGCTGTCATTGTCGGTCGTCTTGTGTCTAGCGGCGCCCAAAGTGCTCGCTCAGGAAGGTGGTTCGCCGCCGGGTTCAAGTTCCGAATCCGCGGTAGCCGCGTCTCTGGATGTGCAGGCAGATGCCCAGCCTCAGGAGGCTATGCCGTGGGGTGATTCGGCGCAAACCAACACGAAACCCGAAGGGGAAAATCGGGTGCAACCTGGCCCGAATCTTCAGCAGAATCCTCCACTTCCCGGTCAGCAACCAAAGCGAATCCTGGGGCTGATGCCCAATTTCCGCGCCGTCAGCGCCGGCGCCACCCCGCCGCCGGCGACTCTACGACAAAATTTCATCATCGCCACCAAGAATAGCTTTGATTACTCCTCATTCGCTTTTGTAGGTATCACTTCGTTCTTGGCCGAAGCCGATGACGTACACCCGCAACTCGGAGGCGGCTTTTACGGCTTCACGCACTATTACTGGCGGGGCTTGGTTGACAAGACTGACGGGAATTATTGGGTCATTTTCGTGCTGCCCACTCTCCTTCATGAAGATGAACGTTATTACGCGCTCGGCCAGGGCGGCGCGTGGAAGCGCCTTACATATGCTGGCACACGTATCTTCATCACCCGGAACTTTCACGAACACAATACCCTTAATGCTTCCGAAGTGATCGGGAGGGCGATAGCTCAAGGCATTTCAGTCACGTATTATCCTAGCCAGACCCGCACTCCGGGAGGGCTGGCGCAGAAATACGGTTATGCCCTCGGGCGCGATGCGCTCACCAACATTTTCCGCGAATTCTGGCCGGATATCGCGGTGCACGTCCTGCACCGCCATCCATAAGATTTTGTCTATTGCCCCAAGATTCTGTCTGTTGCCGCACGAGAGATCTTTGCCCCGACGCGGTTTCGAACTTGAGCGTGTCGAGCAACTCCCGGCTACGCAAGTTCAGCCGCGCTGTGTGGCGACATATATACATAATAGGCGCCAGACGAGCACTCATAGGACTTATCTATATGATACAAGCTCGAAGATAGGTAGTTCCAATTTACGTTCCCCTGGAGGAGAATGAACAGGCCCACAAGCTTGGACACGGGTGGGCTAGCCGCATGACGATCCCGCCGGCGTAGGGCAACTCGCCGGCGGGCTCCTTCTTGGCGCTCGGGCCGAGTTGGACTTGCTGAAGGTAGGAGTTGCTGGTTCGTCAAAGCTTGCAACGATTCGGAGATTGATTGATGCGCGGGCGTTGTTGTACGAATCAGAATACGACTGAGAAACGGACAGGTATCGGAATAAAGCATTCCGTGCGCGTTCTGTACCGCGCAATAGCATTGCTCTTGCTCATCTCGGTTCCGGGCCTATCCACGTTTGCGAAAGTCAGCTGGTACTTGCCGCAGTCCAATCTCGGTCATTATCTTACGACCGCGACCAAGATGAAGGCGGCTCATTCGCCTGCTATCAATGCGCACGTCCTGCAGTCCGTGTCCAGATCGGCCGTTCCCGCGACGCCGCAGAGTCCGGCTTTTTGCGAACAGCGGCAGGAAACGTCCGTGCCGCGGATGCGTTGGACGATGATTCTGCTTCGTCGGCCTCCCCCCTCGGAATTCGCTTAGCCGTATTCCCTTTTCTCAACCGATAAAGCGAACCCACTTCGATTTGCTCCGAGCCGGCTCCGCCGCTCCGGAGCGAGGGAGGAATTAAGCGGCCATGGAAATCCATCAATTGCGGTATTTCTGCGCGGCAGCCGAAACAGGCAGCTTTACTCGTGGGGCGCACAAAGAACATGTGACGCAGCCAACACTCTCGCAACAATTGCAAAAGCTCGAAAATGAACTTGGAACGAAGTTGTTCGACCGGCGGCAGCACCGCATTCAACTGACGGATTCTGGACGAACTTTTCTCCGTTCGGCGAAATTAATACTCGTTCAACTCGACCAGGCTACCCGGGAGATCCGGGGAAGCTCGACCGACAGTTCCGGCTCTATACGCATCGGATCAACGCCCACACTGACTCAATTTCTCCTATCGCCGATCGTCAGGAGGTTCAGGCGAACTCACCCGGCGATAAAAGTGCATATAACCGAAGATATCCAGTCGCGGCTTTTGGATCCACTGCGCTCAGGATTACTCGATGTGGCGCTGGTCCATTTACCCATATCCGGCCGGGAATTTCGAACCCAGAATGTAGTGCAGCAGTCGCTCTACGCAGCTCTTCCGAAAAATCACGTCTTGGCGGAGCGAAAGCACCTTCGGCTAACTCAGCTTCGTAACGAATCTTTTCTTCTTCTTCGGGAAGGATTGCGATTCGGCAGCATAATACGGGAAATTTTGCGGCATGCGCTCATTGATCCCGAAGTGGCCTTCGAGGGTTCGAGCATCGAAAACATTCTGGCCATGGTCTCAGCCGGCGCTGGAATTTCGCTGGTGCCCGAAGTTGCGGCCGTGAAGAGAGCGGGATGCAGCTATGTTCCGGTGAAAGGTTCGCAGCGAACGGGAGTGGGATGGGCGATGTTACGAGACCACAGTTTGAGCAGAGCGCTGCGGTTATTTATGCAGACTGTGGCCAGCAGCCGGCGGATGTGCCGTAACGGTGCAGAAGCATAGTGCTGGGGCGTGAGTTAACGCTTTCTGCGCTCAATTCCGCGTGGATTATTGTTTCTGCTAATCAGTTCCTTCCATAGGCATCATCAATGAGGGATACAGGATTGATAGGCATTAACTATGCAGGTGCCACTTCTTGGCGCTTTTTCGTGTTTTTGGCTGACGTAATGTGTCACTTTCGGAGGCCCTACAGAATACGGTATTGAAGGAGGCCTGAGGGCGCGCGCCCACAGCGCACTGATTCATAAGGGCTTACACGCGATGTGCCAAAAGAATAAACCGGCTTGGCCCGGGATGGTGCCTGCCGTGCAGTTAAGCATACGCGAGCAGGGGCCGGAAACACCGGTACCCTTCGGAGGAGCGAATTCAAATGCGTAATAAACAAAAAGGTTTCTCGTTGATTGAGCTGTTGATCGTGGTGGCGATCATTTTGATCATCGCAGCTATCGCCATTCCGAACCTGTTGCGGTCCAAGATTGCCGCCAACCAGGCTTCGGCCGTGGGTTCGCTGCGTACGCTGAATACAGCGTGCATCGCCTACTCCACCAGCTACGGCCAGTTCCCGGCGGCGCTGACCAACCTCGGGCCGATCGCTGCGGGTGGTACGGCTAGCTCGACTTCGGCAGACCTGATTGACTCAGTTCTGGCTGCCGGGCAGAAGAGCGGCTATAACTTTACTTTCACGCCCGGAGCGGCCAATCAGTCCTACAGCATCACGGCCACGCCGATCACGGTGGGTACGACAGGACAGAACATGTACTACACCGACCAATCC
>Ga0070741_10001892_pt1 | contig 59504 bp, 52 predicted proteins | sample Coa_R1_4_FD_66440 | JGI IMG/M metagenome (GOLD analysis project Ga0070741, IMG submission 66440) | Surface soil microbial communities from Centralia Pennsylvania, which are recovering from an underground coalmine fire - Coalmine... | ecosystem: Environmental > Terrestrial > Soil > Unclassified ...
AGCACGACGATCACGGCGACCACGCCCGCCCATGCGGCCGGCGCCGTGAACGTGACCGTGACCAACCTCGATGGCCAGAGTGCCACGGCGACCAGCGCGTTCACCTACGTCGCGCCGGCGCCGACCATTTCGTCAATCGTCCCGCCGTCCGGATCGAGCGGCGGCGGCACCGGCGTGACGATCACCGGAACGAACTTCGTGTCCGGCGCCTCTGTTGCGATTGGCGGCGTTGCCGCGAGTGGCGTCACGGTCGTCAACAGCATGACGATCACCGCGACGACGGGCTCGCACGCGGCGGGCATCGTCAACGTGGTCGTCACGAATCCCGACGCGCAGTCGGCAACGCTCGCCAATGGCTTCGCGTATCTCGCTCCGCCACCGCTGGTGACGAGCGTGACGCCGACGTCGGGTCCGACCAGCGGCGGAACCGCAATCACGATCTCCGGCAGTAATTTCCTGGCCGGCGCTACCGTGACGGTCGGGGGAACGGCAGCGACCGCCGTGAGCGTCGTCAACGGCACGACGATCACCGCGACGACGGCCGCGCACGCCGCGGGCGCGGTCGACGTGACGGTGATCAATCCGGATGGACAGAGCAGCACGCTCGCCGGCGCTTACACGTACGTCGGGGCGGCGGATGTTGCTGTCGACTCGGTCGGACCGGGCGCCGGCGGCGCCGGCGTCTCGAGCGGTTCGACGTTGAGCTGGAGTCACACGGTCGGCACCGGTTCGGGCCTGCTGTTGACGGTCGGCGTCACCGTCGGAAAGAGCAACGACAAAACCGTCACCGTCGGCGTCACGTACAACGGCGTCGCGATGCAATCGGCCGGTCTCGTCCACTCGAACAACCGGAATACCGGTTACGTGCAGCTGTTCTATCTCGTCGCGCCAGCGACGGGCGCCCACACCGTGCAGGTCACGCTGACCGGCGGCACGGCCTCAATCGAAGCGGGATCGGTCAGCTTCACCGGTGTCAATCAATCGACGCCGATCCGCAACGTCAGCTCGGCGTTCGGCAGCGGCACGGCGCCGAAGGTCGCGGTGGCGAGCGCGCCTGGCGACATGGTCGTGGACGCACTCGCGACAGGGTGCAACGGCACGATTACGTCAACACAGACGCTTCGATGGCTGAAGATGTTGAACTGCAGCACGAGCGGCGGCAACGGTGCACAATCGTCAGCGGCCGGCGCCGATTCGGTGACGATGGGCTACAGCGTGCCGTCGGATTGGTGGGGCATCGTCGCGATGGATCTCATCGCGCAGTAACCGGACGGCGGGCTCGACGATCAGAGCCCGCCGCTGATCCTGAGGTTCGTCGGAGCGGCCGGCGGCGTGCCGGTCGGAAAACACGTATCCGCATTGAAGGAGCGGACGGTGCCGGCGGCGAACGCCGGATCGTCGGTCATGTGTTCGTAGCAGAGCTGCGCCGGGATCTTGTATGCATGGCCCGCGACGTTGGCGATGTTCCCGCCGGTGACATCAGGCCCGATCGCCGGCCACGGCACCGTGCCGTACGCCGTTGCAAAGAACGCGGGACGGCCCGACAAATAGAACGACGGTGGCAGCGTCTGCGTTGACGGCACTGGGTTGCCGTAGGTGACTCCCGTCGGCACTTCGCCCGCGACGAAACGAGCCGCGTTGTTCACCGTGTCGTAGTTGCCCCAGCGCATGATCGTGTTGCGCAGCGTCGGATCGCCGGGGTTGTCGCTGTTGCTGCAGTTGCCGCCCCAACCCAGCCGGAAAATCGTCTTGTCGCAATTGGCTCCGCCCGACTGACTGCCGGTCGTCGTCGTGAACACCTCGTAGGCGACGTGATATCCGCTCGTTCCAAGCACGTTTCCGACGATGTTGAAGTAGCGGCTGAACGAATACAAGTCAACAGGGACCGTCTGTTCCGTCTTCGTGTTCGTGTTCAGGGGATCCTTGCCGTCGATGCGATTGCGGAAGCCGGTCGCGAAAAAGCCCGGGCCATGGATGTTGTCGGCGGTCCAGCCCGGAATGTTGTTGCTCTCCCAGAGATCGTAATTGCTGCCCGACTCGTGGTGGTACATCGCCGCCTGGAACCAGGCGGAGTCGCCGCAGTTGTAGTAGTCGTCGGCTGCGTAGGTGTAACTCACCACGATTCCCTGGCCGCCGGACATGACGTACGGCGACGAGACATGGATGAAGATGTTGTTCTCGAAGAGGTGATCGCCACCCATCCACGGTTCGAACCCGTACGACTGCGAACACGCATTCTGACTGTTGTAGAAATATGAATCGCGGATGGTCAGATGCGACGACAGGTACATGTTGATGTGCGCGTTGTTCGCCTTGATCGTACGAACGCCCTTCACCCACGAACCGTACGCCTGCTGGAACTGGATGCCGTAGGTTCGCGACGTGCCGACCGCCGTGAAATCGAAACTGACGTCCTCGATGCCCACGCCGACGCGCGGCATCGAGGAATTCCACCACGCGCCCGGGCTGCGATCGGCTCGCCAGTTGGGCATGTAGAGGCCGGGCGTGATCGTCACGTTGTTGCCCGACACGCTGACGACGCGAACGAGTTGAGCCTGGCTCCGCTTGCTCGAGCCGGAGCCGCGGCCGATGTCGGTGCCCTGTTGCGAGCAGGAGCCGACGACCTGACAGTTGTAGATCGTGCCGTCGTCGCTCGTGTCGTCGATTTGATCGAGCATCAGCAGCTTCCCGGCAGTCAAGCCGGAGACCGTGCTCAACGTGACAACCGTCGATCCCTGCGCGTAACCGGCTGTCCAATTGGCGGTGGTGCCCGGCGACAGCTGGGACCAGCCGCCGTCGTTGTCGATCACGCAGACAACCGCGCCGAGCCCGTTGCACGCCACGCCGCCCGAGAACTTCACGATGGTCTTGTCGGCGCCCTCGCCGCGCAGCGTCACGTTGTCCTTGCTGATGGTGATGCCGGACGACAGACTGTACGTGCCGGCGCTGAGTTTGACGACCTGGTTCGCCGCGCACGCCGAGATCGCGCTGTTGATTTGCGCCGCGGTCACGCTCTGCGCGAAGGTGGCGGCTTGTCCGGGCGTGCCGAGCGTCGCGCAGATCGTGGTTCGCGTCGGAATCCCACCGGGGACGCCCGCACCCGACCAGTCGATTTTGCGGGCAGGTGCGAGGATGCTCGTATCTTGTGCGCTCAGCCCGCGCGAACACAACAGCAGCACTATCACGACGATCGCGTGTCGCCTCATGATCGATTACTCGTCATTTCGAAAGGTTGCCCCAGGAATGGTCCGGTTCGTACCACGTCGGGCGAGTGGCAAGGAGTGTTCCGGCGAAATTGAATCAATCCGGTATGCAGATTTGTTCGGCAACGAGCCAAACACTGTCGCCGGGCTCAAGCGGCGGCAAGCAGAATCGTAAGTGTCGTTACACACTTCGCCGTATGAAACCACTACGACCCAACGGTTTGTAGACCGCGGGCCCAGCCGGTCACAGAACCGCGCGCGTCAGCGCAAGCCGCAGGTGAAAACTACGTCGGAGAACGAAGGCGAGCGGTCGGGCAGGCCGCCTCGAAAAGGCGGTGAATGCGGCGAAACGAGCGGGATCAGGCTATTGGAGAGGACGTGCGGATCGTGCTCGACACAACTATCGAATGATCCTGAGGTGCTGAGGCGCGGTGGGGACTCCGCGTGCCGGTCCGTCGTTGTAGCAGTTGTTCGCGTTGAAATTCAGGATGCCGTTGACCCTCGCGGTGTTTTCATAACAGAGCTGCGCGGGGATCTTGTAGGCATGCCCACCGGTGTCGCTGATATCTCCACCCGTCACGTCGGGACCTGTCGCGGGCCATGGCGGCGTGCCGAACGCGGTCGCCCACCGCGAAGGCGGACCCGCAGACAGATACAGCGAAGAGGGCAGCGGCTGGTTGTCTGGAACCGGTTGCGCGTACTTCGGCAGCGAGGACGGCACCTCGCTCGCGTTCTTTCGCACTCCGCCGGTCACAGGATCGTAGTTGGCCCATCGATACAACGTCGATCGAAGCACGGTGTCGTTCGGAAAATCGCCGTGCGTGCCGACGTTCGCCGAGAAACCAAAGTTGTAAATCGAATGATTGGCCACGCTCGACGCGGCCGAATCGGTCGGCCCCGTCGGCGAGACTTCGTAATTCGTGAAATACGTCGACTTGCCGAGCACGTTCGCAACGATGTTGTAGAACCGGTTGTACGCCTCGAGCTGAATGGCATTCGTGCTCTCCTGCTTCCCGCCGGGAGGCGAGCCTCCGAGCAGATCCTGGCCGTTCCAGTAGTTGCGGAATGCCGTGATGAAGTGGCTGCTTCCGTGAATGTCGTCAGCGGTCAGCGCGATCCCGGTGTTGCCCTCCCACAGGATGAACGCGTTTCCGATCGCGTGCATGTACGAGCTGGCCTGCTGCCAGTCGTTCTGCTGGGAACCGGCGGTGAAGTAGTCGTCGATGGCGAAGTTGTACGCGTGGACGGTCCCCTGCGCGCCCTCGTTCAACATCGGCGACGCAATGTGTTCGAAGATGTTGTTCTCGATTAGCTGATCGCCGCCGGTGAACGTGTCGGTCCCGTAGCTATCGCTCGCCGCCGACTGCGTGCCATAGAAATAGCTGTCGCGCACCGTCGTGTGGACCGACTGATACATCCAGACGTGCTTCTGGTGCGCGTTCAGGCTGCGGACGTTCTTCACCCAGATGCCGTAGCCATTGAAGATGAAGACACCGCCGTCCGCGTCGCTGTTGCTGTGATCCAGCGCGAGATCTTCGAGGCCGCTGAACGTGATCGGCAGGCTGCTGGACCACCACGCGCCGGGGTTCTGACTGGCGCGCCAGTTCGGCATGTACACCCCCGGTGAAATGCCGATCGCGCACGGACACGCGCCGCCACTGATCGAAGTCACGCGCACGACCTGCGTTTGACCGCGGCCGGGCCGCCCCTGGCTGACGCCGCCTTGCTGGCTGCACACGCCGATGTTCTGGCAGGCCCACACCTCGCCGGTATCCACGTCCGCGTCGTCTTGCTGATCGAGGACGATCAAGCTGCCGACCTGGAGGTTGGCCTTGCTGCTCAGCGTGATCGAGGTGGTTCCGACCCCGTAGCCTCCGACCCAGTTCGCTGTGTTGCGCGGGTCCCCGCTGAAGTTCGGATCAGCGTTCCGGAAGCAGACGTTCCCGCCCAGACCGCCGCAGGGATCGCCTTGCGTGAAGGTCAGAAATGTCTGGTTCGGCCCAGCGCCCCGCAGCGTCACATTGCTCTTGTTGTTGAAGAGGATTCCTGCGGTGAGATTGTAGGTGCCCGCCGCCAGCAGGACGACCTGGCCCGCGGGACACGCCGCGATCGCCGCGTTGATGTCAGCGGCTGTCGCGCCGGGGCTCAGCCGTGCGCACACCGTCGTTCGGTTGGGAATGCCTCCCGGGACGCCCGCGTTCTGCCAGTTGATGCTGCGGCTGGGCGCGACGATCGGCTGTTGCGCCGCACCGCTCGTCGATACGCATGCGACGATCGCGAGAACGAGGAGGCAGCGAGCGTTCATCTGGATATCCTCCACGACATGCCTGAACCCGTCACCGTGACGCGACCATTCCGGCGGTCTTCGGCCAGTGGCTTTCGACGAAGTCGAACAAACTCCGACTGACGACCGCATGCCCGGCATCGTTGAGATGCCCGTCGCGCGGGATGAAGAGCGACTGATCGTTGTGCTGCAGGAACACCGAGAGCAAATCCTGGAACGGGATGCCGGCCTCGGCGCAGATCTGCCTGACGATGCGCTCGGGCCGATCCTTCTCGGCGACGAACTTCTCGATGACGGGATCGCCCGGGAAGCTCTTCTGCAGCAGCTGCGCGTAGGTATCGGGATAGACCTGAATCGGCGAGGGCACCATGCTGACCAGGAGCTCTCCGCCGTGGGCCTTCACATCCTCCTGCAGTTGTCGGAGCAGGGCTCGCGTCAGCACGGTTCCGCGCGCCGTGACGTCCTCGCGGTACCAGCCGTTCAGGATCGCGGGCATGCGCGCCATCTGCGTTTTGATTCCCACTCGTCCCAGCGCCTTGACCATCGCCGGCCTCGACTGCAGCCACTCTTCGGCCACTGCCCTGCCGATCGACACGATCTTCAGGCCGCGATCGCTCGGGTTCTCGGCGAGCGTATCGTCGTCGGCGTCGAAGCGCTTCTCTGGTTGCGACGCGAGCACGGCATGCCCGTCCTCGGTCACGACGAAACCGGGCCGGATTGGTTGGGGCGCGAGGTTGCCGTAGCTGAGACGCAGGTTGTCGAGGATGTCGTTGGTGAAGAACACGAGCAGATAGATCTGGCCGTTGATGCCGTGGCGGTCGCGCAGCTCCTGCTCGAACAGCAGCTCCTGCGCCGTGCCGTAGCCCGGAACGCCTGCGTTCATCACGTCGACGCCCTTCCCGCGCGCGTCGATCAGATCCTGCAGCTGACGCGTGAACATCTTCTCGGTGCGCGTCTCCTTGGCGAACGTAAACGAATCGCCGAGCACGACGATTCGCGTCGTCGGGGCAGGCCGCGGCGGCAGATCGAGATCGCGCAGACCGAACTCGTTGATGTCGATGGGAAAACTCGTCAACCGCTGGAGAGGCTTCACCCAGTAGTGTCCGGGCGTGAGCGCCCAGCCCCGCGTCGCATGGAATTCGCTCCAGTTGGACGACTGCTTGTCGGTGTAGTAAATGCGCAGCGCCACTTCGAGCATGGCGACGCTGATGCCGCATGCCATCGCCATCATCACGGTGAAGAAAATGATGCGCTTGAGGCCGGCGGGCCGACCGGGGGCCGCCGACGCACCCGGCATCAGGTCTGGAATCGCCATCGAGGAGTTTGGAGAAACGGCCACAAGATACCTCTCAGTCAAGCTCGAACTGGCGCTGCCAGTCCGCATCATCCTTCAGCGGCGGTTGATCGGCTTTCCGCAGCACGAACGAGTTCAACACGAGGACGTCCATTTCCGTCCGCATGAAGCAGAGATACGCGTCTTTCGGCGCGCAGACGAGCGGTTCGCCGCGCACGTTGAAGCTCGTGTTCACGATCACGGGGCAGCCCGTGAGTTTCTTGAACGCGCGAAGCAGCTCGTAGTACGCCGGATTGGTCTCGTGGTGGACCGTCTGCACGCGCGCCGAGTAGTCGACGTGGGTGATGGCGGGCAGGTCCGATCGCGGCACATTGAGTTTGTCGATGCCGAACAGGCGGCTCTCCTCCTCGGACATCGCGCGCTGCCGATCCTTCGAGACCGGGGCGACCAGCAGCATGTACGGCGAATCGCAGTCCATGTCGAAGTACTCGTGGACGTGCTCGCGGAGGACGCTCGGCGCAAACGGACGGAAGCTCTCGCGAAACTTGATCTTGAGATTCATCACCGACTGCATCTTCTGGGAACGCGCATCGCCGATGATGCTGCGCGCGCCGAGCGCTCTCGGACCGAATTCCATGCGACCCTGGAACCAGCCCACGACGCGTTCGTCGGCCAACTGCTTCGCTGTTTCCTCGATCATATCGCACGGCGACAGCCGGCTATAGACCGCGCCGACCGAGTCGAGATACTGCTGGATCTCGTCGTCGGAAAACGCCGGGCCCAGATAACTGCCTCTCATCGCGTCGGCGCCGTCGACGTGACGCTCCTGTCCGAGGACGCGGTGGTGGATCAGCAAGGCGACGCCGAGCGCACCGCCGGCGTCTCCGGCCGCCGGCTGGATCCAGAGCTCCTTGAACGGACCTTCCCGAAGAATGCGTCCGTTGGCGACGCAATTCAACGCGACGCCCCCGGCGAGGCACAGCTGGTCGAGCCGCGTCTCCTTGTGAACATGCCGCGCCATCCGCAGCATCGCTTCTTCGGTCACCACCTGGATCGACGCCGCCAGATCCATTTCGCGCTGTGTCAGCTTCGACTCGGGTCGTCGCCGCGTTCCGCCGAACAGCCGGTCGAACTCCGGGCTGGTCATCGTCAGCCCCTGGAGGTAGTTGAAGTACTTCATGTTCAGCTTGAAGGAGCCGTCTGCCTTCAAGTCGATCACTTCGTCGAGGATCTGCTGGACGTATTTCGGTTCGCCGTACGGCGCGAGGCCCATCAGCTTGTACTCGCCGGAGTTCACCTTGAACCCGGTGTAATACGTGAAAGCCGAATAGAGCATGCCGAGCGAATGCGGGTAGTGCATCTCCGCGAGGAGCTCCAGATCGTTCGACCGGCCGACGCCGTACGACGACGTCGCCCATTCGCCGACGCCGTCGACGGTAACCACCGCCGCTTCCTCGAACGGAGAGGGGTAGAACGCACTCGCCGCATGCGCCTCGTGATGTTCCGCGAAGAGCAATGGCCCCTCGAACCCGCCGAGCTCCTTCCGAATCAGCTCGCGCGTGAACAGCTTCTCCTTCACCCAGATCGGCATCGCCGCCATGAACGAACCCCATCCGCGCGGCGCAACCCCGAGGTAACTCTCGACGAGCCGCTCGAACTTCAGCAGCGGCTTGTCGTAGAAGCCGACGTAGTCGACGTCCGTGATATCGATGCCGCCTTCGCGAAGGCAGTACGCGACGGCGTGCGTCGGAAAGCTCGGGTCGTGCTTTTTCCGCGTGAACCGCTCCTCCTGCGCCGCGGCGACGACGATGCCGTCCCGTACGAGGGCGGCGGCCGAGTCGTGATAGAAGGCGGATATACCGAGAATTGTCAGCGACACAAATTTCGAGCCTCCGTAAGAACCGGCGCCGGCGACTGCCGCCGACTAGAATTGCCGCTCATATTCGAGTCGGCTGCTGGGCCGGCGCTCTCGCCGACGCCAGTACGTGCTGCGCCCGTCCCGGAACGCCCGGTCCAGCGGATCCCGCAGCATCCGCCTGACGACACCGATCGGCGTGAACGCGACGACGAACAACAGCGACAGGATGATGCGCGTGTTGATCCAGGAGAGGACTGCCGCCAGGCCCATCCACGCTTTTTCGATCGGACGCAGCGCCTGCGGGAGAACAAGCGCCAGCGCCAGCAGGACGGCCCCCGCCGACCACAGACCGAGCGAGACCGGTCCGTGGCCGCGCCAGCGCGAGATCGCGCCGACCACGAGCAAAGCCGTTCCGACGGTGAGACCGAATCGACGAAGCTTGCGACGTGAATCGTCCATGGCTATCTCAGAAGATCGTGTAGATGAACGGTGACAACGCCGATGCCTGCGCGAAGAAGATCAGCGCGCCCAGCATGATCAGCATGACGAACAGCGGTGCGAGCCACCATTTCTTGCGCGCGCCCAGGAAGGCCCAGAATTCGGCGAGTAACGACAGGGTTGCATTGCTCATTGCTTGTCTCTCCAGTGTTGTGCTGATGTCACACGACTGCCGCACAGCGCGTCGTATGCGGCCGCTACCGGCAGAACAGCGGCTCCGGAATCGATCACCAGGCGCACGACCTCTTCGAAGAACTTCGGGGTGCAGCCGAAAGGCGTCGGATTGTCGTCCACGTCATGCGTCGCGAGGACGAGCCATCCGCGAGACTGTCGATTGGTCTCCACGACTCGGGCCACACTCGCGACGTCGTCGCGGACCTTCTCGAGGAAATAGGCCGCCAGGTAATTCAGATCGCCCTCGCCGGTGATGGAGGTCTGACCGCCGCCGCGGCAGCATCGGAAATGCGCGCCGGCGCGGCGCTTCGAGCCGGGCCGCGGCGGACTAATCGGGTACGAGAATGTGCGAAACGCCGAACCCGGCGAGAATTCCTTCAGTGCCCGCGCATTCCTGACGATCGATTCTTCGAAGTCGTGGGTGGTCGTCTCCCAGGAATGGCAGTGGGAAAACGTGTGACACCCCAGTTCGTGCCCCATCTCCCGGAGCACGGGCAGGTCCTCGGGCACGAACATGTCGCCCGTGGGCGCCCGCGTCCCCATCAGACCGAAGGACGCGTAGTACGTGCCGGTCAGGCCAAACCGGTTCAGGATGGCGCCGCCCGTCAGCAGCGCCGACCGCGGGAAATCGTCGAACGTGAACGATACGAGGGGCACCGGACTATCGACGACGAATGGCCGCCGAGCCAGCAGGTGTGCCGCACTACGCTGCACGCGGCTCAGGACGCGTGTTCGGACTTGTTCGACCGTCATTTGCTCACCAGTTTGAACGTCGCATGCCGATCAGGCACGGCAGGCGGCAACTTCCACGCTGGCAGCACGGGCGCGAGACGATCCAGCGCCGGTACGTCCGCGCGTTTCGCCGGCACCGGCGTCGAGGCAGGAACGGCAGCGTCGGCCTTCTTCCGCAGCGGCGGCACCGCCGTCGTCGCGAAGAGGAACGCCACCCACACCGGGTTCACCAGCTTGAACGCCGCTTCGGTGATCGAATACACCGGAGCGACCAACAGGAGCGCGAGGCGAAATCGCCCGAACGCCGGTTCGTCGCGGTACGCGCCGACGACATGCCGATAGCCGGTGACAATCAGCATGAACACCATGCCCACGCCGATCCATCCCAGGTCGAGGTACATCTCGAGGTAGCCGTTGTGGGCCTCGTTCGGGTGCCACCAGTACTTCTGCCAGAAATACTGCGCGCGGTCGCCGAGCCAGAAGCTTTCGAATCCGGTGCCGAGCCACGGGTTGATCCGCATCTGAAGCAGTTCGTGCCACAGTTCCGTCCGCCCCGTCAGCGTCGCATCCCGGCCGAGCGCCTGGATCACGTAGGTGTCCGCGTCGAAGAACATGTATCCGAGCACGCCCAGCACGACGCCGGCCACGACCAGAAGATGAACGACCGCCGGACGCTCGATTCGTGCGATGGCCAGGGCCACGATCACGCTGCTGCCGAGCAGAAAACAGCCCAAGGACGTCGACGAGTTCGCCATGTGGAACGTCCACAGCGCGAGTCCGACGACACTGCCGTGCGCGATCGCGCGTTGCACGCGTGCCGACGGATCGACCTCGCGCAGCGCTTCGACGAAATTCCACAGCGCGCCGAGCCCGAAGACCAGCGTCAGGACCCCGAGGCCGTTCTTGTCCGTCGCGACACCGATGAACGAGGGAATCCACGTCCAGCGGCTGTACTGCCGGCCGAGATCAGGGTAGTACTTGATGAGCAGCATCGACAGCGGGATCAGCAGAAAACCGGTTCGCGCGAACAGCCGCTTCACCGCTGACACCGGATCGTCGTCGGTCAGCACGACCCAGACCATCGTCAGGTTGCCGATCGTCTTGATCCACCGCTTGAACGCCACGAATGGAAAGTCGGACCAGAAGATGCTCAGCGCGCAGTACAAGAGGAAGAGCATCAGCGGCGCGTTCCGGCGGGCCAACGCTCCGGTTTTTTGCGCGCGAATCGCGAGGATCGCGGTGGCCGCAATCTGCAGCCCGCTGAAGACGACTCGGTCGATCGGACTGCCGTCGACGTACTGATCGAGCTCCGACGGCGTTTGACCGTACAACCACTGCGTGACGCCGCGCGACGCGCCGAAGAACAACCACGCGACGGCGAGCCAAATGGCGGGCGACGTCCGCTGTTCGCGATCCCGGTCGAGCCATGCCAGGCCCGCCATGCCGAGCGCGAAGACGATGCTCGCTACCCGAGGCGGCATACGTCCCGTTTCCCGATTCCGTGGCGTGCAGTGGCGATCATCGGTCGGCGAGCAGGAGGCGATGGACGAGCTCGAGCGTCAGAAGCTTGTGTATGGCGGTCGTGTAGTTGTGGTCACCCTTGATGTGACCGTTGACGACGCGCTCGACGGTCGTCGAGTCGAGGTACGAACGCTTGAGAGCCGCCGGATCCAGCAGAACGCTGCGAACCCACTTCGACAGCGCGTCGCGGTACCAGACGCGGTAGTGATAGAACTTGTGCCGACCGAGAAAGCATCGCTCGAGATGCAGCGGCCGAAGCGCGTGGTCTGTGCGCGCCAGCCATTGCGGCATCCCGTAGTCGTACGCGTACTCCGCCTTGAACGAGAACTCCAGCAGCGCACGCGAGAAACGAGCGCGCGCTCCGGTGCCGCCAATGCCGCGGTCGGTCGCGATTCGCCGCAAGGCCGAACTGCCATCTCCAATGAGCCGCAGGCACACGTCGTCGCTGACGCAGGCCGAGGCCGGCGCCCGAAAGACGGTGCGTACGAAATCGTTGTCGAGATAGGGCGACCGCAGCGAGAGCTGCGTTTGTTCAAGCGCGAGCAGCCCGAAGTGATGCCACGGCGCCTGGCGAAACACGGCGAACGACAGCGGATGCTCGCGCAGCAGCGCCGAGTACGTGTCGCGCGCGCGGCCGACGTGCGTCATGAACTCCGGCTGGAACAGGCCAGGGAGCGGCTCGATCGGCTTGAACGCGCGCACCCGCCGGAGCACTTCGCCGCCGTAGTTGCCGGTCATCCGGACCGGCGCGATCTTGCGCGCCTTCATGTTGACGTACAGGTCCGCCGACCGACTCACATCGGCGCAGCCGTCGGTCAAATAGACGGTTCGCGCGGCGTGGTCCGGAAACTGCGCGAGGAACTCCTGTCCGACCGTAATCACTTCATGCGGCTGACCGCACTCGCGCGCCACGCGGCGCCCGACGCGTACGTCGTGGCACTCGCGGAACATGCCGCCGAACGTGTAGCAGGGCAGGGTGCCGCGGGGCGGATTGTGCCAAGCCAGGATCATCCGCGTGTCGAGGCCGCCGGTCAGCGAGAATCCCAGGCGATCGGCGGTCTCGAAATAGCGAGGCAGGTTCCGCGCGAACACGTCGCGCAGCTCGCGATAGTACGCCTCCGGCTCGAGCACCGGCTGCGTCTCCCATTCTCTCGGATCGAAGTACGTCCGCTGGTCGGGGACCGTGCTGCTGCGGTGGAACACCCACGCCGACGCGGTCGGCAAAACTCGGATCCCCTTGAAGAGCGTCCGATTCTCGAGGACGCATCCACACGAGACGAACTCGCCGAGTCCCTGGGGATCGACGCTGCGCGTGTCGGGCCGCACCGCGAGAATCGCCTTCGCTTCCGCCGCGAAGTAGAACGCGTCGTCGGACTGGTGATAGTAGAGCCGGTGCATCCCGTAGCGGTCGTTGAAAAGCGTCGTCGTCTCGCGCCGGCGATCGACGATGAGGCCGTGGAATCGTCCGTTGAGTGTTGCGGGAAACGACCGATCCTGCTCGTGGAGCGCGAGGAGGTACTGGCGCCCGACGCCGCCGGCGCGGCTCGGCACTGTGCGTCCGAGGCGCTCGGACGTGCCCGGCTCCGGGAAGTCGTCGCCCGAGAATGCGATTGTCACGCCCGTCCGTTCGTTGCAGATCGGCTTCGGGTCCGCGAGCGCGCCGGGGCGGGCCGTCCATCCGAGGTACACGCCCGACGACTCGTCGATCCAGGAACCGGTCTGATAGAACGGCTCGTGACACATGGTCAGGAGCATCCGTTTGAGTTCCGCTTCCGCGCGATCGCGCGGCATGGCGGTCACAAGTCCGACGAATCCGGGCATGACGCTTCTTGTTGGAAACGCGACGGTGGTCGCGAAAAATTTCGGGGAACCCTGGAACTAAGAGGTGGAGCCGGCGGGAGGAATTGAACGCTCCATCACCCGAATACAATTCGGGCGCTCTAGCATTGAGCTACACCGGCCTTCGAGCAAGTCGCAACCTGTACCACATTCCTCGCAGGTTGAGCAAGGATGAAATCGCCGCTTGCGGCAGTATGCCCAGTGCACCGCGGTGCAGTCGACACGCGAGCGCAATCCGACCCGAGAGCGTCAGTGGAACGTAATAGCGCGGAACACGAATTTCTTCGAATCCGTTTCGCCGCTTGAATTCGGTGAGCGGGTTGTCGGTCCCTTTGTTGCCGTAGGTGTACTTCCCGTACGTCAAGAACGAAAGGCCGTCGGCCGCGCACACTTCGACCGCCTTGGCAATGAGCGCGTTCGCCGGCCGCTTGTCGTAATGACTGCTCTTCGACAACAGTTCGAGGATCGTTGCCGTGTCGCGCATGTAAATGAGCTGCGCGAGACCGACGAGCTCGTCCTGCACATAGGCGCCGATGAACTTGGCGCGGTCAAGAAACGACGAGTAGTCCTTTCTCACGGCCTCGGCATCCTTGCCGTAATGATCAAACGGCCGCCCCTGCCGCATCGGCGACTCGTTGTTGATCGCGACGATGCCGCGGAGCAGTTCGTCGTTGAACTCGGCGACGCGGACCTCCACGCCTCGCTTCACCGAGCGGCGGACGTTCTTTCGCGTTTCTTGCGGCAACGCGTGCTCCCACCACCTTTTGGGATCGTCCAGGCGGATACCGGCGACGTTGTCCCATTCCATGAAGTACTCGTAGGTCGGCGCCGTGTTCGGCACGCGCTGGGCAAACGTGAACAGATCGGCGTTCAGCAACTTCGGCCCATCGACCTTCAGCTCTGCGATGAGGGCCGCCGGATTCTCCAGGCCGCGCTCCTGCCAGAACTCGTCGTGGACCGCCGCCGTTCTGATGAAGCGTCCTCTGGCAACAATCGTATGACCGCCGATCTTCAGAGCGGGTTTCGCGGTCCACTTGCCCTTCGTGCTGACTTCGACTGTGGAAACGGTTGACATAAGCGTGACGGTCCCGTTCATCTGGCCGCCAGACGACCCGGCGCCGCAAATTCGACGTCGGCGTGCGGCGATCGGCGATCGAGCTGCTCGAAGACCGATTCCATGATCCGCGCCGTCAGGAGGATTTCGCGGTGCGAGATCGGAGGCGGTGTGTCATCGGTGATTGACCGATAGAGCGACTGAATAAGGTGGTGCATCCCCGACTTCATGTGGAAGTCGCTCGCGAGGAACGTCCTTGCGTTCGTTGCGACGTTGCCCACGTGCTGCCACGCCGTCCGGATCGGCGGGACGAATTTCCCGGCGTAGCTCTTGAGGCGCTCGCCGGACAGCTTGATCAACGTCTCTTCGTCCTGGTCGAGGACGAGCGCGTTCTTCGGCCCGAAGACGCGGAATTGGTGGAGACCGGGCCGCATTTGCGAAGAGAAGGTGAAGTACGCCGTTCGTCCTTCCTCCGCGATGAGCACCCGGAGTTCGTCGACGAGACCCGTTTCGCCAAGCCGCCGGAGGTTCGCGCTCGAATAACCGTATGCCAGCACGTGGGGCGCATCCGTCTCGAGGAATTCGACAATTCTCGCGATGCCGTGGCTGATGATGTTGTGGAGCAGCTTTCCCGGAAGGCGCCGAACCCAGTGTTCCTTGTCGCCGAGCAGGGCTCGCGCATAGCCGGCGTCCGTCAGGTCGTAACAGTAGTAGCTCTCCATGTGCACAGCCGGCCCGCCGAGGTATCCCATCCGCACGAGCGCGCGCATCCGGCGCGCGACGTGGCTGAACTGGTCGTCGTGGCCCGCCGTCACTTTGAGACCTCTCGCGCTCGCCAGGGCGAGCAGCGATTCGGCTTCCTTCGTATCGAGGGTGAACGGCTTCTCGACATACACGTGACAGCCCGCCTGCAGGCACTGCCGCGCGATCGGAAAATGCGTCGCCGGCGGCGTCGTGATGTGCACGACATCCGGCTTGGCCTTCGCCAGCATGTGGCCGACGTCGGTGAACTGCTGCGGGACGTCGAACCGGGCCGCCAGCTGGCTGGCCATCAGCGGTTCGCGATCGCATGCGGCGACGATCTCGCACCCGGCGATGCGGCGGAGCTGCGCCGCGTGCGCGTCGGCGATCTTTCCACACCCTACGATTGCGGTTCTAAGCATGCGCGCGCTTCTCCCGACAGCTGCGGAAGTACCGGTCAAAGCCGTCGGCCGTCGCGACGGGCTGCGTCCAGCCGAGCAGCTCTTTGATCTTGGCGTTACTGTATCGAGTGCGCTTCCAGTACGCATGCCAGCTGCGCCGATTGAAGACCGGCGGCAACTGCCCCTGGGACCGCTCCGAGTACCACTCCCACAGCCGGCAGAGCACGTAGCTGGCCGCGTGCGGCACGTAGATCGATCGAAACGGACGCACCTGTCGTTTGTACTCGCGCAGAAAACGCCGACTCGATGGCAACTCGTCGTCGACGACGTTGAAGATGTGGCCGTCGACGCCTTTCGTGATGCCAGCGCGCAGGATCGCTTCGACACAGTTGTCCACGAAGGTGAACGGGATCGTGTTCGAGCCGCCAAGGTGCATGAAGATCCCGAACGTATTCAGGCCAACGCGGCCCGTGATCCCGTCGCGACCCGGCCCATAAACGTATCCCGGTCTCACGATGACGTAGGGCAGGCCGCGATCGCGCCCGTACTCCGCGACGATTTCGTCCTGCTTGACCTTTGCGAAGCAGTAGGCTTCGCCGCGGAGATCGGGACGCGGTTCGACCGGACACGACTCGTCGAGCACGCGACGGCGACGATTGCCGACGTTGGAGTACACCGCGAACGAACTGACGTTGACGAAACGCCGCAGCGCGCCGTGTGCCACCGCCGCGTCGAGAAGGTTCCGCGTCGTCACCACGGAGTTGAGGAAGGCGTCGGGAAACGACTTTTCGCCGCGACCCGCGGCCAGGTGAAAAATCACCGCCGCGTCCTTCGCAGCCGCCGCGCAATCGTCGCGGGACAGCAGATTGCCCCGAACGATCTCGACGCGGCCGGCGCCGGCGCCAAAGCGCTTCGCATCGAGCGGCTGCCGTCCGAGGCAGCGCACCTGACGGAAACCGGCCTCGAGCAGCCGCGCAACGAGCCTCGACCCGATGAACCCTCCGGCGCCGGTGACGAGAATCACATCGTCAAGACCGACGGTCGACGAGCGGAGATCGATCTGCGCCATCACCGTCTTATTCCGTCACGTACGGCTCGCCGATCGGGTGGATCCCGACGGCAGCAAGCAGTCGGCCCAGGTGATCGCACAGCCGCACGAGGCACGTCATGAACTGGCCCTGTCCGAGAACCGCCGCAAACGGCAGCGCCAGCGTGTAGGCCGGCGCCGCCACGATCGATTTGACGACCGCCGAGGCGCCCACCGTCGGGTGGACCAGGGACACCGCACCGCGCAGCAGCGCCCGTCGCAACATGAATGTCCGTTTCCAGCGGATGGGCGGCACCACTTCGTAGGCGAGCGCTTCATGACACCAGATGAAGACGTGCCCTCTCTCGATCATCCGCCGGAAGAAGTCCTGGTCTTCGCCGGTCAGAAACTCGGGATGGAACGGCGCGGTCTCGCCATCGAACACACGGCGCTTCAGCAGGACGTTTCCGGTGCGCCCTTTGCGCCAATCGATCACGAGACCCGTCGGATAGCTGGGCCGGTCGTAGAACTTGCCGGCGACCACCCATGCCGGAGGACGCTCGTCGAAGTGCGGCTTGACCGGTCCGAGCACGCCATCCACGTTGTATTTGCCGCACGTCGTGTAAAGCGTCAGCAGCCACTTCGGCGTCGGGAATTCGTCATCGTCGATGAACACGATGTAATCGCCGTGCGCCATCTCAATCGCTTTGTTGCGCGTGAGGGCGATGTTCTGCCGCGGCTCGACGCCGTAGGTGACCGGGATGCCCGACGAGGCCGCGAACGCGTCCGCGACGGCACGACCCGATTCCAGCGCGTCGTTGTCGGCGACGACGATCGAGTAGCTGAAGAGGCCGTCGGTGTGCTGGCTGGCGAGTCCGTCAAGAAGGCGCGCGAGCATCTGCGGACGCTTGTGCGTACAGACGCAGACGGAGAGGTGCGGGATCGCGTGTTTCATCGGCGGTAGTCCTCGAAAGACAGCGACGAGTGGACGGCGGTGGTCAGGATGCCAGGGGGGCGTGCTGCACGTGCTTCCTGGCGACGAGGTTCTTCAGGCGCTGCATTTGCTCGTGTCTCCGGAACCTGACCAGATCACGGCCGACCGGCCTCTCGGCGCGACGGATCGCCGCCGACACATAGCCGGCGAGCAGCCACAGCGCGCCGACGACGTACGGCGGCTTCCGCATCTGATAGATCGTCCGGAAGATTTCCCACAGCGGGTGGCTGCCGAGCAGGTAGTCGAGGGCGCCGCTCTTGTATCGCGCTGCAAGAACACCGCGCGACGCGGTTCCCATCAGCCTGTGGTGCACGAACACCTTCTCGGTGAAGGTCCGCGTCTTCCAGCCTTGCATGCGCGCGCGGATCACCGCAATGTGATCGACGCCGCCCGATTTTGACGGCACATACCCGCCGATCGCTTCCATGCACGACCGGCGAAACAGCTGGCAGGGACCGGCGACGTGCTCGATGCTGACGTAGTTGTAATCGTAGCGAAGCGACCGATCTTCGAAGGCGGTCCCGACGACGCCGAGCGCGGGATCGGCCGCGAGCTTGTCGATCAGAAACGCGAAGTAGTCCGGATCGAACGACACATCGGCGTCGAGATTGCCGATCGCCTCGTACCGCAGGTCGTTCAACCGCATGCGCGCTTCGTTGAACGCCCTCGCCTTCGCAGCAAACGTACGTTCGCGCCGCTCCGGCATTCTGACGAGCTCAATCCACGGATGGTTCGCGGCCCATTTCGCGACAATCGCGTCGGTCGCGTCGGTTGACCCGTCCGAGACGATCACCCACTTGACGGGCCGAAGCGTCTGCGCGACCACCGACTGGATCGTCAGCTCGATGTACTCCGCTTCGTTCCGGGCCGCGGTCACCAGAACATATGGGACGGCGTCGAGCCGTTCGCGAGCGGTGACTGGCACACTCATAGACGTCCTTTCAGCGCGGCGTGTGCGTGCGCGTTCGACGAAATGAGCCTCGCGATTGCCGCGAGCATCCACGCCTGCGACCAGCGCATGTACGAAGTTCGGATGGTGCCGATGCGCTGCACGCGATAGTAGAAGAAGCCGCGCGCATCCCACATGTGCGCCATCGCCCAGCGAAACACCGTCTGTGCACGCGACGCCGCGGCGGGATCGAGATCCTGCAGCTCGATCAGGGTGATGATGGTCTGAGCCACCGAATGAATATCGATCGGATACGTTCGGTCGTGGAAATAGCGCGCCGCGCCGTCGTCGCGGATGAAGTGCCGGACGAAGAAGTCAAATCCGCGCCGAACGTGCGGCTCGAATTCGTCGGTGCGGAGATCATGACCGATGGCGCGCAGCGCGCACAGGTTGTAACCGGTGTGGAAGTTGTCGATCCAGCCCGAAGTCGACGCTTCGCCGTAGGCCCACGAGCCGTCGCCGCGTTGACGACTCGACGAATAGCGCGTCACCTGGAGCGCAGGCGCGGTCAACTGCGGCAATCCGGTCAGGCGATGGACGCGACTCAACAGAGCCGCGCCAAGAAAATTGGCGTTGTGAATTGGTGTCCGCTGCGACGGCGTCGGGTAACTGAAGCCCGCCGCATCCCCGTCCTGCCAGTAGAGCCGCGTCGCGACGTACTCCGCCGCATCCACCGCCATGGCCAGCCAGCGCTCGTCGCGGGTGACTTCGTACGCGTCGAGCAACGCGCTCGCGACAAACGTGGTGCACACGAGATTGGCGGCGCCGCGCGGAATGAGCGTCGTGCGCGTCTGCCAGGGAAAACTGTAGCCCCAGCACCAGTGCGGATCGGGCGATCGGAGCGCGATCAGCCGCTGAAGAAGCGCCGAGAGCAACGCCTGACGACCGAACACGGCTCGCGGGGGCAGCCGAAGCAACGCGCTGACGAACAGGGCGAGCGCCTTGGGATTCTGCGTCTTCGGAATGCGTGCGAAGCGGCGCACGTCGATGGGGCTGCGTTTCAGCGCCTGGACGAATGCCAGTCGCACATACGTCCGATTCAGGAACGGCAGCGCAGCCAGAACCGGGCTGTTGAGGGCATCGTACGGATCGTGGCCCGCCCAGTCGGCGTTTCGACAATACGACAACAGCCGAAGCGCGGCCGTCAGCGGATCGTTCACCGCACCTTCGCCGGCGAGCGGCTGAAGCGCCGGCTCCGGCGTTGCAACGTGCACGAGCGAGCTGCTGCGGGACATGTTTCAGTGCGCCACGACGATGGGTTCGCGATTCGAGGACGCCGCGCGCGCGCCGTACACATCCAGCAAAACGTCGACGATGCGCGTGGCCGCTCGGCCGTCCCACTTGTCGGGAACGCCGCCAACCCCACGCCGCTGCAACTGCGCCGAGATGGCCGATCGAATGCCGTCGGCGTTCGTTCCAGCGAGCACGTTGGTGCCATACGTCAACGTCGCCGGACGTTCGGTGTTGTCCCGGACCGTCACGCATGGAACGCCGAGACAGGTGGTCTCTTCCTGAATTCCGCCCGAATCGGTGACCACCAGTCGCGCGTGCGTCATCAGCGAAACGAAGTCCAGGTATCCCAGCGGCTCCACGAGCCTGAAACCGGCCGGCAGATCGATCCCAAATTGATCGAGGCGCGCACGAGTCCGCGGATGGACCGGAAACACAATCGGTCGCTCGCTCGCCACGTCCGCCATGCCGGCCAGAATCGTCAGGAACGCATCGCGAGCGTCGACGTTGGCCGGTCGATGGAGCGTCAGGAGCACGTACTCCAGCGGCGAACCGTCGCCGGCGCGCCGCAGATGGAGATCGTCGAGGATGGTCGAAACCGCAGCTCTCGGCTGACAGGCGAGCAGGGAGTCGATCATCGTGTTGCCGACGAAGTAGATCTTCTCGTTCGCGATCCCTTCGTGACGCAAGTTGGTGACGCCGCTCTCCTCGCTGACGAAGAGCAGATCGGAGACATGGTCGGTGACGATCCGGTTGATCTCCTCCGGCATGGTCCGGTCGAACGAACGAAGTCCCGCCTCGACGTGCGCCACAAGCGGCCTCGATCCGGCGGCGTCAAACGCCATCTTGGCGGTGACGAGCGCGCACCCCACCGTCGAGTTGACGTCGCCGACGACGATCACGACGTCAGGCTTCTCGGAGAGCACGACGCTTTCGAACGCGCGCATCACATCGGCGGTCTGCGCGGCATGCGATCCGGAACCGATGCCGAGCCAGACGTCGGGCTTCGCGAGACCGAGATCGGTGAAAATCGCTCCGGACATACGATCGTCGTAGTGCTGCCCCGTGTGCACCAGCACATGCGTGATCGGCTCGCGACGCGCCGCCGAGACCGCGCCGCCATCCGCAACCCGCTGGTTGTGCGCGCAGATCGCTGTCATGACGGGCGCCGCTTTCATGAAGTTGGGTCTGGCGCCCACGACGGTGACGATTTTCATGTCTTGAATGCCTACGCGGTCGCCTGCGTCGCCAGTTGCGGCTGCGAAGCGTCCGACAACGCGACAATCTGCGTCACGATGCTATGGAGCGTGACTTGGTCTCGGCGTCCGGGCGCGGCGGGCCGCTGCCATCGAACCAGCGGCAGTTTCGTCTGCACGTCGTGGACGCTTTCGAGAAGCGTCATGCGTCGCGTTCGGCTGAGGTACTGATCGACCGCGCCGATCTTGCCGCGGAAGATGCTGTACACCGGCACGCCCAGCGCAGCCGCCTCACGATTCATCGTGCCGCCGCCGCTGACGACGAGGTCGGAGTGCCACATCAGGTTCAGGCCGTCCACGACGCCGCCCGGAATCCGCATGGTCCCGCTCGCAAAAAGGGCCGCCCACCGCTCGTGCAGCCACTCGGCCTGCTTCGGGTTTCGTGGCAGGACGACGAGCTTCACGTCAGGACGCGCGCGTGCAACCTCCACGAACGCTTCGAACAACGACGTGCTCTCGGGATTGTGATAGTGAGCGTCGGTCGCCGGCGGCCGCACGGTGACGACGACGTCGTCTTCGCACAGACCGAGGCCGGCGCGGATGCCCGGCTGGGGCGTGAACCGGGGCACATAGACGTCTTCCTTGATGCCCGGATATTTCAGGACGTGATTCGGGTCGCAGCGGATGGTCGACGCCGGGATGATTTCCGGGCACATGAACCAGCGCGGGTAGATGCCTGCCGACGTGGTGGAGAACTCGTAATCGCAAATGAAGAGCGTCGGAATCCGCAGGGCGGTCGCGACGACGAGCTGACCACGCGAGACGTGCGAAACGGCGAGGCGAGGTCGCGCCGACAGCACCGTGGGCATCAGCTGCAGCGCGCGCACTCCGAGCCCGACGAACTTCATCGCCGTGTTCTTGCCGAAGTGGCGGCCGATGATCTGGCAGTCCATCCGAAAGAGGTCGACGAGCGCGCGAACCTGCGCGCAATCGCGGCCGGTGAGGAGGATCGAGTAGCCGCGCGCACCCAGTTCTTCGATGATCGGCGCGAAGAACGGAACGTGCGGCGAGTTGTCGAGATCGATCCAGATCGGTCGACCCGAAGTTCCCGCCGTCTGACTGGCCATCACCATCGAACGATCCAAGAGCCGTCGCGGTTCAGACCGCCGCCTGCTGGCGCGACACGCCGACGCGCACCGCGTCGATCACACGCGCCTGCTGCTCGGCGGTGAGGGTCGGAAACATCGGCAGCGAGAGAATCTGCCGCGTCACCGATTCGGTCACCAGAAACTTGCCTTCGCGGTATCCCAGTTGTTCGTACGCCTTCTGGAGATGTAGCGGCACGGGGTAGTGCAGCTGTGCGGAAATTCCCTCCTGCGACAGCTCGATCTGCAGTTGATCGCGATTCGGCACGCGAACCACATAAAGGTGGTAGACGGGCCTCGAGTACTCGGGCACGAACGGCACCTCGACGCCGTCGCAACCCGAGAGCGCCTCGTCGTATCGTCGCGCCGCCTGCCGTCGCGCCGCGTTCCACTCGGCCAGGTGTCGGAGCTTGACGCGGAGAATGCCGGCCTGAATAGCATCGAGGCGTCCGTTGTAACCCTCGATGTCGTGGAAGTACTTCTTCGACTGCCCGTGATCGCGCAGCATGCGGCAGCGGCGCGCGATCGTCTCGTCGTTCGTCGTGACGGCGCCGGCCTCACCGCACGCGCCCAGGTTCTTTCCAGGATAGAAGCTGAATGCCGCGGCGGCGCCCATCGAACCGGCCTTGCGCCACTGCTGGTCGCGCGCCGAGAAGTACTCTGCGCCGTGCGCCTGACAGGCATCTTCGATGATCGTCAGGCCGTATTCCTGGGCCAGCTCGACGATTGGGTCCATGTCAGCCATCTGGCCGTACAGGTGCACCGGAATCACGGCCGTCACCGGACTGCCCGTGGACGTGTGAATGGTGCGCCCCGATCGCGGATCTTTGACGCAGCAGGTCTCGAGATATTGCCGCAGTTTGTTCGGGTCCAGTGTGTAGCTGCGCGCGTCGATGTCGACGAAATCGGGACGTGCGCCTGCCTGCGAGATCGCTTCGGTCGTCGCGATGAACGTGTTCGGCACGGTGACGACGGTGTCGCCGGGGCGCACGCCGGCAGCCATGATGGCGAACCGCAGCGCGTCGGTCCCGTTCGCGACGCCGACCGAATGACGCGCACCACAGAAGTCCGCGAACTCGCGTTCGAACGTCTCGACCATCGGGCCGCCGACGAACGCCGCGCTCCGGATGGCGTTCCGGAAGACGGACACCAATTCTTCTTCGAGTTGACGATGCGGGGTGACGAGATCGAGAAACGGAATTTGGTCAGCGCCCATGGGATAACCTGTTCCTTCGTCTAGAGACAGACCGTCTTGCCGCGGTCCCTCAGCGACTGGTCCGCCGCCTCGAGCAGCTTGACGACGCGCAGCCCGGCGGCGCCATCGTTCGAGGGGCACTGGTTCTTGAGAATGCAATCGACGAACGATCCGAGCTCGAGCTTCAGCGCCTCGGTCTGATCGACTTTCGGCGCCCACACGTCGCCGGATCGATAGCTCACCAGCAGGTCGTACACACCGTCGCCGTTGGTGATGTTGACGCCCTTGTCGTACACCTTGATCTTCTCGTCAGGCTCAAGATCGTTCCAGACGAGCATCTTGTCCTTCCCGCCAATCAACGTGGTCCGGACCTTCACCGGAGACAGCCAATTGACGTTGATGTGCGCGATGAGATTGCCCGGGAAGAACACGGTGATGAACGCCATGTCGGCGAGACCGTTGAAGTGCTTACCGCCGGTCGCGACCACCGCTTCGGGATTAACGCCGATGATGTGGTCCATGATCGAGAGATCGTGCGGGGCAAGGTCCCACACGACGCTGACGTCATGCTGAAACAGACCGAGATTGACGCGCGTGGAGTCGAAGTAGTACAGCGTGCCGAGCGTGCCCGCGTCGACCAGTTCGCGGATCTTGCGGACGGCGCCGCTAAACAAGAACGTGTGGTCCACCATGATCCGCAGGTTCTTGCGCTCGGCAAGCTCGATCAACTGCTCGCCCTGCTGGACCGTCGACGTGAACGGCTTCTCGACGAACACGTGCTTGCCGTTCTCGAGCGCCGCTTTCGCGAGCTCGAAATGGGTCCAGACGGGCGTGACGATGGCGACGGCGTCGATGTCCGGCGAGCGAAGCACGTCCGAGAAGTCTTTCGTCGCGTGCACGCCGGGATACGCTCGGGCGGCCCGCTTCAAGGCCGCCGGATTCTTGTCGCAGACCGTGACGAGCTCGCACTGATCGAGCGCGTTGAGATTGCGGACGATGTTCGGCCCCCAGTACCCATAGCCGATCACTCCGACGCGCACGACGTCGGCCGACGAACCGCGGCGTTGAATCAGGTCCTTCGGAACCGCGCGAGCCTGCGTGTCGATGGCCGGGACACTGTTGATCATGATGTCGCACTCCGTGGGTTGGTGGCGATGCTGCGGCGTACACGCGCCGGATTGCCCGCAACGATGGCGTCAGGCGGCACGTCGTGTGTCACCACGCTGCCGGCGCCGACGATGGCGCGCTCGCCAATCGTGACGTTCGCCAGAATGGTCACGCCCGACCCGATCGACGCGCCCGCCTTGACGACCGTTCGTTCGACCTTCCAGTCGCTCTCGGTCTGGAGACCGCCGTCCGCCGTCGTCGCACGCGGATACGAGTCGTTGATGAAGGTCACGCCGTGCCCGACGAACACGCCGTCCTCGATGGTGACGCCCTCACAAATGAAGGTATGGCTCGAGATCTTGCAGCGGCGGCCGACGTAAGCGCGTTTCTGGATCTCGACGAATGCGCCGATCTTCGTCTCGTCCCCGATCTCGCACCCGTAGAGATTGATGAAGCGGGCCAGCTTGACGTCCCTCCCGAGCTTCACATCCGGCGCGATGCAGTTGTAGTCGTTCACCAGGCTGTCGATAGGTGTCACGTCAGAACTCCGTAAGACGGGTGTGCGTTGAGCCGAGGGCGATCTCAGCCGGCGCCCTTGCCGGAGATGACCGCGCGCGGCGTCGCGAGGAGGATCTTGATGTCGGTCCAGACCGACGGCGTCCGCACATAGCGAAGATCGAGTCGCACCATGTCGTCGAACGTCGTCCGACTGCGTCCGGTGACCTGCCAGAGGCCGGTGATGCCAGGCTTCGCGTCGAGCACACGGCGGCGATGCCACGTCTTGTACTGCTCGACCTCGTACGGCAGCGGCGGCCGCGGCCCAACCAGCGACATGTCCCCGCGCAGCGTGTTGATGAACTGCGGCAGCTCGTCGAGACTCGTCTTCCGCAACACGCGCCCAACCGGCGTGATTCGCGGGTCGTGCGCCATTTTGCGCATCGTGGTGCTCGAACCGCCGTTCCCGCTCGCCTTAATGAACGCGTTCACGTATTCGCGATGGACCGCGTGATCCGCGTTGGCGTACATGGTCCGGAACTTCAACATCGTGAACGGTTTTGCACCGCGACCCACCCGGGTCTGGCGAAAAAAGATCGGACCGGGCGACGTGTACTTCACGATCGCGGCGACGATGAGCAGCACGGGGGCGAACAGCGTCAGGAGCGCGAGGCTTCCGCCGATGTCCAAGAGCCGTTTCAGCGCGCCGGCGATCGATCGGCGCTGGCCGGTCAGGGCCTGCGCCGGCACCGCCTCGGCATCGGACGGATGCACGTGGATCTGAATGGACACGCGGGACATCGAGGCGCCGTCGAGCCGCTTCGCGAGCTCGCCCCGCACGCGCTCTTCGATGGCGCGCCGCGCCGTCTCTGCCTCCGCGGCGCCCGCGTCCGGCAGAATCACGCCGATCGTGCGGCCGCGCTCCAACCACCCGATGACGTCGGTTTCGCGCCGTGACGCCGCCAGAGCCGCAATCACGAGCCGCCACCGCGCCGGCGGATTGCCCTCCTCGATGGTGACGAGAAGCAGCATGAACGCCTCGTTCGAACGCTCCGCCCGGCGGCATTCACGAGACACGACGCTCCGGAACACGGCTTCGCTGACGACGTGGCTGTCGTGGGGATTGCGCCGCGCCGCGGCTCGCTTCCAGTCGCGACGCCGGCGTATGGCCGGGACGTGCGCGCCCGCGGCCGGGTCGAGCACGCGCGCAGTCGCAGGACTCAGGACCACGGGTCTTCAAACGGCTGATACAGTTTCAACGTCAGACGATCGGCGACGCGCTCGGTAAGACCTTCGCGCAACGCCCGGGCAATCTTGCCGGACATCAACCGCGACACGTCAACGAGCGCACCATCGCCCAAGTGCGTCAGCAGCGCCCCGACGACACAACCCTCGCGATACCATCCGATCACGTCCGTCTCGCGCAGGGAACGCGCCAGCGACGTTACGATTTTCGCGCCAAGACTCGCGGTCATCCGCTGCGGCTCACCGCCACCATTGGCGTGCTCAATCAGCGCGAGGACGAACGGGCGATGCGTACGCTCGAAGCGTTTCTCTTCGATCGCCAGGAGGTAGTGGAACGCCTCCTCGTTGTACGCGCCGACCGGATGATCCACGCCGCACGTGCACGCCCCGGGCGCGGGCGTCGGCCCAGTAGGTGCGCGTCTCTCGAGCGGCAGCCGCTCGGTCGCACTCCACGCCGCCAGTTCGGCGGCGCCTCCCGCAGGCGCGCTCATTCGGAGCATCGACGGAATCCGCCTAAGATCAAACATGACCGGGAAGAGACTCCTTGGCTGTGCGGGGTGATTGTGCAAACCGATCGCCATCACCTCGAATCGCAGCAACGGGAGTCCGTCTGGTTCAACTTGCAGCCGGTCAATCACTTGTCCCGCGCGGTCGTACGGGTCAACACGCGCGGTACCGCTCGCACCCCGCGACAGTCGCGCCAGCGACGATGAAAAGTCGCCGTGGATCCGAAGAACTCGAGATCCGCGTTGCGGCGTCTCGATCGCTGAAGGTAAACGAAGGAACGGCGTCGACATGTCTGTCTGCATCCGACCGACTCTGAAACCGAGTGCCAAGCCGCAGGCGGACGTAGCTTCGCCCCTTCACTTACATCTCGACTCGTGAACGACACGGAGAGATGCAAGGCGGTGGGCCTGTCCGATGATCCCGATTGCTCGCGTCCGCAGCGGTTTCACTGGCCGCGCCAGCATCGAACGGACTCGGTGGCTCTCCGAAGGAGCAAAGATCTGTCCGCGGAGCGAGTCGTATATCTAATTCGTTGTTTGGCTGGTGGTTACGCGGGAATCCGGTCGGCGAGTATCGAACGGGAAGACGCGATTGTCACGGTCTGGAATGACTTTAGGATCGCAATAGTTCGACCTTTTGCCTCCCGACGGGTGTCATCGCTGCATCCGCGCTCGATTCGACGGTTCCGTCCACGGCCCCGGTGTAGTACTCCGACCACGGCTCCGGCGTCTCCTGGACGCGATTCAGCACGGTGCCGACGATGTACTCGCGGCCAATCTCGGTCACGGCCTTCTGGACCGCCGCGTACTGCGTTGAACCCGCCGCAATGACGACAATCACTGCGCGAACCAGGCGCGCCAGCACCGCCGCATCCGCGATCACACCGTACGGCGGCGCGTCGAACAGTACCCAGTCGAATGACGCGGTCGCCTCGCCAAGCAGTCGGGCCATCTGGTGCGACGCGAGTGCCGCCATCGGATTGCCGCGCGGCGTCCCCGCCGGCAGCACCCACAAGTTCTGACTGACGCGCGACGTCCGGAGATCCATCGGGTCGGACTGGATCGCGTGCGACAGCCCGTATCTGTTCGCGATGCCGAACACGTCGTGAACCGACGGCCGGCGCAAATCGGCGTCGACCAGGAGCACGCGGCGTCCGTACGATTCGCTGAGCGTCAACGCCAGATTGACAATGGTGAGCGTCTTGCCCTCGCGAGGCGAGGCGCTCGACACCATGAGATGCCGCAGTCCCTGATCCGCCTGGATGTAATGCATCGTCGCGGCAAGACGGCGGTACTGCTCGACGGAAACGGTCGAGACCCCGGGGTCGACGACGAGTTTCGCGCGAAACGCGGGGCTCAACTGCGGCGCGACGAGGACCTCCGGCGAGCCTCCGAGGGAGTCGGCCGGGCGGTCAACTGCGGATGCGGGCCTCAGTGATACCGACCGGTCTTCCGCTGGATACCGCTGCAGAACGGAGCGGTCGGCGGGCTCGGGGCGCTCGTTCGTCCGATTGATGGCCGTCGCGGCCGGTATCGGCACTGCGGCGGCGCGTCTCAAGGCGTCGTCAACTCGACTCATGACCGGTGCTCCGCGGCTGCCACGTGCGTCATCGGCGGGCGATCCCGAAGAACGCAAATCGCCGGGGATTGGAAACCTGCTCGAACAGACCGCGAGACGGCGTCTCGCGCTCGGCCCCGGCCGCCTCGACCACCGGTGCCGGCCGATTCGGCGGCACCTCGGCGGTCTCGGCCACTGGAACGACGGCAACCGGCTCCGCCTTCAAGTCGAAGTCGGCGACGACATCCATGACGATGCCTCGGTCGACGAGCGAACGACCGATCGCAAAGGCGCCGAGCAGCGCGTTGTCGCAAATGACGTTGATCGTCCGCGGAATGCCGTGTGCACACTCGTGGATGGCGATCACGGCTTCGCGCGTGAACAGGCGCGCGGACTCGCCGCCGGCCGTGGCGATGCGGCTGGCAATGTATGCGCCGGTTTCGGCCACGTCGAACGGTGCGATTTCGCATCTGAGCGCGACGCGTTGCTTCAGCTGCCGCAGCCGCGGATCGTTCAGCTTGGCGGCAAACTCCGGCTGCCCGGCGAGGACGAGCAACAGCAGCTTGTCGGCCGCTGTTTCGATGTTGGCGAGGAGCCGGATCTCCTCGAGCAGTTCGTTGCTGAGACTCTGCGCCTCGTCGACGACGAGCACCGAAATCTCTTGGCGCGAGCGACGATCGCGCAGCTCGCGTTCCAGCTCGTCGAGGAACGTCGATTTGGAGCGCGCGGCCGCCTCACGGAGCTCGAACCGCAACGCGAGCGTTCGGACGAAGTCTTCGCGCGTCAGGATCGGATTGTTGATGCTCACCCAGCGAACGTGGCCGTGCTCGGACGATTCGAGGACGGTGCGCAGGAGCGTCGTCTTGCCCGTGCCCGCTTCCCCGAGCAAGACCGTCAGCGACTTGCCCGCGCTGACGCCGTAATGCAGCGTGCTCAGGGCTTCGCGATGGCGAGGCGTCAGGTACAGAAATTTCGGGTCCGGCGTGAGCTCGAACGGCAACTCGCGAAGGCCGAAGAAACGCAAGTACATCGAATTCGCCTACCGATGCAGCCGCCAATACACGACCATTGCGACCGATCCAAACAGCGCGGCGGCGGCGGCGAGATTTGCGGCCACGGCTCGCCACCGTCGCAGACGAAGCTCTCGTGGCGAGCCCATGACCGGCACTAAGGCCAGCACCGGCAATGCCAGCGCACGGACAACGTCGTCTTCGCGGGTGAAACTCGAGTCGCGGAACGCGAGCAATCCGACGATCAGCACGCCGAACACGAGTCCGGCGACGCCGCCGGACGCGATGAGGCCCATCCGCTGGACCTGGTTGTACGGCTTTTCGGGCAGCGACGCCGGATCGACGATGCGATATTGTTCGCCGATTTCACGCCGCTGGAGATTGGCCGCAATCTTCGAATCCTCACGCTTCGTCAGCAGACTCATGTACGTGGTCTGCAGGGTCGAGTAGTCGCGCGTCAGCTCGACCAGCTCCGATTCGCGTGTCGGAACGGTATCGACCTTCGCCTGGTACTCGGCCATGGTGTGTTTCAACTGCGCGGCTTCGGCCTCACCCGCCGCGATCTGGTGATCGATCACCTCGAGCTCCGCCTTCAGATCGCCTATGTGCTTCTGGCGCGCCGCTTGTGCCGGAGACAGGATCTGCACGCCAGTCGGCTGCGTCGGCTGATGCCGCGATTCCTCTTCCAGCTTGGCGGTGAGATCGCGCACGGTGCGCTCGCCGGCGCGGATGTCAGGATGATCCGGCGTATAGCGCAACCGGTTCGCTTCGAGCTGTGCGCGCGCGGTCTCGAGTTGCTGCGCGGTCGTCAACGGAGCGGGACCTGTGGGCCCAGCCTCGGCGATCGGCGCGACCGCGTCAGCCGGAAGCGCCTGCGCGTCGGCAAGCTGCCGCTCGATGAGCAGGCGGCGCTCGCGATTGCGGTTCGTCGACTCGCCGACGGTCTGCAGCTGTGTCTGGGCGTTTCGAATCGCCTGGAGGTTACTCTCGAGCTGCGACGGCAGTTCGCCAGCGTGCTGACGGCGGTACATTTCGAGCCGCTTCTCGTGCTGGATCAGCTGTTCCTTCGCATCGTTCAGCTGCGATTCGAGGAATTCGTTCGTTTCGTCCGCGAGCCCAGCCCGGTCTCGGAGGTTCTCTTCGATGAACAGATCCGCAAGGCGAGCGGTGACCGTCCGCGCGGTGTACCGGTCCGTGCTGATGTACTCGAGACGAAAGGTCTCCTGACCTTCGATCTGCAGGTTGATGTCGGACCGCATCCGCTGAACGATCTCCTCCATGCTGCGTTGGCCGCGCAGCCGCGGATACAGCTTGAGCTCTTTGACGATGCCTTCGAGCTGCGACCGGCTCAAGAGCAGATCACGGATCGTCGGGAGCCGCTCCTCCATCTTCGTGACGCCGATCGAGCGCACGTAGGTGTCGGGCACGCGCTGGGGGATCACGCGGATGAGCGTCTCCGAGCGGTACATGTTCGGCGTCGAACGCGAAAGGAGCGGAATCAGGGCCAGGCCGATCGAAAAAGGCACGACAATCATCCAGCCGCGCCGCAACGCGATCCCCAAGACGTCGCCCGCCGTCAGCGTCTTACCAGGCAGCACGTGTCACTTCCCCGCTGCGGGCACTCGCAGCATCAATCCGACACGAACGCCGTTGCGTTCGAGGCTCGGCGGAAGTCCCGGCACCAGCGGCGCGGTCCCTCGAGAATCGTAAAAGTAGTACAGGTATTCGGCATACGTCGCCCACGTCCGCGTGAGCCCGAAGCGCAGGCGCACCGTTCCCGTATAGGTGTTGAACAGCGATGCGGCGCGGGTCAACGCCGATTCACCGCTCGAATAGGCCGCCGACGCGAGCAGATCGACTCGCCGCGTCAGCAATCCGTCGACGCGTGCCGTGAAGGCGTCGGCGAGGACGGGCTCGCCGAGTCCGGTCACGTACTCGAGGCCGCGGCGGAAACTCCCGCTCGCCTGCCAACTGCGTCCGAAATCATATGCAGTGGCGAGTTGTCCCGAGAACTGCTCGTACCTTCGATCGCCGGTGGGAACGAGATCGATCCCGGTCACCGGCGGCAACTTGATCGTCGATCCGCCAAGGCGAATCTGGACGTTGAAGCTGCGCGTCGCCGACAGCGGCCGATGGTAGTCGACGCCAAGCTCGAGTTCGTTCTCTTTGAGCACCTGGCCGTAGGGGACGAGCCGGCCGGCGGCGACATCGCCAAAGCGATAGACGTACCCCGCCAGCGCCGTGAAATTGTGCCCGACATGATGCGCGAAGCCGGCGCGCGCCTTGTAGACATTCAATTGCTGGCTGTCGGCCCTGCCGCCAACGATATCGGAATGCTCCCATTCGGCGGCCGCCGACACGCTGTTGCGCGTCGATACGCGACGCGTGTATTCGGTGGCGCTGCTGTAGGCGTAGATCTGCGAATTGCTCAACCCGTAGTCGGCCGTTGCCGCCGGGCCCGTTCCTGGCGTGATCGTCGCGGTGCCCGGCAGAAAATTGTACAGCAGCGACGACGCGTAGTTCGCCGTCTGGTTCGCGACGAACGTCGTCTCCGGCGTGTGAAACAACAGGCCGGCAGCGGCGGCGTCGCTCGCGTCATTCGTGGACGAATGGAGCACGTCGTTCAGCGATTGGTAGTAGCGCTCGGTGGATCCGCCGCTCGCGCGAAACTGCAGCTGATGGCCGATCCACGCGTAGCTGGCCGCCGTGGTCACCAGGATAGACTGCCCGGCCGGACCGAGCAGGCCGACGCCTCCGAGCTCGCCGCCGTGCGGCGAGGCGTCCTTGTCGTAGCCCTCCGCGGAACTGACAGTGATGTCGAGCCGCTGCCCGTTGGTTGGATCGGGCCGGTTCTCGACGAACAACGCGTTCGACGGCCGCGTTTGCGCATCCGCCGGGCTCGGCGCAACCGCCGCCACCGTTGCAGCCGTGCAAAGTACGGCGATCGACGTCGCGGCACGGCGCCATCGGGACGGCAGCGCGGTGCACACTAACGCACCATCACGGTGTCACCAGGCTGAAGCAGGATGTTCTGCTTCATGTTCTTGCCCCTGAGCACCTCGTCGTAGTTGAACTTGAACTGGCGCTCCTGCCCGTTCTCGACGCGCAGGATCACGATGTTCTTCTTGTCCGCGTACTCGTGCAGCCCGCCCGCCATCGCAATCAGTTGCAGCACGTTCATCTCGCCGGTCAGCATGACGGCGCCCGGCGTGACCACTTCACCGACGATGAAAACGCGGCGACTGTGGACTTCCTTCACCGTGACGGTCACGTCCGGCTCGGTGATGTACTTGGCGGCCGCTTCGGCCAGCGTCGCGCCCAGCTGCTCGGGCGTCCGCCCGGCCGCCTGCACATCGTTGAGGAGGAGCAGCGAGATATTTCCGTCAGGGCGCACCAGAACGTCGCCCGACAGCCGCTGGTCGCGCCAAAAGGTCACCGTGAGGACGTCGCCGACGCCGATGACGTACTTGGTCGTCGCAGTACTTCCAACCGTCGCCGGTGTGACCGCTGATGGCGCGCTCGACGAGCGAAGCTGCTGGGCCGCGGCCGGCATCCACATGACGGGACAGAGCATGCCCGCACAGCTGATTCGAACAATCAGTTTTCTCATGGACCTACAACCCGAGATGTTCAATCGGACTGTCGGAGCCCCGTCGGTGCAAGGACACCGCCAGCGCGGCGCACGGACGCGGGTTGGTCGGCTAAGTCGCCTTCGAACAAGACGATCCGGCCGATTGGGCGGCGTCCACACGCTGCGGGCGCGGAGCCGACCGCTCGAGCGATGGCCCGCGAGAACCCGAGATCTTGAGAACAAAAGTCTGCCCGGAAGGCGCCTAATGGGCGCCTAAGACAGAACAAGCGGCACGGCGGTCATGGACGGCCGAGCGCGAGAATCGCCTTTCTGGAATGAAACGCTTCGGCGAACTCGGCGCAGCACTCGATGCCGCGGACCCGCATCAAGCCGAAAAACAGATCGGGCGTGAACCAGTGCTGGCCGACCTGGCTCTTGAAGATCGCGCAGATCGCGCCGACCTTGCGTCGCGCGAGCGACCCTCTCACCGGGATGAACAGATTCGGGGTACCGAGATCGCCATCGTATTTCGGAATCTCGTACTCGAGCACGACGTGATCGCGGAACGTGTTCCAGGTGAGATCGGAAATCGTCCTGTGGTCCTGGTGCCGGTCGTGGCGGTAATGCGTGAAGATCAGGTCTGGTCTCGACGTGCGCTTGAGCTGTTCGAAGAACTCCTTGATCTCGGTGGTCTGCGTCGGAAAGAACCCGTCCCGCTGTTTTCGCACGACGACGTGCGCGCCCCGAGCGCCGCGGAGGAACCGCGCGGCGGCGCGTCGTGCCTCGGCCTCGCGCTTGGCGTCGCCGCTGAATACGACCCACGTGACGCGGACGCCCGGATGCGCGGCGATCAACTCCAGGATCGCGCCGCCACATCCGATCTCGATGTCGTCGGAGTGCGCACCGAGGCACAAAATTTCGCGGATCGTGGCGCCGCGTTCGCCCAGCCGCAGACCAATCACGTCGACGCTCCTCCGCTCGGATCGAAATCCGGATATCTCGAATCGCGATCCGAGATCACCCGCGGCACGGCAGGCCACGCAATGCCGAACACCGGATCGTTCCATCGCACGCCCCGAGATGCATCGGGATGATAAAACTCGGACATCTGATACAGGACTTCCGATTCGTCCGCCAGCGTCAGAAACCCGTGCGCGAACCCCTCTGGCACGTACAGCGCGCGATGATTCTCCGCTGTCAACACGACGCCGAAGTGGTGGGCGTGCGTCGGCGAGCCGGGCCGCAAATCGACGATGACGTCGTAGATCGCACCCATCGTGCACCGAACGAGTTTGACTTCGGCGTAGGGCGCCGCTTGATAGTGCAGGCCACGGAGCGTTCCGGCGAGGCGATTGCGCGAAACGTTGCACTGCACGAGCGCGGTGCTCAGCCCGTGCGCGGCGAATTCGTCGCGGCACCACGATCGGGCGAAGAACCCGCGTTCGTCCGAGTGGGGCTCGACATCCAGCACAAACGCGCCGGCGAGTGGAGCCGCGGTGAAAATCATCGAAGGACGCCCATCAATATGATTTCGCGAGCGGTCGGATATTGATGTTCGTCACCTCGGCGGTCCGAGGCAGCAACAGGGCGTTGGTCACGACCGCCGCGACGTCGTCGGGTTGCAGCAGCAGATCCGGCCGGTACGGCCGCTGCTCCTGCTGAAAGATCTGCTCCATGCGCGGCGTCGCTGTGCGGCCGGGATAGACGCTCAGCACCCGAACGCCGGTCTCGTTGACCTCGGCGCGGAGACTGTCCGCAATCGCGCGCATTGCATGCTGCGTGGCGGCGTACTGTCCGACGCCCGCCGAGGCGTTCTGTCCTTGCGTCGAGTTGAGAAATACGATTTGACCCGCGTTCGCGATCAACCGAGGCAACAGCAGTTGCGTCAGCAAGTACGGTGCACGAACGTTGACGCGGTACAGGCGATCGAATTGCTCGATCGTCGACTCGACCACAGTCCCGCGTCCGTACAGTCCGGCACAATGCACGAGGACGTCAGTCCGCGGGAATTCGCGGTGGACGAGGTCGGCCAGCCGCCGAAGATCGCCGTCGTCGTCGACGTCCGCCTCGACGATGCGCAGCGATCCGACGGGCGCCCGAGCGACGACGTCGTCCAGTTTCTGTCGAGACCTCCCGACGATGTACACGGTCGCACGCAGCCGCGTCAGTGCGAGGGCAATGGCTCGTCCGATCCCCTGGCTCGCGCCGGTGACAACGGCGAGTTGACCTTCGAGCGAAGGTAGAGTCATCGAACCGGTCGCCGCCGCGCAGGCGGCGCGGAATCCGTCATGCCAACCGATCGGCCGGCGCGGCGAGGCTCAGGCCACTCACGCTCGCCTTGACCAGCGGCGGCATCTCGCCCGACGCGCGCTGCGTCGGACCGCTCCCCTTCCAGATTTCCCACGGCGCTTTGCCGTCAGCGTACAGCCGCTCGAGACCCTCTCGGTCCTTGAAGGTGTCCATCGCGCGCCAGAAACCGTCGTGCTGATACGCGACGAGTTGCTGCTGAGCGACGAGCCGCTGGAACGGTTGTTCGACCAGTTCTTCGCCGTCCTTGATGTACTCGAAGATGGCGGACCGGAAGGCGAAGAATCCGCCGTTCACGCGGAACCGCGTGCGGGCGATGTCCTCGATGCCGGTCACCTGGCCGGAGACGTCGGTGTTGACGACGTGAAAGGACAGATTCGGCTTGACGCTGAGAAAACTCGCGATGGTGCCCTTGCCGAGGAAGTGCGAGAGCTGGGCGTGCAGGTTCAGATCGCTCAGGCCGTCCGCGTAATTCGCGAGGAAGTAGTCCTCGCCGGCCAGATGGCGCTCGACCGCTTTGAGTCGCATGCCGATGTTGGAATTGAGACCGGTATCGACGAACGTGATGCGCCAGTCGCTGATGTCGCTCTTGAGCAGGTCGACGCGCCGCCCGCCTTCAGACAGGGTGAAATCGTTCGAGACGCATTCGTTGTACGTCAGAAAGTAGTTCTTGATGTAATCGGCCCGGTAGCCGAGGCACAGGATGAAGTCCTTGAACCCGAAGTGCGCGTAGTACTTCATCAGGTGCCACACGATCGGGCGGTAGCCGATCGTGATCATCGGTTTCGGCACGTTCTCGGTATCGCGGATGCGCATCCCGAGTCCGCCGCAGAACAGAACGACCTTCATGCCGCGCCCCCCCGAGCGATACCGGCCGCCGTCGACTGGCCGGCCGATGCGCCGACCTCGGCGGTCTGCCAGCGCAGCCCGTCGTCCACGCGACCGCTCGCCTGCAGCCGCTGCAAATGCCGGATCCGCAGGTAGCGCGATGCCGCGCCCGCGAACACATCGTAGGTGAGCCCTTCGCGGCGATACGCCTCGTACAGCTCGCGCACGCCGTCTCGAACCGTCCATGTCGGTCGAAACGCCGGTACGGCACGCGGCAATTCATCGCAGTTCACGCGATAGCAACGCGGATCGGGACCGCCGCCAGGCGCGTACGTGACGCGGCTGCCCGGCACGATCTCGCGCACCATGTCGGCGATCTCGCGGATTTGATAATTCTCACGAGACCGGCCGACGTTGAACGCGCGATTGTGAATCGCGTCGCGCGGAGCCTCGAGCACGGCGAGAAATGCGCGCGAGATGTCTTCGACGTGAACGAGCGGCCGCCACGGTGTGCCGTCGCTTTGGATCAGGATCTCGCCGGTCGTGAACGCGTAGCCGACCAGGCTGTTGACCACGACGTCCGCACGAAGACGCGGCGACATGCCGTACGCCGTCGCGTTGCGCAGGAACACGGGGCTGAAAGAGTCATTGGCCAACCGGGAGACGTCGCGTTCGACCAGGACCTTCGACTCGCCGTACGGCGTGATCGGATTGAACGCTGCTTGTTCTGTCAGGAGTCCGTCGTCGGCCGCGACGCCGTAGAGGCTGCAGGACGAGGCAAACAGATAACGGGCGACGCCGGCTTCCCGTGCGACCCGCGCCAGCCGCACCGACGCCAGGTGATTGATGTCGTATGTGATCTGCGGGTTCAGGTTGCCGAGCGGGTCGTTCGAGAGCGCCGCAAGATGGATGACCGCGTCGAAGCCGGCCAGGGCCGACGCGTCGACGTCGCGGACATCGGCGCGGATTGCCGGCACCTGCGCGCGGTCGGGACCGAGCGAGCACTCCTCGAACAAGAACGTGTCCAGTCCAACGACGTCATGACCAGCACGCAGCAGCACGTCGACCATGACTGATCCGATGTAGCCGTTGTGGCCTGTAACCAGCACTCGCATTAAATCACCTCGCGTGTCCGACCCGCCGCGCGGCTCGGCTGTCCAGCCGGGGGCGCGGCACATTCAACAAGCAATCCCGCCGCGATCAGCGCGTCGGCTGCGCGACGGATCGATCCGAACGACATCGCCGCCTTTTCCGCGATATCGAGGAGGCGATGGCGACCGTCGCTGTAGTTCAGAATCCAGAGCATCGCCAGCTGCGCGTCGGCGGCATCCGGGCCGCCGAGCGTGCGATAGAGCCCTCGCCGTCCGAGCTGCGGTTCGCCCTTCGGTTTCAGATTCAGGTAGAGACCATCGCCCTCGAGCACCTCGACCGCCTCGGTGCACGCCCGGAGCGCGCCGCTCAGCGCCGCGTCGGAAACGAATTCGATCGAGTCCGCAGACGTGTGGTACTCGGGATAGGTACCCCAGGGCGCGCCCATCAGACAGCCCACGGGTAGATCGAAGCCGGGCGAGCAGTACTGACGCTCGTCGTGTCCGTAGGGGGAAAAATCCTGAACGGCATACTCCGCGCCGGATTGCCGCAGCACAAAACCCATCGTGCAATCGATGATCGCGTTCCCGCGGCGCGAGCGCTTGTAGGTCAGTCCGCCGGGACCCGCGACGCCGGCGAGCACCAGACCATGGGCGATCGTGGAGGCGCGAGCTTCGTGCTGCGCGAGCCAGGTGATCGCGCCGATCGTGCCAGGCGCGAACAGGAAGCGATACGAATAACGCCGTGGACGCGCGGCGACGTACTTGGCGAGCTCGGTCGCGACCGCAATGCCCGAGAGATTGTCGTTGGCGAGCGACGGATGGCACACATGCGCGGATACCAGAACTTCGTGGTCCGTCGCGCCCGCCACCAGACACTCACCGTAGGTCAGCGACCCGTCGCGGAACTCCGAATCGATGCAGACGTCGTAGTCGGGTTCGGTCAACGCCTCGCGCTGACGCTCCGTGACACAGAACCCCCATTCCTCCGCGTAGTAGGAGGTGCGATACGGGATCCAATCGGGATGCGCCGGGAGCGAGTGGAGATGGCGCTGTAGTTCGTCGCGCGACACACGGCCGCGCACGGGGACGCTGTAGTTCACGACGTGCAGGTTGTGCGCCCGGAAATCGACGACCCGCTCGCCTGCGGAGTTCTTGATCCACGCGTCCCGGATGTTCCACTCGCGAGGCACCTGCCAGTCGAGCACCGGCGTGCCCGACGGGACCTCATGCACTTGAATCGGGATCTCGCGTCCGATCCGCGCCAGCGTGTCCCGGACGCCATCGCCGGTGATGCTGCGGCAGATCGGAAACAGATCGCGGATCAACTGCCGCATCGCCGGCCCGGGCGCCGTCGCGCGCACCGTCGCCGTGGCATCTCGCGCTAATGTACTCGCCTGCATTGCGTGAAAGGGCGGGGCGCACGCCCCGCCACGAAGCCGTGGAGCAAGGATGCCGCCAGATCCGACCGGGCGATCACCGGCCAGGTTGCGACAGTTCCCGCCGAAGTCGCCTGTTCGGCGGACATTTATCGCCCGCCGGATAGCCTCGCGACCCTACGGGAAAATTTGGACCTGCGGAATGGGAACGACGAACTGTGCGCCCCAGTCGCGCGCGTAGGCCAGCTGCGCAATGATCTCGTCCTTGAGATTCCAGGGCAGGATCAAAATGTAGTCGGGACGCGTTTCCGCAAGGCGGTCGGGCGCGAAAATCGGGATGTGCGTGCCGGGCGTGAAGCGACCGTGCTTGTACGGATTGCGATCCACGGCGTACTCGATGAGATCGGTGCGGATGCCGCAATAGTTGAGCAATGTGTTGCCTTTGCCGGGCGCGCCGTACGCGACCACGCGACGGCCGCGATCCTTCGCCTCGATCAGGAAGGCGAGCAAGCGCCGCTTCGACGCCTGCACCGATTCGTTGAATTGCTCGTAGGCGTCGATTCGGCAGACGCCGGCCTCCTCCTCGACGCGCCGCAATGCAGCGACCGCCGGAGTCACCGGGTGAGCGGTCGACTCGGCGTGGCGCGCATAGATTCGCAGCGATCCGCCGTGCGTGGACAGCTCTTCGACGTCGAAGAGCACGAGCCCATGCGCCGCAAAAATTCGCTCGACGGTGGTGAGCGACAGATACGAAAAATGCTCGTGATAAATCGTGTCGTACTGGTTATCCGCGATCAGCCGGAGGAGGTGAGGGAACTCCATCGTGATGACCCCGTCCGGCGCCAGCAGCAGCTTCATGCCGGCAACGAAGTCGTTGATGTCGGGGACGTGCGCGAGCACGTTGTTCCCCAGGAGAAGATCCGGTCGCGTCCCGTCGGCGACGAGCTGCCGGGCCGTGTCCCGACCGAAGAACTGTACGAGCGTCTCGACGCCGAGCTTGACCGCCGCAGCCGCGACGTTGGCCGCCGGCTCAACGCCGAGCGCCGGAATCCCCCGTTGAACGAAATATTGGAGCAAGTAGCCATCATTGCTGGCGATCTCGACGACGCGGCTTCGGTTGGTCAGCCCAAACCGATCGATCATCTTCGCCGTGTATCGCTTCGCGTGTCCCAGCCATGAGTCGGAGAACGACGAAAAGTACGCGTAATCGTTGAAGATGTTCTCCGGCCGCACGTACTCCTGCAACTGCACGAGAAAGCACGAGCTGCACACCCAGACGTGGAGCGGATAGAACGGCTCCATGGCATTCAGCTGCTGCGCCTGAAGAAAGCTCTCGCACAGCGGCGACATTCCGAGGTCGACGAACGTATGCGTCAGCGCCGTGGCGCAGTGGCGGCACACGGGTCGGACCACGGTCGTTTCGCCAGATTCGCGGGAAGAGTCGATCTGCGAGTCCATTGTCGTCAGCATATGGAACGCCGCATCGTGCAAGATTCCTTCCCCAAGGACGCAGGACGCCGGCTTGGCGAACGCCGCCATGGCACTCAGCTTGCTCGACCCGCCCCGCAGTGATTCGCGCCCAACACGTTAGCAGACCGCTCCCGATCGGCGCGCGGATCCGCGTGAGCCACCATCGGCCTCCGGCGTTTGCGTTTCCCCGCGTCGTCGCACTCGGCGGCGGAACGGGCCTGCCGGTCGTTCTGCGGGGCCTCGCAAACGCGCTCCTTGGCGCAGCCGGCGAGGACGATCCGACGCGGTGGGCCGACTGGCTGGCCGCGGTCGTCACGACGACCGACGATGGCGGCAGTTCCGGACGTTTGCGGCGCGACCTCGGCGTGCTGCCGCCGGGCGATGTGCGCAATTGCCTCGCGGCGCTGTGTTGCGATCCGGCGTTGACTCGCCTCCTCGCGCACCGGTTTGAGGGACGCACGTATCTGCGGGGTCACGCCGTCGGGAACTTGTTGATCGCCGCGCTGACGCAAATGACCGGCAGCTTCGAGCGGGCCGTCGACGAAATGGCCTCGCTGCTCAAGACCTGCGGCCGGGTATATCCGGCAACGAACGAAGACGTCACACTTCGCGCAGAGTTGGCGAACGGCGAGTCGATTGACGGCGAAACCGCGATTGTCGGCCATCCCTCGTCCATTCGACGGATGGCGCTCGCGCGTCACGTCACACCGTCGCCCGATGCGCTGCGCGCGCTGATCAACGCCGACGTCGTCGTCGTGGGGCCCGGAAGCCTGTACACGAGCATCTTGCCGAATTTGCTGGTCGACGGCTTGGCGTCGACCCTGTCGGCGGTCCGCGGCGTGCGCATCATCGTCGCCAATCTGATGACGCAACCTGGAGAGACGGACGGCACCTCGCTTGACGATCACTTGCGCGTGTTGCGGGAGCACACGGGATACGACTTGTTCGATTACGTGCTCCTGAACCGAACGCCACCGACACGGGCGCAGCTGGCGCGCTATCGCGTCGAAGGGGCCGAGCTCCTGGCGCATGACGGACTGTTGCCCTCAGCCGGCCAGGCGGACGTCGTCTTCGCGGATCTGCTCGACACGAGTAGCGATCGAATCCGGCACGATGGCGACAAGCTGGCAGCGGCCATCCTCGACATCGCGCGCACGCGCGGGGTCGCCGCTCCGCGGGTCGCGTGTCGCCAATGGTCCTGACCGGCCCAGTGATCCGACCACGCCTGTCGCGTCCTGCTGCAAACGGATCAAATGTCCGCCTTCTGCCCGAGATTTGTCCGCCCCCACGCCGACTCGCGACCAGAGGCAACGGTCGTCGCCGTCCGGATAAACCCATCGTGGACCCGGAGTTGACGACGATTGCGGAGGTTCGGTGAGTCCTTTGCTAGGTTCGGCACTATGACCCTGCCATCGGCGCCCTCGGGCTGGCCTGGACAGGCGGACGCGTGAGCGTTCCCGTCCACGAATTCTTCGAAGAGAACAAACCACACGAGGACCATACCGGGAAATCGCTGCGGGCGGGCGCCGTGTCGGTCGCCGCCCGCTTGCTGAACGCGTTCGTGCAGATCGGGTCGGTGTTGTTTCTGGCACGACTTCTGTCGCCCGAGGATTACGGCCTGGTCAGCATGGTCACGGCATTCACCGGGTTCGCGCCGGTCCTGGTCGATCTGGGCACACGCGACGCCATCGTTCAGCGTGCCCGCATCAACAGGGGTGAAGTCGCCGCGCTGTTTTGGATCACCGTGGTGATCGGCGTCACCTTCGCCGCCGTCGCGGCGTCGAGCGGCGGGCTGATCGCGCGGTTCTATGGCGAGCCGCGACTCCGGATGATCGTGCTCGTGTCCTCGCTCAACTTCATCGCATGCGCGCTCTACGTGCAGCACTACGCGCTCATGCGCCGCCTGCTGATGTTTCGCGCGCTCGCGGGCGTTGAAATCACCGCCAACGTCGTCAGCGCCACGGCCGCCATTACGATGGCGTTTTGGGGCGCTGGGTACTGGGCCCTGGTGATTCGACCCATCACGACGCTGTTTCTGACCGCATTCGGGGTCTGGATAAAGTGCCGGTGGTGGCCCGGCAAGCCGGAATTCACGTCGGGCGTGAAAGAGAGCGTCAAGTTCGGTATCAACGTCACCGGTTATTCGCTGACCGACTTCGGAAGCCGATCGTCTGACCGGATCGGCATCGGTTATCGAACCGGCCCGGCCGGACTGGGTCAATACCAAAACGCGATGTTCGTGTACGACAACCTCCTCGATGTGCTGGTCTTTCCGCTGCACGGGGTGGCGGTCGCGAGTCTCAGCAAACTCCGCGACGACATCAGACAACTCCGCCGCGCGTGGGGACAGGCGGTCACGACCGTGGCGTTCTATGCCATGCCCGCATTCGGCCTGCTGGCAGTCACGAGCCGGGACATCATTGTGCTGCTGCTGGGCAAGAAATGGGCGAGCGCAGGTCTTCTACTCAGTGTGCTCGCATTTCGCGGTATTCCTCACTCTGTCGAGCGAACGCTCGGGTGGCTGCACGTCACGGCCGGGCGGACCGATCGATGGGCACGGTGGGGGCTCTTTGCCGCGTGCGTGCAGTTCTGTGCGCTTCTCTGCGGACTGCCGTTCGGGCCGACAGGCGTGGCAATCGCGTACACCAGCGCGATGTTCATGTTGTTCGTTCCGGCGCTCGCCTATGCCGGGCGGCCACTCGGCATCGGCGCCGCCGACGTGCTTCGTGCCATCTGGCGACAGTTGTTCGCGGCGGTGACCGCCGCCGGCGTCGGCGTGTTCCTGCGGTTCGCGCCCCTCGCGAACACGGCGCCCGTGGCCCGCACGGCGATCATTGCGGTCACCTACGTGGCGGTCTACTTAGCGATCGTCATCGGCGTCCTGCGCCTCTTCGCGCCCATCAGAACGATGCAGACGCTGGTTCGTGGGCAGCTGGCCGCCAAATACGCGTAGGTGGCAGACTGAGATGCGAACGTTCGAACGCGTGCTGGTTGCGCTGGACCAGGGGCTCTTTGGCGCCCTGTATCGGATCGGCGTCGGTTATCTGATCGTGCCGGCTTGGTCGGAGATCGTCGGGAAGCGCGGCGCCAGCTGGACGCTGATCGCGTTTTTCGTGGCCGTTCTTCTGGCCCTACGTGTCGTCCCGGCGATCCTGCGGAAGCTGCTGCCTTTCAGCAGCGCCGTCCGGACCGTCTGGGCCGATCGCCGCCAGATGGCCAAGCGCGTCGATTCGTATCAATGGCGAAAATTGTTCTGGATCGGCGTCGGACTGGCGTTGGTCACACTGCGGTCTGATACACGCTCGCCCGAGTTGATCGGACTCACCTTCACGTGCCTCGTGACGGGAGCGATCGGCGAGATGGTCTGGCGGTATCGCCCGGCAGGTCACCAGGTTCACAGCATCGCGTAGCTGGTCGCGCTGGCTTCCCGCCGCCAGACCCTCTGATCAGCGGAATTCTTTAAACGGCAGCTGACAGTCGTGCTTCCGCAGGAAGTTCAGGAAGCGCTTGTAGTCTTCGGGTTCGAGGTTGAAGAGCCGCGCCACGATCTTGTAGTTCCCACGCGCTTCTTCGAGACCTCGCCGGACGACCTCGCGCACGTTGGTCTTGGTGATCTCGCGCTGCATGTAGAGCGGATAGACAGCCGTCCAAAACGACTCGCCTTCCTTCGCCACACGCCGGTATAGATCGTCGGCGACCGTGCGGCGCCGCTCCCGCATCGCCCTCGGGGGCGCGTTCGACTGCGCGCGGAGCTCGATTGGAAGATCGCTGATCGCAACCGTGTCCCGCTTCGCGGTCACCACGAGCCGTTCGACGATGTTCTCAAGCTCGCGGACGTTTCCGGGCCAGTGATATTCCGTCAGCACTGATACGACGTCTGGCGGCACGGTGAGCGCGCGCGGCGGCGTGGTATGCGGCCGATGGCCGCTGCCGTTTGGCGCTGGATACGCGGCCGCTTGCGCATGGCCGTTCCCATTGCCGTTGCCGTTGCCGTTCCCGTTGGCGCGGGCTGCGGTGAACCGCCGCAGGAAATGATCGACCAATACCGGGATGTCGTCGCGACGCGCGCGCAACGGCGGCACCATGAGGTGAATCACGTTGATCCGGTAGAACAGATCTTCGCGGAACTCCCCTTTGCTGACCATTTCGGCGAGATTGCGATTCGTCGCCGAAATCACGCGCACATTCACGATCCGATCGATGCGGTCCGATCCGACCTTTTGCACCTCGCCGGTCTCGAGGAACCGGAGCAGGAGTCCTTGCATGCGTGGTGTCATCTCGCCGATTTCGTCGAGAAACACCGTGCCCTGGTCGGCGGCTTCGAGCTTGCCCGGGCGGTCGCGATGCGCGCCCGTGAAGCTCCCCTTCATATAGCCGAACAACTCGGATTCGAGGAGCGTTTCGGTCAAGCCGGCGCAGTTGACCGGGACGAAGGCCCGGTTGCTCCGTTCACCCTGCAGGTGAATTTGACGGGCGACCAGCTCCTTGCCAGAGCCGCTTTCCCCGGTGATCAGGACCTTCGCGTCCGATTCGGCGACGCGGGCGATTTCGTCTTTCAGTTCCGCCAGCGCGACGCTGTGTCCGATCAGCGTGGATGACGTATCGTGCCTCATGACGTCTCGCATGCGCAGAGTTCCGGCGCAATTTGTGGCGTTCGACAGACCTAAACAGATCGGTAACGCTGAGGCCGGAGTGCAAGGAAGTCGCCACTGCCGTCCTTGAACCGCGTCCGAGTCTGTAAACGTCACATCATCTGACGGTTATATAGATTGGTATGCCGCTGGACCCGCGCGCGCGACCGACTGGCCTCCCATAGCCCCCCGCGGCGGACGTGGGAAGACAGGAGATAAAAGTCATCCCTGAGGTGAATTTGTTGATCGCCGTCTCCGTTCGGTCCGAGCCTCTGGTCTTCGACCAAATCGACTCCTTCGTCGCGGCCGTCGTCCGGTAACCTCTCGATGGTCGTGACAAGGAACGATCCGTCTTTTTTCCGCCGTCCGTGGACGCGGACCTTGGCTCCCGTCGTCAAGTTCGGAGGCTGGCCGGTGAATCGAAGCAGCACTCGCCGATGCTCGCCGACGAGAAAATAACGAACGTGCGCGCGAGGCGGAGCATCCTCGATCACCACCTCGAGCCGTCCTTCGAGGGTGACGTCCGGGCGCATACCCGTCACTGCGCTCGCTTGCACAGGCCGCAGCAGGAACATCGCGAAGACTGACGACGCCAGTGCCGCACGACTGAGGGCGCGTCGCCACTGGACCACCCGATCGCGTGAATGAGGCTGCCACATCGGTTCAACTAATACCTATGATGTATTTATGTTCTGCTTACACGATCCTTATTGTCACCGTTTCTCGCGATCAGCCAACATAAGCCTCCGCGTCGGGTGACTTTTACAAATGCGCTAGGTGCGACTCTCCGAAAAGCCCTCGTTGGCGGGGTACCCAACTTGCTCAATCACCCCTCGCATGCATCTCGCGTCGCTCGTACCGTGTGCGATCGCATGCAATTCGGGAGGCGATTGATGTCGCGGTCAAGGAATCTGACGCTTGCTCTCGTAACGGTGCTGTTCGTGACCGTCGGGTGGCTCCAACATCCGCAAGCCTACATAGATCTCGGCACCGGCAGTTACCTGCTGCAGATGCTCGTGGCGAGTTTCTTCGGCATCGTGTTCTCGGCGAAAGCGATTTGGGAACGGGTGCGTTCCCTGCTGACTGACTCGGATCGTCGTGGCAAACAGTAGCGTCTTGCGATCGCCGGCCGTCGACGACGCTCGCGATCGGCAGGTGCCAGGTTCGTTTCGGGATCCGGCGGGATTCGTGTTCACTCGCGACGGCGCGGTGTACCGCCAGGTCAATGTCGCGTCGAGAACTGCCTACGATCAGTTGATGCAGTGCGGCCTCTATGACGACCTCACCAAGGCCGGATTGCTGATCCCTCACTCCGAAGTGCCACTCGCGGCCCGCAGCGACCCGCGGGCGTACCGCATCATCAAACCGGAACGGATCGCCTTTGTTTCGTATCCCTACGAGTGGTGTTTCGGACAGCTGAAGGACGCGGCGCTCGCGACGCTCGACATCCAGCGCGCGGCGATGGCTCGCGGCATGTCGCTGAAAGACGCCAGCGCGTACAACATCCAATTCCGTGGCAGCCAGCCGGTGCTGATCGATACGCTGTCGTTCGAGCCGCTTGAAGACGGGCGGCCCTGGGTGGCATACCGGCAGTTCTGCCAGCATTTTCTCGCGCCGCTCGCACTTATGAGCACCGTCGACCCGCGGCTTGGCCTGATCGCACGCGCGCACATCGACGGTGCGCCGCTCGATCTGGCGAGCCGGCTGCTGCCGATCCGGACGTGGCTCGGCGGCCGTTTGCTCCTGCACGTCCATCTTCACGCTTTGGCGTGTCGGCGATTTTCCGGCGGGACGGTCAAGACGCGAGCGCGCCGGATGACGCGTGCCGCTCTGCTCGGTCTGCTTGACAACCTGCGCGCCGCGATCGACCGCCTGTCGTGGAGTCCCGACCGGTCGACGTGGGCGGCGTACGACGGCGAGACGAACTACTCGACCAATGCGCGCAAGCACAAAGAGGATCTCGTCCACCAGTGGCTATCGGGGATCGGTCCCTCAACGGTATGGGATCTCGGGTGCAACGCCGGACGGTTCAGCCGCATCGCCGCCGCCATCGGCGCGTACACCGTCGCGTTCGACGCCGACTACGGCGCGGCGGAATTGACCTATCGGGCCTGCCGGACGTTGCGAGAGACGCATATCCTGCCGCTGGTGGTCGACCTCGCCAACCCGAGCCCCGCAATCGGCTGGGCGCACGCGGAGCGGTCGTCCTGGGCTGACCGCGGGCCGGTCGACGCGGTGATGGCGCTTGCGCTCGTGCACCACCTCGTCATCGGCAACAATGTGCCGCTCTCGAAGGTGGCGCAGCTGCTCGCCCGCATCGGCAACCACCTCGTCATCGAATTCGTCCCGAAGTCCGATTCCCAGGTTCAACGGCTCCTCGCCAGTCGCGCGGACGTGTTCGAAGACTACACGCGGGCAGGATTCGAAAGCGCGTTCGCCGATCATTTCCACACCGTTCGGTGCGCACCGATTCAAGAGTCCGAACGCGTGCTGTACCTGATGCGCCGACGATAGGAATCCATGAACCCGCGCTCAAAGCTCATTCTGCATCCGATCCTCTTCGGCATCTATCCGGTGCTCTTCGCGTATGCGCACAACATCGATTTCGCGCCGCCGGCGACGGAGTTGCTGATCCTCGTGGCGCTCTTCGGTGCCGCGGCCGCGGCCCTGTGGTGGACGGCCGCGCGCGCTTTCGGCGACATCCCGAAAGCGGCCGTCGCGACGTCGCTGTCGATCGTGGTGTTCTTCTCGTACGGCCATCTGGCGAAGCTGGTCGGCGTTCCGCTGGCGCACTTCCAGATTTTCTCGATCTCGTTCGGAGAGAACCGCGCGCCGGCGTTGATCTGGACGGTCCTGGTGGTGCTGCTGGCGCTCTGGGTTCGACGGATGTCGCGGCAGACGGCCGCCGCCGCAACCGTGGTCCTCGACCGCGTCGGCATTGCGCTCATCGCCCTGATCGTGCTGGACCTCGCGACGTCGGTGTATGCGTCCGGTCACGCCACCGCCGCAGAAGCCGCGGCGCGCCGGCCGTCCGCCGCGCCGCGCCGCGTGACTGATGGCGCGACGACACGCGATCTGCCCGACATCTACTACATCATCCTCGACGACTACGCGCGCGCCGACGTGCTGAACGATCTCTACAGCTTCGACAACGGTCCGTTTCTCGATTTCCTGAAAGACAGAGGGTTCTACGTCGCCGCTCAGAGCCATTCGAACTACTCGCAGACGATGCTGTCGCTCGCGTCGTCACTGAACACCGAGTATCTTGACGCGCCGCGTCTGCAGAACGCGGCTGTCGGGACGGATCCATCGTGGCATGTCGCCCTCAATGTCGCAGCGGCGCGCTATTTCGAGAAGGGGCGCGCCTTCGGCATCGACGGCACCGGCTTGACGACGTCGCGGCTGCCGCTCGCGCACATGATTCAGTACAGCAGCGTGGTCCAGACGCTGAAGGCGCATGGCTACCGGTTCGTGGCGTTCACGTCAGGATACGGGGGCGTCCAGCTGCCGCATGCCGATATCGTGATGCGCGCGCACGTGGTCGACGACTTCGAGGAAGTCCTCATCGACGCGACGCCGATACCGCGGACCTTCGAGCGGTTGTACGACGGTCTCGAACTGCACCGCGAGCGTGTCGAGTACGTGTTCGATCACCTCGCGGACAAGTTCGCGGATGGATCGCCGCTGTTCGTGTTCGCGCACATCTTGTGTCCGCACACACCGTTCGTGTTCGAAGCGGACGGTACGCCGACCCCGCGCCAGGACGTGATTCTCGACGACCGGCTCTCGAACGCCGGGGAGAGCCGACGCGGAGCCATCATCAAGGGCTATCGCGACCAGATCCAGTTCGTGAATCGCCGCATCGAAACCGTCATCGATGCGATTTTGGCGCACGCCTCGAAGCCGCCGATCATCATCGTGCAGGGCGACCACGGATCGGAGATGACGTTGGATCAGATCGACCCGTCCCCGGCGGGCGTTCGCGAACGGATGTCCATCTTGAACGCATACTACGTCCCGCGGGACCTTCGCGCGAAGCTGTATCCGCAGATCACGCCGGTGAACTCGTTTCGGGTCGTCTTCGGCCACTTCTTCGCGGGCGACTGGCGGCCGCTGTCGGACGAGAGCTACTTCTCGACGTGGACATCGCCGTACGACTTCGTCGGCGTCAATCGATTGCTCACGCCGCAATAGACACGGCAGGCCCGAAGACCACCGCTTTCGCGACGAAAGTCTGCCGCGCCAGCGCTTCTGCAACAGGCGAGTGCACGCGCCCGCAGTGGCTGTCCTGGCACGATCTTGGCGATGAGGGCATCGGTTAAAACCCTGGCGGAGGCTACGATGGCGGATGTGGCGGCTCGGTTGCTCGCACGGATTGAATCGCGCGAGGCGCGTGTGGGCGTGGTCGGACTCGGTTACGTCGGCCTGCCGCTCGCCGTGGAATTCGCGCGCAGCGGCTTGACCGCCGTCGGCATCGATCTGGACCCCCGGAAGATCGCGGCGATCCAGCGCGGCGAGTCGTACATCCCGGATATCGACAGCGGTGACGTCGCCGCGCTCGTCGCCACCGGCCGGCTGCAGGCGACCACCGACTTCGGCGTGGTCAAGAACCTCGACACCGTGAACATCTGCGTGCCGACGCCCCTGCGGAAGACGAAGGACCCCGACATGTCCTACATCGTGTCGGCGGTCGATCAGATCGCGGAGCACCTTCATCCAGGCCTGCTCGTCGTCCTCGAGTCGACGACGTATCCCGGCACGACCGAGGAGCTGCTCAAGCCGATGCTCGAGGCGCGCGGCCTCAAGGCTGGCGTCGACTTCTTCCTGGCGTTCTCGCCCGAGCGCGTGGATCCCGGCAACGGCACGTTCACCACTCGCAACGTTCCGAAGGTGGTCGGCGGGACGACGCCGACGTGCAGCGCACTCGCCCGGGCACTCTACGGCGTCGGGATCGAGACCGTCGTACCGGTCAGCTCCCCGCGCGTGGCCGAGATGGTGAAGCTGCTCGAAAACACGTTTCGCGCGGTGAACATCGGCCTGGTTAACGAAATCGCGTTGATGTGCGACACACTGAACATCAATGTCTGGGAAGTGATCGAGGCGGCGAAGACGAAACCCTTTGGCTTCATGCCGTTCTATCCGGGCCCTGGCCTCGGTGGCCACTGCATCCCGATCGATCCGTTCTACCTGTCGTGGAAGGCCAAGCAAAGCGGATTCGAGGCGCGGTTCATCGAACTCGCCGGTCAGGTGAACGGCGCGATGCCTCATTTCGTGACCGATAAGGTGGCGGCGGCGCTGAACCTCGCCAAGAAGGCGGTCAACGGGTCGCGCGTGCTCGTCGTCGGTATCGCCTACAAGCGCAACATTGACGATATACGCGAGTCACCGGCGCTCGATATCATGAGTCTATTGCACGACCGCGGGGCACGACTGTCCTACATGGATCCGTTCGTGCCGCGACTGCCCGACCGTCACTGGGCTGGTGGCTATGATCTCGAATCCGTGCCGATCGACTCCGGCGTGTTCACCGACGTCGACTGCGTCGTCATCGTTACCGATCATGGCGTCATCGACTTCGAGGCCATCGCCGCGGCCGCGCCGCTCGTCGTCGATACTCGCAATGCGATCAAGGGCTCGTACCCGCACGTCTTCAGGCTTGGGGCACCGAATCCGGCGCAGGCGGCGATCTGGAGCGCCATGCCGGCCGCAGCAGACTCGCACGTCATCTGACCCGCGACACGCCGGGATGATCCCGACCGGACGCCGGATGGCGGCGCGGACGCTGTGCGCCGCGGCGCTTGTCTGGCTGGCCGCCACGGCTGCCGCGGCCGCGCCGCAGGACATCCCACAGATCACAGCGTCGCAGCATCTCACGTGGGATCAGCCGGATACGAGTCCGGCAGAGCTCGAGCAAATCCGTTTCTTCGTCTACGTCGATGGCGCGCGCGGCGAACTGCCGGATGCGTCCTGCCAGCCCGCAGTGTCGGGATTCACCTGTTCCGCGAGCGTGCCGTCGATGTCCCTGGGGCAACACGCTCTCCAAGTGTCTGCCTATTCCCTCGCCAAGGTGGCCGAGAGCGCGCCGACCGATTCGATGCTCGTGGACGTCGTCGCGAATAACGGCGCGGATGCCTTGTCGATGTCGCGGAACTCGTCGGCTACGACCGGACCGGTTTCGATCCACCTCGAACAAGTGACGAGCGCTGTCGGCGACGTGACCGGCCTCGCCGTGATCGACGACGGTTCGCTGCTGATCGGGGAACGAAGCGGCGCCATGACGTTCCTGACTCGGCAACGGACGACCCGTGACGCCGCGCTTGACGACGCGTCCGTCGAGGCCGGTGGGCTCGTGGCGGTCGCTCCCGATCCCGCGTTCGCGAGCAGTCGATTCGTGTTCGTTGCGTACGCCGCGCGTGGACGCAACGGCACGAACGTGTTCCGCGTCGCGCGTCTGCGGGAAGCCGGCGGCACGTTTGCTGATCGCGTGGTGCTGTTCGAGGAGCGTCTCACGAAGCGCGTCCGCTCGGCCGCGTTGAAATTCGCTGCCGACGGGACGCTGTATGTCGCATGGCAGAACAAGTTCGTACGGCTCAACGTCGACGGCACGACACCCGCCGATCAAGACGCGAGAGTCATTGAGCTTGATGCGGACGTGGTCGCGATCGCCGGATTCGACTGGCAGCCGCAGTCGGGAAGTTTGTGGCTTGCTGTCGGCTCATCCGATGGCGTCAGCCGACTGACCGCCTTCACGAAGCGCTCGCTGTTGAACTCGATCCCCGCCACACCGGTGGCAGCGCGGGATCTTCCAACGGGCTGCACCGCGTCCGCCATGACGTTCTATCGAGGCAGCGTTCCCACCGCGTTCACCGACAACCTGTTCGTCGCGTGTGACTCGGCACAAGTCCTAATCCGGCTCGGCGCCGCGGGATCCGACGCCCTTGACGTGATCGGCATCGAGTCGCTGCTCGGCAGTCAACTCGGCCGAGTCGGCGCGATCGCGATCGCGCCCGACGGTTCGATCTACCTGGGAACTACAGGAAGCGTCGCGCGGCTCGTTGTCGCGGACCGCTAGTCGTCCTCAGAAGAACCGCTCGCGGACGACGATCGTGTCGCCTGCCTCCACGAGATCGGTGAGCTTTGCGCGGAAGTCCTTTTTCGCGCCTTTGACGACGCGAATGATGTCGATGCGATTCGTCGTCCCACGGTCGGTGACACCGCCCGCGAGCGCGAGCGCCTGAAGGACCGTAGTGTTCTGCTGCTGGAGGTTGTAGGCGCCAGGATTCTTCACCTGTCCGAACACGTAGACACTCTGCGCGCGCGGGACAAAGACGGTGTCCCCGTCTTTCAGCGCGGTGTTCTGCGAGATTTCACCGTTTTCGAGTTGACGGAGATTGACGCGAACAATGTCCTTCGTGTCGCCGGTCGGCATCGTCGGCCCCGTGGCGTCCTCGCCGGCGTGCACGATGACCGCGTCGCCACTGGCGCTCGGAAGCGTCGAACCTGCACGCGCGATTGCCTCGACCAGGTTCATATTGCCCGACAGAGGATACGTTCCCGGACTCCGCACCTCGCCAATGACAAACACCTTTTGGCTTTTGTAGGTCTCGACGGAGACGGTGATTTGCGGATGCTTGAAGAATCCTTCGTCAACGAGCCGTTTCTTGAGGGACTCCTCGACCTGACGAAGCGTCATTCCTCCCGCTTTGAACCGGCCGATCAGGGGAAACGTGAACGTGCCATCGGCTTCGACCGTGAACTTTCCGGACAGATCCGCTTGATCGTACGACGTGATCGCGAGCACGTCCTGCGGACCGACCACGTAATCGACAACGCCTCCGGGACCCGCGGGTGGCGCCGTCTGTCCACACAACGCACGCGATGTAAGAACGAGGATCCAAGCGCACAGCCAACCCGTTCTTGTCGGCAGGGAATTCAGGGCCATTTTGCTGTTTCTAGCCATTAAATGTGCGGAGGCGTCCCGGAACCGTGAACCATTCCGCACAGTTCAGATACAGTATGCCAAATCTTTCACACCGGTGCGGACGTTCGTGCTCCGCTTCACCGTCAAAATATCGCGTAAATCTCTCCAATTCCTTCGTGTTTTGGCGTCTGACCCAGTTCGACCGTCTAGGACGCCATTTGGAGCGATTCTTGTATCAATGACAACAATGGAACAGATCCCCGCGCGCAAGATTCTCATCGTGAGCGCTGATCCAGGGTCCGTGGGCCATACCGTCGAGGTACTTGCCAGCGCCGGCTTTGAAGCAATGGGCGCGACCAGTTTCGAAGACGCGCTGCACGCGCTGTCGACAAATGTGCCGGATCTTCTCATCGCCGACCAGCGCCTCGGTGCTTTCAACGGGTTGCACCTGGTGCTGCGCGGGCGCGTCAACGCACCGCATATGCACGCGATCGTGACCTCGCCCACGGAAGATCGGGTGCTGGAGTCCGACGCGCGCCAGTTGAACGCCCACTCCATGGTTCGTCCGAACGATCCCCACGACTGGCTCGGCTCGATTCACCTCGACGGGCCGGTCCACTAGCGGGCTTCGCCCCGTCAACGGCGGTATAGTCGCGTCGCCGTCCATGCGCGACGACTTCGTTTCATTCTGATCTTCGGATGCACGACAACGGCGCTGTAGGTTAGAGGCGGGCCCGTAATTCGTATATCGCGTATCCAAGAATGCTGCGGATATGCGTAGTACCTAGCCAGTTCCCTGACTCAGTTCAACGTAAGTCGCAACTTTATTGAGCAAATTCGGCGATTTGGACACTTACAAAGCGTCTGTCCTATTGGTCTGATTCTTGTAAACGGTCCAGCTGATGGATCAAATCGTCGCTCGTAAAGTCCTCGTTGTGAGCCCGGATTCGGGTGCGCTGGGCAATACGGTCGAAGTGCTTGCCAGTGCTGGATTCGAGGCGCACGGAGCGTGCACGTTCCAAGATGCCTTGCGCGCCATCTCCTCCGATGCTCCGGACCTTTTGATTGCCGACCAGCGGCTCGGAGCCTTCAACGGATTGCATCTCGTCGTCCGCGGACGGGCGAATGCGCCGCACATGCGGGCGATCGTCACGTCACCAACGGAAGATCGGATACTCGAAGTCGATGCCAGACAACTGAACGCGGAGTCGGTAGTGCGGCCGCGCGATCCCCACGAGTGGCTGGCGTCAATCTATCTGGACGGCTCCCACTAAAAACCACCGACGACCAGCGGCCGCCGATCAACCTGCGGCCGCTGTTACTCTCTCGACGAGCCACCCACTCGCATCATCGACCACTAGATCGGCCGACAATCGTCTGTGAGCGCTGGTCTTCGCGTCGAATAGCGTGACACCGGCGCGCCAACGATGATTCGGCTGGTACGTGCTGCCGGCATCGGCGCCCGACGACGAGGACGTAAATCGTTGCCGAAACAGTCGATGACGCTCTCAGCCGGAGATCGTGGTGGACGCGTGGAAGTGATCGACAATCAGTTCGCGCAGCCCGTCGAGCGTTTGCACCGTGTTGATCGCGGTGCGCAGGTGCGATCCGTTCTCGAGTCCCTTCGTGTAATACGTCGCCAGCGCGCGCAGCTTGTTGATCACCCACTTGTCGTGGCTCGTCGCGCGCGCATCGTCCACCCGCTCGTGCTGCAGCAGCTCGATGTAGTCGAGGAGAAACCGTCCGCGCTGCTCCGGCGTCACCTCGCGCGCGGGACGTCCCGCCGCGAGGTCCTGCGCCTGCGCGAGAATCCACGGATTGCGCAGCACGCCGCGGCCGACCAGCACGCCCTCGACGCCGGCGCGCAGCTTCGCCACGATCTGCTCGGGCTCGACACAGTCGCCGCTGCCGAACACCGGGATGTCGATTGCGTCGGCGATCGCTGCGACGAGATCCCAGTCGGCGCTGCCGCTGTAACTCTGCGCCGCCGTGCGGCCGTGCACCGCGATCGCGGACGCGCCCGCGTCCTGCACCATCTTCGCGAGCGTCGGCGCGTTGCGCTCGTGCTCGTTCCAGCCGGCGCGCATCTTCACGGTGACCGGAATCTTCACCGCCTTTGCCATCGCCCCGATGACCGCCGCCGCGTGCTCCGGCTCGCGCATCAGACTGCAGCCGGCGTTGTGCTTCGCGATCTTCGGCACCGGACAGCCCATGTTCACGTCGACGATGTCGGCGCCCATGCCTTCGACGATCTGCGCGGCGGCCGCCATCTTCTCGGGATCGCGGCCGAAGATCTGAATCGAGACCGGCCGCTCTTCCTCGGTGTACTCGGCGTACTCGAGCGTGCGGTCGATGCCGCGCACGAGCCCTTCCGAGCTGACCATCTCGGTGACGACGAGTCCGCAGCCGCCGTGACGCTTGACGAGGCGACGGAAGGCAGAGTCGGTCATCCCCGCCATCGGCGCGACGGCGAAGGGCGACGGCAGCTCGACGGATCCGATTCGCATGGGCGTGTCAGCCATGGACGCTCCAGCGTAACACGCGGTGCGTGTCGTCTCCTCAGGACAGCTGATCGCTGACCGAGCGGCGCTTTCGTGGAAAAAAACGTTCTGCACGCCGTGGCACGCGTTTCGCCGTTTCTCTAATCGGGAGAAACACCAATGAAGCGACTCTTCCTTTCGACCACTATCGCGGTGGCGCTCGCGCTTGCGGCGTCCCCCGCGTTCGCCGGCCAACGCCGCGGCGGCGGCGGCCACACGAGCGTCGGCCACGCCATCCCGCGCTCGTCCGCACCCGCACCCGCTCGCGGCGGACACGGCGGCCGCGTCGTCGTCGGGCCGGGCTACTACGGCGGCCTCTACGCTCCGGCGTACGGCTGGGGCTACTACGATCCGTATTTCGATCCGCTGTGGGGCGCGTACGGATGGGGCGTTCCCTACGCGTACGGCTACGGCGCGCCTGCGGCCGTCACCGGCGGACTTCGTCTCGAAGTGAAACCGAGCGACGCGCAAGTCTTCGTCGACGGCAACTACGTGGGAACGGTGGACGACTTCGACGGCCACTTCCAGCATGTGGACCTGCCGCCGGGCGGCCATCACGTCGAGATCCGCGCGGACGGCTTCGCGCCGCTCGCGTTCGACACCTACATCCAGCCGGATCACACGACCGATTACAAAGGTCATCTGACGCCGCTATCCTAACGGGATGCGGCGTGTGCTCGTCTGGGGGCCACCGATCCTCTACATGGCCATCATCTTTCACCTCTCCTCGGAAAGCAATCCGTTGCCGACGCTCACCGAACACGTGTGGGACAAAATCCTGCACCTCACCGAGTACAGCGTCCTCGCGCTGCTCTTGACGCGAGCGTTGTTGGCCGAACGCGTCCCGCTTCTCGTCGCGTTCCTCGTCGCCGTGCTGTTCACGAGCGTGTACGGCGCGACCGACGAGTTCCACCAGTCGTTCGTCCCGGGGCGGGACAGCGACATTCACGACTGGTATGCGGACTCGCTGGGCGCCTCGGTCGGCGCGATCGTGTACGCGGGACTGCGGCGTTACGACGCGACGGCGGCCTGGTTCTCGACGAACCAGCGGTAGGTGGAAGCGACGCCGTCGGCGAGCGCAATCGAGTGGCGCCAGCCGAGGCGATGCAGCTTCGACACGTCGAGCAGCTTGCGCGGCATGCCGTCCGGCTTCGTGCTGTCGAAGGTCAGCGTCGCTTCCGGGTAGACCACCGATCGCACCATCGCCGCGAGCTCGGCGATCGTCAGGTCTTCGCCGGTGCCGACGTTGACGTGCTCGCTCTCGTCGTAGTGCCGCATCAGGAAGACGCAGGCGTCGGCGAGATCGTCGACGTGCAGGAACTCGCGGCGCGGCGTGCCGGATCCCCAGATGACGACTTCGCGTGCGCCGGCGATCTTCGCGTCGTGGAACTTGCGCATCAGCGCCGGCAGCACGTGCGAGCTGGTCAGGTCGAAGTTGTCGTGCTCGCCGTACAGATTGGTCGGCATCGCCGAGATGAAATCACAGCCGTACTGCGTCCGGTACGTCTGACACAGCTTGATGCCAGCGATCTTCGCGATGGCGTACGCCTCGTTGGTCGGTTCGAGCGGACCGGTGAGCAGCGCCGACTCCACGATCGGCTGCGGCGCGAGCCGCGGATAGATGCACGAGCTGCCGAGATACAGCAGCTTCTTCACCTGGTGCAGGTACGCGGCGTGGACCACCGTCGCGTGCATCATCATGTTGTCGTAGATGAACTCGGCCGGGCGCGTGGAGTTCGCGAGGATGCCGCCGACGGTGCCCGCGGCGTGCAGCACGTACTCGGGACGCGTCGCGCGGAACCAGTAGTTCACCGCCGCCTGGTCGCGCAGATCGAGCTGATCGCGCGTCGCCGTCAGGATGTTGGTGAAGCCTTCCCGCGCGAGCCGACGCACGAGCGCCGAGCCGACCAGGCCGCGATGACCCGCGACGAAGATGCGCGCCTGCTTGTCCATATCAGTACGGCTTCACGTCCGACGCGTCCACTTCGACGCTGACCGCCTGCCCGATGAGGTCGACCGACAGCACGAGGCGCGCCTTCAACGCGTCCTTGCGCGTCAGGCGTCCGACGACCCCCTTCAGCGGCCCGTGCACCACTTCGACCATCATCCCCTCGTGGATCAGCGGGCACGGATCGTACTGCAGCTCGCTGCCGACGAGCACGCGGATGCTGTCGACTTCGTACTCCGGAATCGCCGCCGGCTTCCCTTCAAACGAGACGATGTTGACGACGCCGGTGCATTTCAGCACGGGCAGCGTATCTTCGAGGTTGAAGCGCGCGAAGCAGTAGCCGGGAAACAGCGGCCAGTCGATCTTCTTCTTGCGATCCTTCCACCGGCTCCAGCGCGTGATCGTCGGCAGGAACGCTTCGAACTTCTTCCGTTCGAGCTGCTCGCGCACCACCTGCTCGTGGCGGGAGCGCGTCCAGATCGCGTACCACTGCGTGTCCTGAGATCTCACTGCGTGACGGTCGCGGCCTGCTGCTTGAGTCCTTCGTCGAACGCTTTCTTGATCTCCGGATTCTTCCACTCGATGATGGCCTGCGCGCGCAGCTTCTCGAGGTACTTCTCGTACTCGGCTTTGCGCTTGTCGGTGAATACGCGCTCGCTGATCTTCTCGCGCGCTTCCTCGAACGGCATCACCTGCGTCTCCGACCGGCTCTCGAGCTTCAGCAGCTGATAACCGCGCTTCGCGTCGCGCAGCGGCGGCGTCACATCGCCCACCTTCATCGTCTCGAGCGTTTTGCGCAGATCGGGCGCGATGTCGTTGACGCTGAGCGGTCCGATCAGCCCGCCGTTCGCCTTCGACGGCGAATCGGAAACCTGCGTCGCCAGCGTGGCGAAGTTCTCGCCGCCCGACGTGACCCGCTTGCGGATATCCTCGATCTTCTTCTGCGCCGCTTCCTCGCCGGCGGCGTTGACGCCGCGCGCGTCCTGCGGCACGGAGACGAGGATCTCGCGCAGCGTGACGGTCGGCGCGGTGGTGAACTCGGAGAGGTGCGACTCGTAGTACTTGCGCGCTTCGTCCTCGCTGACGCCGATCTTCCCGAGCACTTCGTTCTGCTGCACGCGCTGGATGATCATCGTCTTCTCCAGGTTGCGGCGCAGGTCGGCCATCGTCATGTTCTCGGACTTGAGCGCCGCTTGGAGCTGCTCGTCATTCGCGATCTTGTTTTCTTTCTTGATGCTCTCGACGATGCTCTTGAACTGATCGTCGCCGAGTTTGTACCCAAGCTCTCGCCCGCGCTGCGACAGCAGCGTCTCGTCGACGACGTCGACGATGATCTGCGGCGTGATGTCGTCGAGCGCCTTCTTGAGCTGCGCGTTGCCGGCGTCGGTCTTCAGGTCGAAGTTCTGACCCTTCTGCCGCAGCGCCGCAATCTGCCGCTGCTCGAGCTCGCTCTTCGTGAAGATGTCGCCGTTGATCTTGACGAGGATCTGCTCGAAGACCTCGGCGTGCGCGGCGGCCGCGACAAAGAATATAGAGAGGGCGACGGCTGCCAGCTTCTTCATAAGTCCTTTGGTTCCAACTATTTTAATCCAGGAGCTCGCTCAACAGGCCGCCGACGCGCTCGAACACCCCGCCGGGCGCCCGCGGGTCCTCTTTCGGCGACCGGAGGATTTCTTCCTTCGAAAAGCCCGGCTTCACCTCGCCGGTCTTCGCGCGCGCCGTCCACCACGACGGTGCATGGGCCTCGCGGATGCGCCGCTTTCCGGCGGCCGGGGCCGGGAGCTTGGGGCTCGCCGCCTTTCCCGCGCCCGAATCGCGCCGGCTCGCGGCGCCCGACTCCCCCGTCCCGTCAAGCGACAGCCGTAAGCCCGAGGGCGGGACGAGGGTAAGGTCGCTTCGCCGCCGGACCAGCGCCACGAGCCGCGCCGGATCGACCTTTGCCACAGGCCTGAACTTTATGACGACGGTACGCGCTTCGCGGTCGATGCTCTCGACGCCGAGCCGATCCGCCATGATCCGGATGCGTCCGTAGTCGGCCAGGTTCAGCACCGAATCGGGCAGCGGGCCGTATCGATCGAACGCGCCCTCGAGCACATCGTCGATTTCGTCCTCGTGACGCGCGGCGGCGACGGTGCGATACAGCGTGAGCCGCTGGTTCATGTCGGGGACGTAACTGTCGTCGATGCGGAGGTCGACGCGCAGGTTCACCGTCGCGCGCAGCTCGTCCTCGATCTCCTCGCCCTTCAGCTCGCGCACGGTCTGCTCGAGCAGCTTCATGTACATCTCGAAGCCGACGGCGTCGATCTGCCCGCTCTGCTCGCCGCCGAGCAGGTTGCCGGCGCCGCGGATCTCGAGATCGAGCGCGGCGACGCGGAAGCCGCTGCCGAGATCGCTGAACTCCTTGATCGCCGCGAGCCGTTTCTTCGCGACCGGCGACAGGTTTTCTTCGGGCGGGATCAGCAGGTACGCGTACGCGGGGCGATCCGACCGTCCGACGCGTCCGCGCAACTGATAGAGCTGCGACAGGCCGTACCGATCGGCGCGGTTGATGATGATCGTGTTCGC
>Ga0070741_10001893_pt1 | contig 59440 bp, 55 predicted proteins | sample Coa_R1_4_FD_66440 | JGI IMG/M metagenome (GOLD analysis project Ga0070741, IMG submission 66440) | Surface soil microbial communities from Centralia Pennsylvania, which are recovering from an underground coalmine fire - Coalmine... | ecosystem: Environmental > Terrestrial > Soil > Unclassified ...
GATGGCGAGTCGCGCGACCGAGGCGTATCGGGCAATACGCCGCAGGGAGCGCGGCGAAGCCAGCGGGGATGCGTCGGCAGCCGAATTTCGCCGAACTTCGGGAACGGGACACTAGGCCGCCTCGCTGATTGCGCCGAGGCCTACCGACGGGTTCGGCCGGGCGAGCCCGACCGTCCGCAGCGCGGCGATCACGTACCAGCCGAAGTCGATCTCCCACCAGCGGTGCGTGAAGCGCGAGCTGCCGGGGTACTCATGGTGGTTGTTGTGCAGGCCCTCGCCGCCGGTGAGGAGCGCGAGCACCCAGAGGTTCCGCGCGCTGTTCTTGAAGCGCTGGTAGCCGACCCAGTGCGCGGCGCCGTTGATCGACGCGTTCAGGAAGATGTACGCGCCGACGTGGAGCCCGATCGCGAGCGCGCCCAGGACGGGCCCGAACGCGACGACCCAAGCGGTGAAGAAGAGGCCGAGCCCGAGCCACGTGCGGTCGAACAGGCGATCCCAGCCGTCGTGCGCGATGTCCTTCGTGTAGCGCTGGATCGTCTCGGGGTTCGCGGCTTCGCGCCGGTAGTAGGAGTAGTTGAGGAGCTGGATCTGCCAGAACCCGTGCACGTAGGGCGAGTGTGGGTCGCCCTCCAGGTCGGCGAACTTGTGATGCTTGCGGTGGACGGCGGCCCACTGCCGCGGGTCGATGCCGGTCGTGAGCCAGATCCCGAACCGCATGAAGAGCTCGACCGGCCGCGCCAGCGTCACGGCGCGATGCGAGAGCGCCCGATGCAGGTAGACGGTCGTGCAGATGCACGCGATCTGCACCGTCAAGAATACGCAGGCGAGCGCAAGCCAGAGCTCGTGGGTCGAGAACGCGAGGGCATCGAGCATCGTGGATCCTTCCGACGCCCGCGAGCGGGCGGTTGCGTGCGCCGACGGCCGGTCGTGCGGCCGGCTCCAGCTAAGCGCGAGCGCACCCGGCTCGCAAGTGACCCTTCGGGCTCGCGCCGCGAGGCGCGAAGCGCCGCCGCTCGGGCGTCTCGGCACGATCTGCGTTGGCCTCGCTTGACGGGAGTGGTAGATTGCCGCCCGATGTTCGACGAACGGTCGCTCGCCGACAAGATTCGCGCGGTGCTGCGCCCCTACGCTTCGAACTGGAGCGGGTCCCTCGGCCGGGGCGACCTCGTGATCCCCCACGCCGACCTGAGCCGAGTCGTGGAAGCCATCATCGACGCGAGCCGGGACGCTTTCGAGGGCCACTCTCCCGCATCGGATTTCGAGCTCTTCCAGGAGCTCTCCGAGGCGCGAAGGCTGTCGTCCGTCCAGGACCAGGTCGATCGCCTGCGGGCGCGTTTCCACATCCTGACGCGTTCGAGCTGAGGCGCGCGGGATTCCCGCCTCGCCCGCCAGCACGACGCGGTGCGCACGGCGCGCGGTTCCGCGCGGCGCGATCGGACCGCCGAGAGCGGTCCAAGCGACGGGCGCCAACCGGAGGGAGCGTCGGCTGTGTCCTGATTGGCACATTGTGCCAACCCGATGTCCCACTTTGGGCACGTGGGCGCGCACTCCCGACCACCGTGGAACCGCGGGCCCGCAGAAATGCTGGCGGTCGCGTGCGAGGAGAGCTGGCACGGTGGATGCTCTAAGCCCCCACCGTCCCCTCTGAAGCACCCCGCGGCCCTGCCGGCGACCCCCCCTCAGCCGGCAGGGCCCCCCACCCCCCCCTCGCCGCCGCACCGTCCGCAGCTCCAGCCGCGTGACCGGTCCGCCATCGTCCGCTGCGTCAACCTCGACGCCCGAATGCGTCGAAGATCGTAGGCTCGCGCACGTCTGTCGCGAAGGACGGCGCTGAACCGCGCTCCGGTCGGCATTGCGGATCCCGACGAGCGAATGTGCCGCAGAGCCCCGCTCTCTCGCGACGTCGGCGCCGCGCCCGGGTTCAACGACCGAGGCCGCGACCAGGGAACGATTCGACCGACGACGAAGCGGGCTCCGCGCGACGCGGATCCCGAAGGCGATGCCGCCCGGAGACGCCATGCCCGAGGAGACGAGAACCGCGCGCGACGAGACACGGGAGCCGAAGCGGCGACGCCGCAGCGAAGCGGACGGCGACACCGATCGGCTCGCGGAGCTGCGCGACGGCCTGCGGGAGCTCATCGACCATCCGACCGCGGCCGCCCCGGCGGCCCCGGCTCTTCCCAGCGCGCCCGCCGCACCGCCCGCCGGACGACGCGGTCGCGACGGCGATCGAGACCGCGGCGAAAAGCCGTGAGCTCGAGCGAGAATCCCGTGCGGCGGCGGTCGTAGAGGCACGCGACCGCCGCGGTGGATCTACGGCGGTGGATTTACGGAATTCTCGACTCCCCGAGGATGTGCACGATCGAGTCGTGCACCGCGATTGCGTGTACCGCTGCGTCGCCTGCGGGGCGACGATAGACGCCGCGACGCCCGATCTCGTCGATGCGGCTCGCTGGCGCCGGCTGTCGGCGTCCTCGGGCACGGAGCACGAGCCGGCCGATGCGCTGTGCCCGCCCTGCCAGGCGTGCAGCCGCGTCCGCCGCCACGCCGATTCCGACGACTGAGGCGAGCCCGCGACGCGGACCGATGACCGGGCTCGGCGCCGCGCCGACGCTCCTCGGAGGCCGCGACATTTGCGCGCGTCCGCGAAGGAAGATTTGCGGGCGGCGCGCGCGCATGTGGCTTTGCCCGCAAACTCGCATTTGCCCGAGAAGTCGGGCGGTTGCCCGTAAAGCCCATTGTTTGCAGGCATTCCGCTTCGCGGGCCGCTCTCTCGACGGCCCGCCTCGCCATCGTAGCCCAGCGATAGGTAGGGTCGCCAACGTACGGCCGCCCTGGCCACTACGGCGCTTCGGACAAGGCCACCGGGACCCCGAACGACGTTGTAAGGCGATCGGGTGCCAGAGGGGCGTCGGTGCGCCCTGCTTTCGGCCGGGCGATAGAACCCCGGCCCCGACTAAATCAACCACGCTGGCGACCCAAGGAGCGCCGGACCGGAGTGAACACGGCGATATTTCAGGGTTTTCTCGTCGCGCATGTATGGGATAGCAGCCGGTCCGCGATGAATCCCGGTGGCGCCGTCTGTCTCACCAGGAGAGCTTCTGGAAAGCCGTCTTCCGGGGATCAGTCGTCGATCGTGGCGTAATCACGGCGTTTCGCGCTGGCGCCAGACCATGCGGCGTGACATATCTAGTCTCTAGTTGGAGCCTCGTTATGTCACGCCCGCGGAACCCTGGCGGTGTCAAGCGGTTCCCCATCTCCACGACCGTCCAGGTCTGGGAACTGCTGAATTTGCTCGCCCAAACCGGGCGGTTCGGGAAGACACCCACGGAGGTCGCGGAAGAGCTGTTGAGGGCGAAGCTGCGCGAGGTTGAGCGCGAGGGCTGGCTCGGGGGGTTCCCGGCATCGGTCGCGAACGAGTCGACGTAGACGTAGCCGGGACCGGAAGAAGGTACGGCGATGGGCAGGCCGAAAAAGGCGCTGTTGGTTGCGGAGGAAATCCGCCGCTGCCGCTATTGCGATTCAGAAATGGCAGCTAGTGGCCTGGCGTATCTTGAGAACCCGTATTGCGTCAGATGTTTCCGGGAACGCACGGCGGGAACCACGCCGGCGGACGACTTCTCGTGGAGGCTTCGAGGGCGCTACGTTGAGCGAGTCGAGGTCTAGGCTATCTCCTTGAAATGCGCTGAGAGGTGGCGTTCTGCTTCGGTCCGCTTGATGTTTGTCCGCCAGTACGTCGACGCACCCTGCCGACGCAGTGTCGAGCCCTTTGTAAACATCTTCACGTCCCAACCACCGCCGCTCCCTGGAGCCAACTCTATCAGGAGTGACGGTTGGCCGTCGCGGTCCGCCTCCCACGTTATTTCGCCAGCCGGCCCTGGCGAGCATCGCCAATTGAGGCGCACCGGTACGCGACCGAGCGCAGCGCCCAATTCGCTCGCACTCTGATAGCGACGGACTGGATCCGGATGAAGTGCCTTCCGTATTACGCGACGAAGCGGGTCGGGGACGTGCGGCAGGAACAAGGAGCGGTCAGGGAAGCGGCCCGCGGTGACCTTGGCCGCGAGTGCGGTCGGCAGGGGGATCTGCTTTTTCCAATGATCTTCCCCATTGGCGATCCGGTAGAGAAGCAAACCCACCTGGTATACATCGGCTAAGGTCGTCATCGCGGCCCCGGAGAACCATTCGGGCGGCACGCAGTAGCGGTACATCTGCGGAATGCTCACCACGCCGCCTGGACCGAATGCGCGGGATTGCCCGAAATCGGCCACGAGTCCGCTGTCGGTGTCCGAGATCAGCACGTTGGATGGCTTGACGTCGAAGTGGATATAGCCCGCCCGGTGGATGCTGCCGAGCCCGGCGACGACGTCTTGCCCATATCTGATCACGTCGGACAATCGGAGCGGCCCCGCGCCGGCCTTGTCCGCCAGTGATCCGTTGCGAAAAAAGGGCATCGCCATACAGATGTGACTGGCGGTGGTTCCCGCCCAAAGAACGGGCGCAACGTTGGGGTGGTCGGCCGCGAACATCGCCTGGGCCTCAGTGAAGTAGCCCGCCGTGTTCGGAAAGGAGGATAAGGGCACTTCCTTGACGGCGAGTTCCCCGGCCAATTGCGGGTCTTTGGCGAGGTACACGGTAGAGTTTAGACCCTGGCCCACGCCGATCTGGCGCAGCTGCTCATAGTCGACAGTAGCGCGGATCTTCATTTGACATCACCCGTGGTTTCCGCCGATGACTCCGGAAGTTGAGCGATTGCAACGAGCACGGCCTCGCGGCGCGGTTTCGGGACGTCACTGAGGTCGAGTCCCCGCACACTCGCGCTATCGATGTAGTCCTTCGCCTTCCTAGTATGAAGCCGTGAGGAGATCGTTGCTAAGGAGCCGGCGAGGATTGGTAGGTTACGAGAGTGGGCGGCCTCCAGCACGACCCCTTCCATGCGAGAACGTTTGCTATCAGCCTCACGATTGCTCGCACTCTGACGGCCGCCGGGACGAAAGTGCTCAGCGAAACGAACCCCGACAGCGGTGGGTGCGTACGTCGCAACTAGATCCAAAACCTGCTGACGCATCCAGGACAATGCCGCTGGTTCATCGAACGACTTCGGTGCTTCCGATCGGCCATCTGCTTCGAGGATAGGTGCGGCCTGCGTGCCCTTGACGACCGCCCACTGAACAGCACGCGGTTCGGCACGCAAGCCCAGAACGCGGTCACTCGTCGAGTGCGCCATCGTGCTCAGATTGGTCATTTGGTCCGGTCCACAGAATCGCCAGCAAAGTCATCGGTTTATGAAATCTCGTTCTGACGCAACCGAATTTTGCAACGACTAGCTGCCCGTATGGCATGATCGAGACTGACGCAGTGCGCAATCGCGAGCGCCTCCACTCGACATGCCCCATCCGCCGCACTGCGCTGCTGCAACGGATACCCCGCAGCGCACTCGCTGGCGGTTGACTCCCTTTACATATCCGCTAATGTACCCTTTCGCTGGCGCCGATACCAGGGGCGTGGTGAACGAACGCCGGCAAGTGGAGGGGTTGTATGGCGAGGGCGTTCCCCACGGCGGGAGAGATCGCAGTCTGCGGGCCGGTGAGGACGATCGTGTACTTGAGGCTTGCTTCCGGGGATCAGCCGGCTGCCGACTTTCTTCTCGGCCTCACGCGACGAGATCAGGCGCGATTCTGGGCGCTCCTCCGGCGAATGGCCGAGGGTAAGATTCGTCGTAATCGAGAGCAGTTCTCTCGGGTGGAGGGGGGAATCTTTGCCTTCAAAACGAAAGCGTGGCGCCTTTTGTGCTTCCATGATCGGGGGCAGATGATCCTGCTAGCGGGTGGCGCGCGGATCAATCGGAAGCTGCCGCACTCGGCGATCGAGCGGGCGATGCAGCTCCAGGAGGAATATCGGCGCGGCAAAGTCGCTGTGTTGGACGATAAGCGCGTCGCTGGATGAACATGAAGGGGAAGCAAACGGTGAAAGTTTCATCGGATGAGAATCTCGAGCCTGAGATTGAAGCGGAGATGCTCATTCAAACAGTCGCAAGCGTCTTTCATGACCTCATGGAGCAACAGGGGCTCGATAAGGTCAAGTTGACGAAACTGCTCAAGTGCAGCCGACCTTACACGACACAATTGCTCCGCGGAGATCGCAACATGAGCCTTCGGACGCTGTCGAAGCTCGCGTATGCCCTCGGGGTGCGTATCACTGTTGGAGTCGAGCCGCTCGCACGTTTCAAGAAGCAAAGCTGGGCTCAGCCGGTGGCATCCGTGCGAATGCGACACCGGTATAAGCGGCGCGCCAACGCTGGCTAGCGACCGCTCAGGAAGGAAGGATGGGGATCATGGTGGCACTGGTCCAACGCTTGGCCGCGCTCATCAAGATCAAGAGCGTCGAGTTCGAGAGCATCGAGGCGCAACGCCTCATGCGAGGTGTGCTCCCACGTGAGATCGAAATAGACACCTCGTATTCTGGAGTGGGGCAGCTTCGCCCGAATGGCTTCCTTGAGGCGGTGATTACGTACGCGGTCAAGGCTCGCGGGCTGGAGCAAGCGGTCATAGCGAAGCTGTCGTGCAAGATTCGCGTTCTCTACCAGTTCAATGAAGCGAATCTGGAAAAGAACGGTCTTTCGATCACTCCGGAGCTGGCGACGGCTTTTGCCCAAACAAGCGGAGTGTTCAACGCGCATCCGTATTTCCGCGAGTTTCTACAAACCTCCTGTGGGCGCCTCGGCTTGCCAGCGATTGTCGCACCTCCGGTGATGGCTGGCGAACTGTTCAATCGACTCGCGGCCGAGACCGACAACAAGCCCGAGCCCGAGCGGGCTGCGGAAGAAAAACCCAAGGCGAACCTCTCGGTGGTACCGAGACCGCGGAGGGCGTCAGGCGAGTAGCGGCTCGCCCTCAACTGGGCAGAAGAGGCCCCTTCCCGATCGGGAAGGGGCCTCTTCTTTTGATGAGAGCTACGGCCGTTTGGGCTTATCCCACCGCGGGCTCTTGCACTTCGGACACACGGTAGGCCGCTCGCGCTCCCCGGTCTCTGGGTTCAGTCGGGGCAGCCACTCGTGGCCGCAACGGCACCGAGCCCCAGTCAAGGTCACCATTCCCAACTCTGGCTCCTTCGAGCGCTTCGGCATCGACTCACCCCCGAAATGATTTACTGAAAATAAATACAATACGTATTGACTCGTCAACCCCCTCAATGTAGCGAGTAATAGTAGCTACTGCAAGGGATGACGATGGACGTTCGTGAGCACCGGGGCATGATGATCGCGGCGACGGCGAACATCATCCGCAAGGGAAACGCCTGGTACGTGCCGTCGCAGTCCGGGTCGCGCTCGTACGCCGTCAGAATCGTGGGCGGAGACAGCACGTGTACTTGCCCCGACTACGAGCAGCACGGCAGCGCGTGCAAACACATCCACGCGGTGGGGTTCGCGGTGAGGCGGGGGGAGTGGAAAGACGGGTATCCGACGGGACCGCGCCCGGGGCGCGTCTCCTATCCGCAGCTCTGGCCCGCATACAACACCGCGCAGACGACGGAGAAGGAGACGTTCTGCCATCTCCTCCATGACCTCGTGTCGCCGATCCCGACGCCAACGCAGCGGACCGGGCGTCCTCGTTTGCCGCTTTCTGACATGCTCTTTGCGGCGGCCTTCAAGGTCTACTCCACGATGTCGGGCCGCCGGGTCGCGACCGATCTGCGAGAGGCGCAGGCGAAGGGCTTCATTGCCCGCGCCCCGCACTACAACTCCGTGTTTGAGGTCATCGAGCGGGCCGACGTGACGCCGATCCTTCACGATCTGATCGTCGCGAGCAGCCTGCCCCTCAGCGAGGTCGAGCACGACTTCGCCGTCGACTCCACGGGTTTCGGGACGTCGCAATTCTCTCGGTACTATACGATGAAGTACCGCGGTGAGCGGGTGGGCCGGGGTTGGGTCAAGGCTCACGCGATGGTCGGCGTCAAGACCAACGTCGTGACGTCCGTCCGAATCGGCGTGCACAACTCGCACGACTCGCCGCAGTTCGAGCCGCTGTTCCGCGAGACTGCGAAGAACTTCGCGATCCGCGAGGTGTCAGCCGACAAGGCGTACAGCGGCCGACTCAACGTCGAGCTGGCCGTCAGCAAGGGCGCCGCGCCGTACATCCCGATGAAGTTCAACTCGCGACCGGACCCCAGGGCACCGGCCTGGAACCGTCTGTTCCATCTATTCGCCTACCGGAAGGACGAGTTCGCGGCGCATTATCACAAGCGGAGCAACGTCGAGTCGACATTCTCGGCAATCAAGCGTGTGTTCGGCGACTCGGTGCGCAGCCGGCTATGGGAGGCTCAGGTCAACGAGGTTCTTCTCAAGATCCTCTGTCACAACGTCCGCTGCTTGATCCACGCGATGCACGAGCTGGGTATCGGCGCGGCCAGCTAGCCAGCACGTGGGAGGGGCGACATGGAGCGCGGGCGCCTCCGGTCACTCCTCCTCCGACTCCGCCTCGCTTCCCCGAATTGCGATGTCGCTACACCGCGCTGCGACAGCTTGTCGGAGAAGCGCTCCCAATTCGTCATCCTCTCGATACCGCGGGAAATGCATGCTCGTCACGCGCCCGGCTTTCAAGAATTCGCGGAAGGCATCTTTGGCTTTGTCTGGCTTCGTTTTGTCGAAGACCGCGAATGCGGTCCCCCCAGGTTCCGCGTACGTGCCCTTTCCGACTAACGAGAAACACGGGATGTCCGTGTGCCCGTCTCCCACGTAGATCATGTTGCGGAACGGGATCCTCCTCTGGTCCTTCTTGACGTACCGGTTCACCAGCTCGGGTCTTCCCGCGCCGACGGCCGGATCGACGCCTTTGTTGATCTCAAAGAGGTACCGCGTCTTCTCCGTGAACGTGATGCATCGTTTGATATGTCGCAGTGTTCCGCCAGGCGTCTGACCGCCTAGCTCGGAGGCATAAACGCCCTGAAAGTGCTCCTTGACGATTCGCGATCCCTCGATGATGGGCTTCAAGCCTCCGGAAATAATGTAAAACTCGATCTTGCCGTCTTTGAGGATTTTCGTGACCTCCTTTCGCAGATCGACGAAGAGATCCGGAATCCCGAGGAAGTATTCGGCGTCGAGAGTTGCACCGAACGCACGCAACTTGTCATTCGTCAAAGGCCCCAGCGGCTTCTCGTCCCCGATGAGATCGAGGAGCATGTTGAGATAGGCAGGGGCGGCGTCGTACCCCTTCTTGACTAGCTCTCGCGCGTCTTTCCAGAATTTGTCTGCGTCGACGTCGTGGGCTCTCAGCAGCTTCGTCGTCGAGTCGGGTACAAGCGTATCGTCATAGTCGAAGATGACGGCCAAGATGTCGGATTGCATGACTGACGACGTACACCGCTGACAAAAAAAGAGCCACACCAAAAATGGTGTGGCTCTTTTTTGATCCGGCAGCTCGGGGTCAGCGATGAGCCTGTTCCCGAGCGCCCGCCTGCTTCCGCTTCGCCGATTGAGAGATGGCCGTGAGCCGCAGCAGATTCTCGCGCATCTCATTTATCTCTTTGGCGGTGGGTCGGGCCGCCTCCCCGTTCCGTTTCTTCGCCATCTCTTCCTCCATCCCCGAGAGGGGTATGGGCCATCACCTTGGTCGTCGGGCTCGGGCCAGACAAGAGGGAAGTACAAATTCTGACATGTCATACGCAGCCGCATAGCGAGCGGCAATGCGTGGAGTCTTCCTCTCCTCCGAGTATCCGCGGCTCGCCGCAGCCCACAACGCCCTGATGCTGGCCACCGCCACGCCGTCCGTCCCCCACCGGCACCCGCCGGATGGCGCAGAGGAGTACACCCGGCCTTGTTCGTCGTCAACGCATCGTCTTGGCTCGACTACCGGGACCATGTGCACGCAGTGGTCAGCGCGTGTGAACATCGATGAGCAAACGATCGATCACGGCGCCTGGGCCGCGAACGGCACACCGAAAAGCGATTGCGGCCATTGGGGATCGGGGTACCCGAACCCAATGGAGCCGATCCCACTCGACCCTGTGGAGCGCTGCCGCCGGGCACTCGTGAGGCACCTCCGGTGATCGCCGATCGCGTGGAGAAAGCACCCAGGAGCCGGGTGGCCGATCTGCTCTTGAGGCTGCCGGTCGGGGAGCTGGACGAGGCGGTCAGGACGGTCCTCGGCAAGCGGTAGCCTGGGGTGTATGCGGTGACGTGGTACGGGTGCAACCGCGTAACACGTCAGCTCTTCAACCCTTCTGTCTTCGGGGATCGAGGTACAAGCGATGATGGCCGGGAAGGACAAAGACGATGGGAGCGAAGGCGGGACCGAGAATGCCCCGACCGGAGGCGATCCCAACGCTGGCAACGAGTCGACGACCGCTACCACCATCGACGACTTCGCGGATATCCTAACCGACGAGACGAGGGTCAGGGATCCGGATCCGTCCGAAGAGAGGCCGGCCCGACCCGGTTCGCCATTCGAGATCGGCCGCCCCACCGGAATCGTACCCCGCGGGACGCCTCCCGGCGGTCGACCGTTCGGCGGTGGCTTCCGCGGCGGTTTCGGCGGCGGTGGTTTTGGTCGCCGGTAGCCTGCCGGCGTCGATGACCTGGGCGACCACGGCGAACGCGAGAATGCCAACTCCGACGACTAGGGCCCGCTGCGCACGAAGTAAATTGTAGCCCTTCTCGTCCGCGATCGATCGGGCAATGGACGCCATCCGGTAGAGGGTCACTGTCCAGTAGAGCTGATGGCGATGGGGCGCATCGTCGTCCCCTGAGAAGACGGGGAACACGGAATCGCCCGGTAAGCGTGGCCAGCTCCGACGAGCAGCCATCGCAAAGAAGGCGAACGGGACGGCCGCCATGCAGACCACTACGCCGAGCCCAGCCAGACCGCGAAAGTAGAGCGGCAGTGGGCTCGCCGGCTTCACAAGCCATGAAGCCACGACCGAGACGGCTGCCGTTGCGAAGCCGAGGACGATGTTGGCCTTCGTGTCGATCGCCCCGCCTCGGTCAATCTGCCGCTTGAGGTCCTCGCCAACGTAGCTGCTGACACGACCAAGCGACTCAGGATCGTACTTGAGCAACCTCTCCCGAATCTCCTCGCGAGAAAGCTCACGCGCTGCGTCCATCACCCACCTCCTCCGGCTGGTCTCCTACCATGCCCACTCACGGGGCCGTCCTGCCCGAAAACTCGGCCCGTTGCCCGGAAACCCTCTGGCAAACGGCTGTTTGCGGGCAAAGCCCGCGCATGTGATACTGCTAATAAGCGACGCCGAGAGAATTAGGCGTTCTCACGCATGCACATCGAGACCCTGAAGGTCTTCTGCGACCTCGTCGACACCGGAAGCTTCTCCGTCGCTGCCGCGCAGAATTACGTCACGCAGTCGGCCGTCAGCCAGCAGATCCGGACGCTCGAGACGCGTTACGGGCGGAAGCTCGTCGAGCGCGCCAAGCGCCGCGTGCGGCCCACCCCGGCGGGCGAGATCTTCTACGAGGTCTCGAAGCAGATCGTGACGCGCTACCAGGACCTCGAGGCGCGGCTGCAGGCGTTCTCGAACATCGTGGCCGGCACGGTGCGGGTCGCCACCGTGCACTCGGTCGGCCTCTACGAGTTCTCCGACGAGCTGAAGCGCTTCGTGAAGGCCTACCCGAGCGTGAACGTCCGGCTCGAGTACAAGAAGTCGAGCCAGATCTACGACGACGTGCTGTCGGGCACGCTCGACGTCGGGGTGATCGCGTACCCGACGAAGCGCCCGCAGATCCGGCTGATCCCGTTCCGCGAGGACCGCCTGGTGATGATCTGCGCGCCCTCGCACCCGCTCGCGAAGCAGAAGTCGGTCGCGATGAAGAAGCTCGACGGCGTCAACTTCGTCGGCTTCGAGAAGGACATCCCGACCCACAAGGCGATCGAGCGCGTCCTCCAGCGCCACGGCATCCGCGTGCACTACGTCGCCGAGGTGGACAACATCGAGGTGATCAAGCGGATCGTCGAGGTCGGGACCGGCATCTCGATCGTGCCCGAGCCGGCCGTCCGGCCGGAGGTCCGCAACAAGTCGCTCGTCTCGCTGCCGATCAGCGACGAGACGTTCGTGCGGCAGCTCGGCGTCATCCACAAGGAGGGACGCCACTTCTCCCCGGCGGCGGAGAAGTTCATCGAGACCCTGACGCCGCACACCGCGGCGTCGGCCGCGAGCTGACCGCCGGCGGCGCGGCGATTCCGGTCGTCGCCGTCAGCTCCTCGAGCAGCGCGATCTCGATCGCGAGCCGACGCCGCGCGCGCTCGCTCGCGAGGGCCGCGACCGGCGTGCCCGGAGCCGGGCTCGCGAGGCCGCGGAGCGCGCGCCGCCGCGCATCGAGGTCGGAGGCGAGCCCGGCCGCGGCCGCCTCCGGAAGCGCAGCTGCGATCGCGACGCGCGCGAGGAGCGGACGTCGCAGCCGCTCCGCGATCGCGACCGGCCGGAGAAGCCAGCGGTCGACCTCGCGCGCTCCGTCCGGCGTCAGGCGGAAGACGCGGGTGGTGCCGCCGCCCGCGCGCGCGTCGACGCGCGCCGCAACCGCGCCCGCGCCCTCGAGGCGCGCGAGCGTCGCGTAGACGCGCGACGACTCGATGCGCCGCCCGGCGCCCGTCAGGTCGGCCAGACGAGCACACACCCGGTAGCCGTTCGCCTCGCCCTCGAGGAGCACTCCCAGGATGAGGTGCTTGACCGCCATGAGCTCCTCCCGCGACCGGTACGTCGACGGGGGACGGTCACTCGATCAAGGCCGGCCGACAAGCGCGCCCGGCGAGATCATGTCGCCCGTGCAGGCGCCTCGAGGAGCGGCACGACCTCGCGCGCGAAGAGCTCGATCTGCTCTGCGCCTCCGTAGTCGCCGAACATCACGGCGAACGACTGCACGCCGAGGTCGGCTCGCGCCCGGAGCGCCGCCGCGACCTCGGCCGGCGTCCCGACGTGGACGTCGCCGTCGAAGCGCGCGAAGCTCGCGAGGCGCTCCTCCGCGACCGCGCGCTCGCGCCGCACCTCGGCCGCGTCGCGGCCGACCACGACGATCACCTGCTCGGAGACGTCGATGGTCGCGGGATCGCGGCCGATCGCGCGGCAGTGGCGCGCGAGGACCTCGCGCTTCTGCGCGAGCTCGCGCCACGCGGGGTTCGGGCAGTTCCACCCGTCGGCGTACCGCGCCGCGAGGCCGAGCAGGCGATCGCCCGCTCCGCCGAGGACGATCGGCAGGCGGTCCGGCTTCGGCCGGAACGGCGCCTCGCGCACGGAGGAGTGGCGTCCTTCGAAGCTCGCGCGCTCGTCGCGGCAGAGCCGCCGCACGATCTCGAGGCATTCGCCGAGCTGCTCGAGCCGGACGCGCGGCGGCGGAAACGGAAACCCGTACGCGCGGTATTCCTCCTCCATCCACCCCGCGCCGAGCGCGAGCACGAGCCGCCCGCGGGAAACGCTCGCGACGCTCGCCGCCGTCTTCGCGAGGATCCCCGGGCTGCGATACGACTGGCACGCGACCAGCGGTCCGAGCGCGATCCGCTCGGTCGCGACCGCGAGCGCCGAAAGCGCCGTCCAGACGTCGAGATGGTCCTGCTCCGGCGCGCCCGGAAACCAGAAGTGGTCGTCGAGCCACAGCGCGTCGTAGCCCAGCCGCTCCACGAGCTCCGCCCGCGCGCGCAACGCGTCCCAATCGAGCCCCGCCAGCGGCAGGAAGACGCCGCACCCGATCCGCCCGCTGCCCGACGCCACGAGCGTAGACTGCCCCGCATTCGCGGCCGGGCGCAATCCGCGCGCCGCACAAGAGGAGGTGCACGTTCGTGGCGGCGCGACCGCGCCGAGCCAGGTTGACAACGGCGCGGTCGGCCACGACCATCGCCACGTGCGCGAGGACGATCAGCGGAGGATGCATGTCGGCGAAGCATGAGCGGCGCGTGGCGGTCGTCGGGGCGACCGGCGTCGCCGGACAGCAATTCATCGCGGCGCTCGACCGCCACCCGTGGTTCCGCGTGACGGCGCTCGCCGCATCGGAGCGCTCGGCCGGCCGCAGCTACGGCGAGGCCTTGACGGATGCGAAGTCCGGCGCGCGCCGCTGGTACTGCGACGAGGAGCCGTCTCCCGAAGTCCTCGCGCTGCCGGTCGTCGACGCGCGCGAGCTCGACCTCGACGCCGCCGACATCGTCTTCACCGCGGTCGAGAGCGACGCCGCGCGCGAGCTCGAGCCGCGCTTCGCCGCGCGCCGTCCCGTCTTCTCGACCGCGTCCGCGTTCCGCTACGAGCCCGACGTCCCGATCGCCGTCCCCGGCGTCAACCTCGACCACCTCGACGTCGTGCCGGCGCAGCGCCGGAATCGCGGCTGGGAGGGCTTCGTCGTCCCGCTCCCCAACTGCACGACGATGGGTCTCGTCATCACCCTGAAGCCGCTCGCCGACGCGTTCGGCGTCCGGCGCGTCGTGATGACCTCCATGCAGGGGCTCTCGGGAGCGGGGCGCTCACCCGGCGTCGCGGCGCTCGACGTCCTCGACAACGTCATCCCGTACATCGTCGGCGAGGAGGAGAAGGTCGCGAAGGAGACCGGCAAGGTCCTGGGCCGGGTGGGCGAGGGCGGCTTCGCGCACCACCCGGTGCTCGTGAGCGCGACCTGCACCCGCGCCAACGTCCGCGAGGGCCACACCGAGGCGGTGCAGGTCGAGCTCGAGCGTCCCGCGACGATGGACCGCGTGTGCGAGGCGTTCGCATCGTTCGGCGCCGAGTTCTGCGCGCGCGGGCTGCCGTCCGCGCCGCGCCGGATGATCGTCCTCCACTCCGACCCGTTCCGTCCGCAGCCGCGCCTCGACCGCGATCTCGAAGGCGGCATGGCGACGTCCGTCGGGCGCATCCGGCTCGACGCGGGCGGCCTCCGCTACGTGCTCGTCTCGCACAACACGAAGATGGGCGCCGCGAAGGGCGCGGTGCTCACGGCCGAGCACCTGGTGGACGCGGGACGGATTTGACGGGAAGGCGCACGTCGAAGGCGGTCTCGCCGGGATCGGCGGAGACCAGGTCGACGCGTCCTCCGAGCATGTCCGTCACGCGCTTCACGAGGTAGAGCCCGAGGCCCAGGCCGGATCCGCCGGCGCGACGGCCCGCCTCGCCCTGCTGAAACATGTCGAAGATGCGCGGCCGGTCCTCGGGCGCGATCCCCGGGCCGGTGTCGCTCACGCGCAGCCGAAGCTCGCCCGCGGAAGCGGTCTCGGCCGCGATCCGCACCTCGCCGGTGGTCGTGAACTTGAGCGCGTTCGAGAGGAGGTTCCGGAGGATCGTCTTGATCTTCGGGGCGTCCACGAGGACCGTCACGTCCGGGACGTCGCAGCGCAGCTCGACTCCCGGCCGGCGCAGCACGTCGAGCTCGCGGCACAGCTCGTGGCAGAGGCCGGGGAGCGCGACCGGCGTCGCCGCGACACCGTCCTGGCCCGCGTCGAGGCGCGCGACGTCCAGGATGTCGTTGATGAGGTCGCGAAAGCGGAGCGCGCCTTCGCGCAGCCGCGAGACGAGATCGGACTGCGCCGCGTTCAGCCGCCCGGCCTCGCCGTCGAGCAGCATGTCGCTGTAGCCGATCAGGACGTGGAGCGGGGTCCGGAGATCGTGCGACACGGCCGCGATGAAGTCGGTCTTCACCTGGTTCACGTCGCGGAGCGACCGCATCACGCGCGCGTTCCGGAGCGCGGCGAGCGCATGCGGCGCGAGCCCCTTCCCGAGCGTCAGCTGGCGGCGCGCGAACCGACCGGTGCGCTCGCGATACCCGAGCGAAAGGAGCCCGACGACCTGCCCGTCCTGGACGAGCGGCACGCTGAAGTACGACGCGACGCCGAAGACGGCGCTCGCACCCGTCCGGTCGAGCGCGCGCGCGTCGGGGACCTCGATCACGCCGTCCTGGAACGCGCCCCCGAGGAGATCCGGGTCGACCGGGAATCGCGTCACGTCGGCGTACGCCTCCGGCAGCCCGAAATCGCCGACGCGCACCAGAGCGCGACGGTCCTCGTGCAGGAGGTGAACCGCGCACCAGTCGCAGCCGACGGCCTCGGCGGTCTTCGCCGCGATCGTGCGCAGCAGCTCGTCCGGATCGTGGACGCTGACGAGGAGGATCGCGGTCTCCGAAAGCGTCTGCGAGAGCCGGAGCGCCTCGTCGGTGCGCGCGAGGAAGTCGACGGCGATGCTCATGGACCGCCGCATCGCCTCGGCGACCTCGGGCGCAGGGACGCGCGCGCGACCGGCATCGCACCACGAGCACTGGAGCGCGCCCAGGATCCGGTCGCCGCGCTCGAGGAGCAGCATCGCGACCGCCTCGATCGCGAACGGTCGGAACACCGTGCGCGCGAACGGGTCGTCCGACCGGCGCGCGTCGGCGACGAACGTGATCTTGCTGGCAATGAAGTCGCTCTCGGCGAAGGCACGCACCGGCATCGGGGCGACGAGCGCGGCGAGTCGGGCCGCCTCGTCCTCGGGATAGCCGCACGCGACCACCGTCTGGAACGTCATCTGGCGCACGTCGCCGCGCCAGATCTGCACGCGGTCGCACGGGAGCAGCTCGCGGATCGTCTCGCAGACCGCGCTCAGCGCGGCGCGGGCATCGGTCTCGCCGACGAGCGCCGCGAGAAGTCGGCGGTTCCACGTCGCCGCATCGGCGTCGCCTTCCGTGCCGGCCGCACCGGCTCGCGTGCCGTCGGCGGCTTCGCGCATTCCCGTCGTGCTGCCCGGGGCGGCTGGCGACTCGGGCGTGGTTGCCGCTCGTGTGCCCGCCTGGTCCGTGCCGCGATTCCGCCCTCGCGCCAATGTCCGCCCCCGTCGCGACCCGCTTCGGCAGACCGCACTCCGAGTTTACTGGAACCCGCATCCGAGGCGGAAAGCGCACCCGACCGATTGGTCGGGCCTTCGGGATCGGCTCGGAGCTTGTCGCGGAGCGCAATGCATTGCATGGACGGCGTGTGCGTGGCAGCCGGCGGACCGCGGTGACCGGTCGACCGCGCCCGCTCGCAGAGCGCGGCGCGGCGGCGTGGGCAGAGACCGGCGTCGTGGTGCTCCTGGGGGCCGTCCTGCTGCTCCCGGGGCTCGGAGGCTACCCGCTGCTCGACCCGAGCGAGGCCCGCCACGCCGCCGTCGCGCGCCAGATGGCGCGCACGGACAGCTGGCTCGTACCGGTCCTCTATGGCGTCCCGTATTACGACAAGCCGGCGCCGTACTACTGGCTGCTGCGGGCGGCGGCTCGCCTTCCCGTGGCTGCGGAGACGGCGGCCCGCCTGCCGTCCGCGATTGCGACCCTCGCGTGCGCGGTCGTCCTCCAGCGCTTCGCGCGGCCGCGCTTCGGCGCGCCCGCCGCGCTCCTCGCGGCTGCGGTGTTCGTCACCAGCCCCGCGACGGTCGCGCTCGGCCGATCGACCAATCCCGATGCCGTCCTTGCGACCGCGGTCACCGCGGCCGCCGTCGCCTGGCTCGCGTGGATGGATCGCCCCGCGGCGCCGCCCTGGGCCGCATACGCGCTCATGGGCCTGGGTGCGCTCGTGAAGGGGCCGGTCGCGATCGTGCTGCCGCTCCTCGTCGCGGGCGCGAGCGCGGTCGCGCGCGGAGTGCTGCGCGCGCGCATCCGCGCCGCCGCGCTCGTGCGCGGTCTCGCGCTCAGCACCGCCATCCTCCTCGCCTGGCTCTCGCCCGCGGCGATCGCCGATCCGCGCTACGCGGCCGCGTTCCTCCTCCAGCACAACGTCGATCGCTACGTGACGGGCGACGTCGGGCACCCGCACGCTTTCTGGTTCCTCGTGCCGGCGCTCCTTGCGATGGTGCTGCCGTGGTCGCTCGCGCTGCCGGCGGCCCTCGCCGCGGGAAGCCCGTGGCGGTCCACCGGAGACGGCGACGCAGCGGTCCACGAGCGCGACGCGTGGCTGTGGGCGGTCGTCATCGTCGCCTTCTTCTCCGTCGGACGCGCCAAGCTTCCGGCGTACGTCCTGCCCGCGATCGCGCCGCTCGCCCTGTGGCTGGCATCGCGCCTCGTCCGGCTCGCGCGGCTCGCCGCCGCGACCGCCGACCGCCGGTTCGACGGCGAACGGGAGCGCGAGCCGCGCGAGCGATGGCTCAGGGGCGCGCTCGCGCTCTGGGCCGCCGTCCTGCTCGCGGCGCCGATCGCGATCTGGACGTACCTGCGGTTCGCGTTTCCGCGCTTCGCCGAGCTCGCGTGGCGCGCATGGCCGCTTCCGGTCGCGGCGCTCCTCGGCCTCGCGCTCGCGTGGCGGACGCCCGCGCGCCTCCGCGGCACGGCGCTCTCATTCGCGTGCGGGAACGCGGTCGTCCTCGTGCTCGCCTACGCGGTCGGCGCACCGCTCGTGAGCCGCGTGGCTAGCGACGTCGCCCTCGCGCGCATCGCGGACGACCTGGCGCCCGGCGTCCCGCTCGTCGGCTTCCGCATCCACCCGGCGTCGCTCTCCTTCTACAGCGCGTCGACGGTGCGGAAGCTCCGCGACGTGGACGACGTCGTTGCGATCGCGCGAGCGGGGCCGCTCCTCGTCGTGACGCGCGCGGAGGACGCCGAGGCGCTGCAGCGTGCCGGGCTCGCGCTCCACCAGTGGACGGAGTGCGAGCGGCATTGCCTCTGGGGCACGATGCCGCGCCCGGGCGTCGCCGCGCTGGTCGCTGCGGCGCCCGCGCCGGCTTCGTGACCGGCGTCGAGCGGCACCGGCCCCCATCCAGTAAACAGCCGTCCCGTGCGACCCCCATGGAACGTCCGGCATGCGCGCAGCTTCGTTCTGGGCGCGCTCAGCGTCGCCGTGCTCGCGAGCGGCGCGACCCTCGTCGGGATCGCGGACGTGCCGTTCTACACCAAGGGCGAGCCCCGCGAGGCGATGGTCGTCTGGGAAATGGCGCACGGCGGGTCGCTCGTCCTGCCGTACCGGAACGGCACGGAGATCCCGTCGAAGCCGCCCTTCTTCCACTGGCTCGCGCTCCTCTCGTCGGAGGCGATGGGGCGAGTCTCGGAGCTCTCGACGCGCCTCCCGTCGGCGACGCTCTCGATCGCGGCCGCGCTCCTCGTCTACGCGTTCGGCGCGTGGACGGGCCGTCTCCGATCGGGCTGGCTCGCCGCGATCGCGCTCGTCCTCAGCTTCGAGTGGATGCGGGCGGCGCGGATCGCGCGCGTCGACATGACGCTCACGTTCTTCCTGTTCGCGGCGCTCCTCCTCTTCGCGGTGATGGACCGGGCGGGCGTGACGCGCCTCCGGCTGCTCCTCTTCTACGCCTGCATCGCCGCCGCGACCCTCGGAAAGGGGCCGGTCGGCATCGCGATCCCGGCGGCGGTCGTCGCCGTCTATGCGGCGGTGCGCCCGGTCGACGATCCCGACTCGCCGGTCGGCCTCGCGCCTGGCGCCGCCGGCGCGGGCTGGCGGGCGCGCGTCCGGAACGTCGTCGCGACCGCGCGCGCGCTGGCTCCGGTGAAGGGCGTCCTCGCGGTCGTCGCGATCGTCGGCGCCTGGTACGCCGCGGCGCTCTGGATCGGCGGCGACGACTTCTTCGTGAAGCAGGTCCTCAAGGAGAACGTCTTCCGCGTGATCGATCCCGAACGGCTCGACACGGGCCACGCGCACGGCCCGCTCTACTTCCTCCCGAACTTCCTCCTGGGGGCGCTGCCGTGGAGCCTCTTCGCGCCGGCGATCGCGTGGTGGCTGTGGCGCATGCGCCCGGTCGACGCGACGACGCGCTACCTCGTCGTCTGGTTCCTCACCGTGATCGGGGTCTTCACGGTCGCGTCGTCGAAGCGCTCGGTCTACATCCTTCCGGCCTACCCGGCGGCCGCGCTCCTCTTCGGGCGGGTGCTGGGTCCCGGGCCGGAAGGCGAGGGCCCGCGGCGCCTCGCGGCCTTCGGCCTCCGAATCGGAGCCGTGGCGGTCGCAGCGCTCGGCGTCGCCGGGCTCGTGCTCGCGTCGGGCGTTCCGATCGCGGGCGCGATCGGGCGCTTCCTCCAGCCGGACGACGCGCAGGGCCTCGCCGCGGCCGTCGACTCGCTCGTCGCGCAGCGCTGGCTCGCGCTCCTCGCGGGCGCGCTCGCGATCGCGGGTGCGGTGGGCGCCATGCGGGAGGCCCCGGGCGCGCATTGGTTCCGCGGCAGCGCCGCGCTCGCGGTCGGGCTGCTCGCGGTCTACGGCGGGATCGCGGCGCCGGTCGAGCGCGGGATCGCGCGCAGCCGCGCGCTCGACTCGTTCATGCTCGCGGTCCGGGATCTCGCCGGCTCGGCGAAGCTCGGCTTCCTGTGCACCTTCGACTACGGGGCGGTGTTCTACTCGCAGCGCTACTTCCCCGCCGACGACGGCGTCCCGCGCTGCGATCCCCATGCCCCGCTCGGCGACCGCTGCCGCGACCACATCCGCGAGCTCCTCGACGAGGCGACCTGCCGCGACGGCGACCCCGCGCGCCGGGTCGCCGCGATCCGGGATCCGGCGACGCCGCCCTACGTGCTGGTGTGGGAAGACGAGGTCGAGGCGGTGCGCTCGCAGGTCCGCGTGCTCCTGGCGAGCACCGGCACCGGGCCGAAGGGACGATCGCGGATGCTCCTCGTCACGCCGCTCCCGGCCGCGGCACCGCTGGCGGCACCGTCGCCACCGGTGCCGCGTAAGGGCGACGGGATGGACGCAAACCGCGACGCGACGTTATAGGATGGGCTCCCCGGGCCGGAGCCCGGACCCCCGGTAACGATGGAAGGATCGCACGCCCGGGCGGAGGGCGCGGAGGATCGACCTCGGGTCGAGCCCGCCGGCGAGCTCCTCGAAGCGGACGCCGCGCCCAAACGCGGGAGGTCCTGGGGCCGGATCGCGCTCGTCGCGCTCGGCATCGGCCTCCTCGTGTTCCTCGTCTACGAGGTCGGAACGCAGGACCTCGTCCAGCGCTTCCTCGCGCTCGGCTGGCGCGCGCCGCTCATCCTCTGGCCGTTCTGCCTGATCGCGTTCGTCGACGGCTGGGCGTGGACCTACACGCTTCCGAGCACCGGCCCGGGACGGCTGTCGATCCCGTCGCTCACGATGATCCGCCTCGCCGGCGAGTCGGTGAACAACCTGACCCCGACGGCATACCTCGGGGGCGAGCCGGTCAAGGCGATGCTGCTGGTGGGGCGCGGCATCACGGCGGCGAGCAGCACGGTTTCGGTCGTCGTCGCGAAGACGGCGCTCACGGTCGGGCAGATCGTGTTCACGCTCCTCGGCATCATGCTGACGCTCGAGCGCTTCGACATCGTGCACGACGGCGACGTGCTCTTCGTCGCGCTCTGCCTGCTCGGGGTCGCGTTCGTCGCCCTCCTCGTGCGGCTCCAGCGCCGCAACCTCTTCACCCGGCTCGCGGGCTTCGCGCAGCGGCTCGGCTTCCACGGCCCCCGCATCGAGCGCTTCGCCGCGACCGCGCCCAGCATCGACCACGAGCTCCGGGGCTACTACGGCGCGCGCGCCGGCGACTTCGCGAAGAGCTGCTTCCTCCACTTCATCGGCTGGCTGCTCGGCACGGTCGAGGTCAAGGTGTTCGGCGACCTGCTCATGTACCCGATCTCCTGGCGCGACGCGTTCATCATCGAGTCGATCTCGCAGCCGCTCGCGCTCGGCGCGGCGCTCGCGCCGGGAGCGATCGGCTTCCGCGAGGCCGGCGGGGTCGCGATCTTCGGGCTGCTCGGACTCGACGAGTCGGCCGGCCTCGCGCTCTGGCTTCTCCGGCGCGTGCGCGAGGCCGCGTTCAGCGCCTTCGGTCTCCTCTACCTGATGGTCGCGACCCGGCGGCGGGCGGCCGCTTGAGCGAGCCGGCGCGAGACGCCGCGCCCGGCGGCGGCGACGACCGGTCGGCCGAGGCTCGCGGCGGCGGAGCGCGCGGCGGTCCGGCGCGCATCGCGCGCCTCGCGCTGCCGTGGATCTTGACGGCGCTCATCCTCGACTACTTCCGCCGGCACTGGAACCTCGCTCCGATCCTCGAGACCCTCGAGGGCGCGCGCTGGGGCACCTACTTCGCGCTCATGGTGCCGTACTCGGTCGCGTACTTCCTGCTCGACACGCTCGCCGTGACGACGGCCGTGCGACGCTTCCACGTGCCGGTGCGCTACCGCGACATCCTTCCGGTGCGCGCGGTGACCTACGTGCTCGCCCTCGTGAACTCGAACGTCGGACAGGGCGGGCTCGCGCTCTGGATCCACCGGCGGGAAGGCGTCCCGCTGCTCGAGCTCGCCGGGACCTTCCTCTTCCTCGCGTTCGTGGAGATCTACCAGCTCGTCGTCTACTCGTCGGTCGGCGTCGCCCTGGTCGGGAGCCGCGTCCCCGGCGTCGGCCGGGTGTACGTCGCCACCTACGTCGTGCTCGCAGCCTGGCTCGTCTACTTCAACGGCCTGCGCGCGCTCGGCGTGTCGCGGCCGGCGCCCCGCCTCTTCTCGACGTTCGGCCGGGCGCGCCTCGCGGATTACGGCGCCATCCTCGCGATCAAGAGCGTCTCGCTCGTGCTCGCGATCGCGACGCACTGGGCGGCGCTCCGGCTCTTCGGGATGCATGTGCCGCTCGTCGTCCTGCTCGCGAACCTGCCGCTCGTCTTCCTCGGGTCCGCGGTGCCTCTCACGGTCGGCAAGCTGCATGCCGCCGCGCTCTGGGGCTACCTGCTCGCGGACTACGCGCCGCCCGAGAGCCTCGGCGCGTACAGCCTCGCGGCGCACCTCACGTTCCTCACGATGAACGCGCTCATCGGGATCGCGTTCCTGCCGCGCGCGGGACGAGAGATGTGGGAGCTCGGCCGGCGGCCCACGCAGCCGACCTCCGCCGCGAACTAGCAAACCGCGAGCGAAGCGAGCCCGCGGGGACCGCGAGGATTGGCGCCCCGTTCGGCTCCGCCGAACGGGGCGAGGGGAGCGATCCCCTCGCTGAACGGACTACTTCGGCTGCGGAACCAGCCGCAGGTAAGGCTTCAACGCCTTCCAGCCGCTCGGGAACTTCTGCTTGGCGTCCGCGTCGGAAAGCGACGGCACGATGATGCAGTCCTCGCCCTGCTTCCAGTTCACCGGCGTCGCGACGCTGTGCTTCGCGGTGAGCTGCAGCGAGTCGACGGCGCGCAGGATCTCGTCGAAGTTGCGCCCGGTGCTCGCCGGGTACGTGAGCATGAGCTTGACCTTCTTGTCGGGCCCGATGACGAACACGCTCCGCACCGTCAGCGAGTCGAGCGCGTTCGGGTGGATCATGTCGTAGAGGGTCGCGACCTTGCGGTCCGAGTCGGCGATCAGCGGGTAGTTCGGCGCGTAGCCCTGCGTCTCCTTGATGTCGTTCGACCACTCCTTGTGCGACCCGACCGGGTCGACGGAGAGGCCGATGATCTTGACGCCGCGCTTCTCGAACTCCGGCTTGATCTTCGCCATGTACCCGAGCTCGGTCGTGCACACGGGCGTGAAGTCCTTGGGATGCGAGAACAGGACGCACCAGTTGTTTCCGATCCACTCGTGGAACCGGATGGTTCCCTCGGTCGTCTCGGCGGTGAAGTCGGGGGCCGTGTCGCCCAGGCGAATGGCCATGATGGCTCCTCCTTCCGTCTTCGTGGTGTACAGGTCGGCTTACGAGAAGCGCGTCGCCGTCGCAACAACGGCGGGCGGCGCGGCGCTGCGATTCCGGCTCAACCGGCGCGCCAGCGGAGCGCGATCGGCGCGAGGTTCAGCAGGGCGACCAGGACGCTCGCCGGCCGAAGCCACCCGGGCGCCACGACCCCGAGCGGCACGCCGCTCGCGACCAGCACCGCGCCGTAGTTGACGATGCCGGCGAGATGCCCGGCGGCATCCGGAAGCGACCGTCCGCCCGCCGACGGGCCGATCCCGCCGCGTCGCCAGCGCACGGCGAGGGCCGCCAGCGCCGCGGCGGCCGCGATCGGCAGCGACCAGGAGACGAGCCCCGCGAGCGCGAGCGCGGGGAGCGCGCACAGGAGGAACGCCGCATCCGCCGCGACGTCGAGCGCCGCACCCGCGGCCGACTCCGCCCGCAACCGGCGTGCCAGGCGTCCGTCGGCGAAGTCGGTCGCGCTCGCGGCCACTGCGATCGCGAGCGGCAGCGCGTTCCCCGCGAACCCCCAGCCGGCCGGCACCGCGCTTCCGGCGCCGGGCGCTGCCACGGCTCCGCCCAGCGCGAGCAACGCGTGCGCATACAGCGGTCCGAGGACCAGCCGGCTGGAGGTCAGGAAAAGGGGTGGAAGGGCGCGAGTCACATCGATTCGGAGCTTCGTCGGATACCGAGCTTCTTGATCCGGCTGCGGAGCGTGCTCGGATGGATGCCGAGCATGCGGGCGGCACCCGTCGGGCCCTCGATGCGCCAGTCGGTCTCGCGCAGGACTGCGACGATGTGGTGGCGTTCGACGTCGTCGAGCGATCCCGGCGCGCCGTTCTCCACCGGGGGCCGGGAGCTCGTCACGTGAGCGGCCGCGGCCGGATCGTCAGCCGGCTGCGCGGCCGCGGTCCATTCGACGGACAGGCCGAGCGCAGGTGGCAGCAGCTCCGCCGCGACTTCGAGATCGGGCCCGGCCGAGAGGATGACGGCGCGCTCGACGACGTTCTCGAGCTCCCGGACGTTTCCCGGCCAGGGATATCGCACGAGGCGCTCCATCGCCTCGCGCGGCACACGGGAGATGGGGCGGCCGATCTTTCCGGCGTATCGACGGGTGAAATAGTGCACGAGGAGCGGAATGTCGTCGCGCCGCTCACGCAGGGCCGGCACGCGCAGCGGGAACACGTTCAAGCGGTAGTAGAGATCCTGACGAAAGGCGCCTTCGGCAATCGCCTTCGGCAAGTCGCGATTGGTCGCCGCGATCACACGCACGTCCACGCGCTGAGTCTGACGACCGCCGAGGCGTTCGAACTCCCTCTCCTGCAGCACTCGCAGCAGCTTCGCCTGCGTGTCGAGCGGGATCTCGCCGATCTCGTCGAGGAAGATCGTGCCGCCGCTCGCGAGCTCGAAGCGTCCGATCCGCCGCTCGGTCGCGCCGGTGAAGGCTCCCTTCTCGTGCCCGAAGAGCTCGCTCTCGATGAGACCCGTCGGTAGCGCCGCGCAGTTCACCTTGATGAGCGGACGGTCCCGGCGAGCGCTTGCGAGGTGCACCGCGCGCGCGATCAGCTCCTTGCCCGTCCCCGTCTCCCCGAGAATCAGAACGGACGACTGGGTGGCCGCGACGAGCTGAACCTGCTCGAGCAGCCGCGCCAGCGCGGAGCTCTGGCCGACGATCTCGTCGACGTTGTGCGTCGCCTTGATCTCCTCCTGCAGGTAGGCGTTCTGCAGGTGAAGCCTGCGCAGGTCGTCCTCGGCGCGACGGCGCTGATCGACGTCGCGCAGGATGAGCGTGAACAGCGGACGCCCGCTCACGCCCACCTGCGACAGCGTCGCTTCGATCGGAAACTCGCTGCCGTCCGCGCGCAGCGCCGCCAGGCCGCCCGGGTCCCAGACGTACGGGATGTCGCCGTCGCGCGTCATCGCGGTCGCGAGCGCGGCTCGGAAGCGTTCCGTCAGGAACCGATCCAGCGTCGCGCCGATCGCGGCCGCGGCGGGCACGCCGAACGTCCGCTCCGCCGCGACGTTGAAGAGCTCGATGCGCCGATCCGCATCGAACGTCACGATCGCATCCATGGCCGAGTGAAGGATGCTCGCCAGGCGCTCCTTGCTCTCTCGCAGCGCTCCGTCGGTTCGGACGCGCTCGATCTCCGCACGCGCGCGCGCCGCGAAGATGCGCATGATGGCGATGCCGCGAGGCCCGTCGCGCATCGGACGGTCGTCGAAGATCGCGAGATGGCCGACCACGGTGCCGGCCGGATCCAAGAGCGGCACGCCGCAGTAGCTCTCCGCTCCCCAGTCCACGAGCCCGCGGTCTTCCGGGAACAGCTGGCACAGGTGGTCCGGATGATGGGACATCTCTCCGGAGAGCACGGCTTCGCACGGGGTGCCGGTGACCGGGACCTCGAAGTTGTCGAGGAACCGACCGCGACCCCACACGGCCAGCGTGCGGAACCGCTGCCGGTCGGCGGAAAGCTCGCTCACGAACGCGTACGCGACGTCGAGAGCGGACGCGAGGTGGCGGACCAGCGACGAGAAGAAGCGGTCGCCGATCTCCGCCTCGACGCCCTGCACGATCGCGCGCAGGGCCGCATCGTCCGTCATCGGCGTCGACGACCAGCGGCCGGAATCGCTCACCGCCCGGACGATGCCGTATTTCCCCGCGCTCAGGGAAGGACCCCCGCGACCTCGGTCCGGATGCGGTACACGCCGGTCAGCGCGGTCATGTACAGCGTCCGGCCGTCGGCATCGCCCCAGGCGAGGTTGTGCTGCTCTTCGGGGAAGGCCGCCAGCACGCCGAGGAGCTGCGCGTCCGGCGAAAGGATCCAGACGCCGCCCGGCCCGGCGACCCAGAGGTGTCCAAGCCGATCCACCTTGAGGCCGTCGATCGCCGCCTCCCCGGGCGCGCTCGTCATGTCGAAGAAGACCGCGCCGGGGCCGAGAGTCCCGTCCTCGTGCACCGGATACCGCATGACGACCTTGCGCTCGGGATCCCAGTTTCCGACGTACAAGAAGCGCTCGTCGGGAGAGAACGCGATGCCGTTCGGGCCGCGGAGATCCGTCGTGAGGAGCTGCACGGCGCCGTCCTTCGCCCGGAACACGCCGGCGTACGGCAGCTCCTTTCGCGGGTCCGCCGAGAAGCGCGGCAGGCCGAAATCCGGGTCCGTGAAGTAGATCGCGCCGTCCGAGCGATAGACCAGGTCGTTCGGGCTGTTGAACCGCTTGCCACCGAAGCGATCCGCGAGGACGGTCACCGCGCCGTTCTTCTCGATGCGCGTGATGCGGCGGTTCCCCATCTCCGCGATCGTCAGCCGCCCTTCGCGATCGAACGTCAGGCCGTTCGAGCCCGGCTGCGTGTACTCGCCGGCGTCGAGGCCCGTGTATCCGCTCTTCGGTCGATGGACGTAGACCACCCCGCTCGGCATCCAGCGGTAGATCGTGTTCTCGTTGGGCGCGCTGAACAGGAGGAAGCCGCCCTCGCGATCCCACACCGGGCCTTCGGTGAAGACGAAGCCGTCTGCGATCCGCTCGACGGTCGCGTCCGGTGCGAGGATCGCGTCGAGCTCCGGAGCGCGATGGCTCACCTCGGCGGGAAACCGCTCGGTGATGCGCGCGCGGTCGCCGGCGTAGACGTCGAGCGTCGCGGAGCGGAGCCACACGAAGTTGTGCGGCGGATCGGAAAGCGGCGCGTTCGCGGCGAACACCGCGATGCGAAACGTCTGGCCGGGTCGAGCGTCGCTCGTGAGGAGCACGCGGCTGGGGGCGTTCCAGCCGGCGACCGGTCCACCGCCCGCCTGGCCCGGGATCGCGGGCAGCCGGCCGTCGACCCAGACTTCCGCGTAGTCGTCGCAGACGACCTCGAAGACCACCGACGCGCCGGCGGTCGCGACGCCGCCGAAGCGCTCGGGCATCGTCACGTCGACGCGATACCAGCCGAACGCGAGGAGGCCGCTGCCGCGACGCACCTCCAGCTCCCCCGGCGGGACGTCCTGCCAGCCATCGCCGTCCGGCTCCGGTCTCCCGGCGTGGGGATCCACGTCGAGGGTGCGGACCGGCGCGCCCGACGGCCTCGAGTCGGCTCCCGCCGCGCGGAAGTCCGCCGGAACGACCGCCGCCTCGCGCCACCGCCAGCGCGCGTGCGCGAGGTTTGCGCCGGACTCCGTACGCAGGTCGACGATCGCATCCGGCGTCCCCGCCAGCACGTCGTGCGGCGCTCGGGCGATCCGCGCGCCGGTCGGAGATCCGGCCACGGCGAAGCCGACCGGCGCGGCGAGGAGAGGGCCGGCAAGAAAGGCGATCCAGAGTCGCATGGGATCCTCGGACGGCGCGCGCGGCTAGATGCCGCGCTCCGCGACCAGCCCCGGCCAGTTGGCATCGGCCTTCCGGAGGTTGCCCGCCACGTCCTCGTTCCAGAGCTTCCACGCCTTCTCGTTGTGCTGGAGCACGAGGCGCCCATCGAGGATCTGGAAGTAGTGGACGTCGATCGGCGAGATCGTGTCGATCGACGCGGCGTAGCCACAGAACCCTCCGAATTGCGGCTCGTACTTCTCCGGGTTGCGCTGAAACTCGGCGAGCGTCTCCGCATTCGCGAACCAGTAGATCGCGCCGCGATACGCGGATGAGAAGCGGCGATCGCCCTTCACCGGCCGGCTCTCGCGGAAGAACCCGACCGGGTCATAGCCCTGCAGCGCGACGCCTTGCTCGTCGACGTTGACGAGGAACTTGCCGTCGACCGGCGCCGCCGCCGCGACGCTCGGGACCGGTCGATGTGCGACGCTCGTGCACGCGCCGAACGCCGCGCACGACAGCAGTAGCGAAAGAGAGCGGACGAGCTTCATCTTTTTTCCTCCATCGCGAAGGGCGGAGCGCATACACTCCGCGATCGCCTGTTGCGGCCCGCTAGAGGCGCTCCAGAAGTCGGTCGCCGACGCGGAGGGCGTTGGCGATGATCGTCAAGGTCGGGTTCACGGCGCCGCTCGAGGGAAAGAAGCTCGCGTCGACGACGTAGAGGTTCTCGACCTCGTGCAGCCGGCAGTCGCGGTTCAGGACCGAGTCGCGCGGGTCGTCGCCGAAGCGCATCGTGCCGCACTGGTGCGAGCAGACCGAGAGCGGCATCCGCTCGGCGCGAAAATGGGCGTCCGGCGAGAAGCCGTCGCCTTCCACTTTTCCCAGAACCGCGGCGAGCTTCTCCGTCAGCTTGCGATGCGGGACGGTGTTGTTCGGCGTGTACTCGACGACGATCTCGCCGTCGCGACCCAGCCGGACGCGGTTTCGATCGAGCGGAAGGTCCTCGGTCGTGATCCAGAACTCGAGCGAATGCGACGCCAGGTGCTCGGGCCCGTGGCCCGCGATGCCCGGCGGGGAGTGCTCGAGCAGCACGGCCGGCGTCCGGTTCAGCGGCTGAATCAACCCGAGCGGGTAATCGAGACCGTTGCCCGCGCGGTAGAAGTCGCTGATCGCGAACGTCTTCTGCAGGACGCTCCGGTTCTCCTCGCGCGACAGCGCGAAGACGGCCGAGTTCTGGTGCGCCATGTAGTGACGTCCCAAGTGGCCCGAGCGGTTGCCGAGCCCGTCCGGGTGCCGCTCGTTCGCCGAGCGCAGGAGCAGCGCCGCCGAATTGATCGCGCCGCACGCGACCGCGACGACGTCTGCCCGGTACGTCTCGAGCACGCCCTCGCGCTCGACATGGACCTCGGTCACCTCGCGACCGGACGCCGACGTCGCGAGGCGTGTCACGCGCGCTCCGGTGAGCAGCGATACGTTGTGATGGCGCAGCGCCGGAGCGACGCAGATCACCTCTGCGTCGGCCTTGCCGCGCACCAGGCACGGAAAGCCGTCGCAGGTGTCACACCGGATGCAGGCGTCGCCGTCGCCGCGCGACTCGTCCAGGAGCAGCGCGAGCGGAAGGTTCCAGGCGCGAACGCCCGCGCGCTCGAAGTCGTGCACGAGCTGCGCGATCCGCGGCTCGTGGCGAATCGGCGGATGCCGGTACGGACGCGACGCGGGGCCCTCGGTCGGGTCGACGCCGCGCGCGCCGCGCACCCGCCAGAGGTGCTCCGCCTGCGTGTAGTACGGCTCGAGCTCGTCGTAGCCGATCGGCCATCGCGGCGAGATCCCGCCTTCGTGGCGGACGACCCCGAAGTCGTCGGGCCGAAGGCGTAGCGTCGCCGCTCCCCACACCTTCGTGTTGCCGCCGACGAAATACTTGACGCCGGGCTGGAACGGGTTGCCGTCGCGATCGCGCCAGCGCTCGGTCGGATTGTAGCGACCGTCGATCTGGACGGAGCGCGCGTCCCAGTTGTCCTTCTCCCGCGGTAGCGGGTGCCCGCGCTCGAGGATGAGGATCTTCTTGCCGGAGGACGCGAGCCGGTGCGCGAGGCTTCCGCCTCCCGCGCCCGACCCGATCACGATGACGTCGTAGTGCTGCGCCATGCTCGCCGTCTCCTTCCGGCGCGCTCGGATGACGGAGCGATCGCGCCGGTTTCGGCGGAAACCGCTGCGCCGCGCGCGCCATCGAACGAGCCGAACGACCGGACGTTCGGAGAGAGGATGGACGCTCGTCAGACCGTCTTGATCACCGGAGCCTGCGGCCACCTGGGGACCGCGACCGCCGCCGCGTTTCGCGACGCCGGCTGGCGCCGCGTCCTCGTCGACCGCTCCGCCGACAACGTGCGACGCACGCGCTCCGGCGACGATCCGTCCGAAGAGCTGCTCGTGGGCGGCGTCGATCTCGCCGACGCGGACACGGCGTGCGACATCGTCGAGCGGGCGACCGCGCGATTCGGTCGGGTCGACGCCCTCGTGACGGCCGTCGGCGCGTACCGGACCGGCCGGGCCGTGCACGAGGAGGACCTGTCGACCTGGGACGTCCTGCTCGTGGCGAACCTCCGCACGGCGCTGGTCGCATGCCGGGCCGCGCTGCCCGGCATGCTCGCACGCGGGCACGGCCGCATCGTCACGGTCGCGAGCCGCGATGCCCTGACGGCCGCGGCCGGCGCGGCCGCCTACGCGGCGTCCAAGGCCGCGTTGCTGCGCTTGACGGAGACCGTGGCCGCCGAGACGCGCGGCCGCGGGGTGACCGCGAACTGCGTGCTGCCGGGCGCGATGGACACCCCGCAGAACCGCGCGGCGGCCGGAAACGAGGGGGCCCGGCTCGTCCCCGCAGCCGCGGTCGCCGAGGTCATCGTGTTTCTCGCTTCGCGCGCTGCGCGCGCCGTGACCGGCGCGGCCATCCCGGTCGAGGGCGCGTGACCCGGACCGGGAGCAACGACCGCGCGCGGACCGCGAAACCGCGCCGGACGGCGAGCATCGAAGCGGCGGGACCTCTCATGAGCCTCGCGATCGCAGAAGCCGTGGTCGGCATCGCCGGCATCTATCTCGGCGCCGGGCTCGTCTTCGCGCTCGCGTTCGTCGCGCTCGGCGTCGGCCGGATCGACCCGGCGGCCTCTCGCGCGTCCATCGGGTTCCGCATCGTCATCCTACCCGGCTGCGCGCTCCTCTGGCCGCTTCTCGCGCGCCGCTGGCTGTCGGGTTCGGGCATGCCGCCGGAGGAGCGCGACGCGCACGCCGCTGCGGCCCTGACGGGGAGCGTGCAATGACGCGCGCGCTTCGCCTCCGGCACCGGCGCGTCGTCGCGCTGCTCGCGATCGCGCTGCCGGCGGCCGTCGTCGCGGCCGTCGCCGCGCGACCGGCGCCGCCCGTCCAGGGCCGCGACCCGGTCGGCGAGCCGCCGGCGGAGCCGAGCGCATCCGTCGCGGCCGGAGCGCCCGCCGCCGTCGCGAGCGCGGGCGAGGGTCCGCTGCGACTCGCCGCTCGCGTCGTGCCGGCGGACGCCCGGGCGCCAGAGCCGTCGCCGGCGCGGCTCGAGGTCGACGTCCGCGGCGACGTCGCGCAACCCGAGCTCCTCGCGTACTGGGCCCCCGTCGCGCCGGGAGCGATCGTCCCCCGCGACCGCGACCTGCCCGCAGGCAGCGTGCTGCTGGGACCGGCTCGCATCGGCGGCGCGCGGACGTTCGCGTTGCCGGACGCCGCCGGACGGCAAGCGGGCGAGGTGATCGTCTACAGCCTCGCCCACGGACGCGTCGCCGCGGCCGTCGCGCTTCCGACCCGCGCACCGCTCGACGCGGCGGCAACGGGCTCGCGATGAGCGTCGCGTATCGCGCGGTCGGCTGGAACGGGCAGAAGCTCCGCTACGACGGAGCGCTTCTTCTGCTCGTCGCCCTCTACGTCGCGACGTTCTCGGGCGTCGGCGCGATCGCCGACGCGAACGCGACGATCGAGACGCTCCTCATCCGCGCCCTCGGCTCGTGCGCATTCCTGCTGCTGAACGCCGTCCTGTGCATCGGTCCGCTGTGCCGGCTCGACCGGCGCTTCCTCCCTCTCCTGTACAACCGGCGTCACCTGGGCGTGACGACGTTCCTCGTCGCGCTCGCGCACGCCGCCTTCGCGGTCGTCCAGTTCCACGGCTTCGGCGACACGCAGCCGCTCGTGAGCGTCCTCGTGTCGAACCCGCGCCTCGACAGCCTGAGCCAGTTTCCCTTCGAGCTTCTCGGGCTCGCCGCGCTCGCCATCCTCTTCGCGATGGCGGCGACCAGCCACGACTTCTGGCTCGCGAACCTGACGCCGCCCGTGTGGAAGGCGCTCCACATGCTGGTCTACGCGGCCTGGGCGTGCCTCGTCCTCCACGTCGCGCTCGGGATCCTGCAGGCAGAGCGCAGTCCGGTCTTCGTCGCGATGCTGATCGCGGGCATCGCGGCGGTCGTGGGTCTCCACGGCGCGGCGGCGCTGCGGGAGCGCTCGCTCGACGTCGAGCTCCGCGCCGGCCGCGCCGACGGGTTCGTCGACGTCGGTCCCGTCGAAGGGATTCCGGAAGACCGGGCGCGCATCGTGACCCTGTCGGGCGAGCGCGTGGCCGTCTTCCGCTACGACGGCAAGGTCTCCGCCATCTCGAACCTCTGCCGCCACCAGAACGGGCCGCTCGGCGAGGGAAGGATCGTCGACGGCTGCGTCACCTGCCCGTGGCACGGCTACCAGTACGATCCGGCGAGCGGCCGCGCGCCGAAGCCCTTCACCGAGAAGGTGCCGACCTTCGACGTGCGGGTGGAGCGCGGGCGCGTGCTCGTCCACCCGCGCCCGCATGCGCCCGGCACGCACGTCGAGCCGGCGTCCATCGCGCCGCGCGCGATCGCGAGAGCTCATGGCTGAGCGCCGCGACGAGTTCTATGTCGGCTACGCGGCGGCGGCGCCGCCCGGCATCGCGCGCGTCGTGCGCCGCGCGGTCGTCGCGCTGGCGTGCGCGACGATCGCGGTCGCGCTCGCTCTCGTGCTCGCGCAGGGAGCGTTCGCTCCCGCCGCGTTCGAGCTCGACGTGGCGCGGAGCTTTCGCGGCACGATCCGCGAGCGTCCCGTCCCGGTGCTCGCGATCCGTCGCCCGGGCACGACCGACCCGTCCGCGTCGGTGTCTTCGTTCCTCCTCGTCGCGCCATGGAAGCGCGGCGCGGAGGAGCTCGTCCGCGGGCGCGACGGCCAGACCGTCGAGCTCGCGGGCAGCCTTCTCTACCGGGACGGCGCGACGATGATCCAGGTTCGCCCGGGCTCGATCGCCGAGGCCGCCGTGCCGGCCGAGGACGCGGCCAGCGCCGCGCCGACCGTCGCGCTCGGCCGGGTCGAGCTGCGCGGCGAGATCGTCGACACGAAGTGCCATCTCGGCGCGATGAGCCCGGGGGAGGGGAAGACCCACCGCGAATGCGCCGCGCGTTGCATCAGCGGCGGCATCCCACCCGCGCTGCGCGTCCGCGACGCGTCGGGCGAGACGCGGCTCTGGCTGCTCGTCGGCTCCGCCGGCGAGCCGATCAACGACGCCGTTCTCCCTTTCGTCGCGGAGCCCGTTCGCATCGCGGGGCTCGGCGAGCGGCGCGGCGATCTGCTCTTCCTCTACGCCGACCCGTCGTCCATCCGGCGACTCGGCACGAGCGGATGACGATGCTCGCGGCCCGCACGCGATCGCTGCCGGCTCCGGAGCCGACCTCGCCGCTCGCAGGCTCGCCGCCGCTGGTCGAGCAGGGGCGGTACTCCCTCCGCCTCGCGGAGACGGAGAGCGAGATCGACGCAGCCTTTCGTCTGCGCTTCGAGGTCTTCAATCTCGAGCTCGGCGAAGGCCTGCGGCGCTCGCTCCTCACGGGCCGCGACCAGGACGAGTTCGACGACTTCTGCCGGCACCTCGTCGTCGTCGACCGCCACACCGGAGCGACGGTCGGCACGTATCGCGTGCAGACTGGCGACGACGCCGCGCGCGGGCACGGATTCTACACCGCGACCGAGTTCGACCTCTCGGCCATGCCCGGCGAAATCCTCGGCGGCTCCCTCGAGCTCGGACGCGCGTGCATCGCACGCGCGCATCGCAACACGCGCGTCCTCTACCTCCTGTGGCGCGGGATCGCCGAGATCGCGCAGCGCGAGGGCAAGCGTTGGCTCTTCGGCTGCTGCTCGCTCACGAGTCGGGACCCGGGCGAGGGGCGGGCGTTGCTCGACGTCCTCGCTCGGCGCGAGGCGGTCCATCCGCGTGTTCGCGTACGGCCGCGGCCGGGGTTCGCGTGCTGGCCGACGGCCAGCGGCGCCGCGCGCTCGGTCGAGGTCCCGCGGCTGTTCGACATGTATCTGGCGATGGGCGCGCGCGTCTGCAGCGAGCCGGCCATCGACCGCGCTTTCGGGACCATCGACTTCGTGGTGCTGTTCGACCTCCACGAGCTCGATCCGCGGAGCCGCCGTCGGTTCCTGCCGCGCGAGGCGCGTCCATGAGCGCGTTCCGCGCCGCGGCGCGCGCGAGCGCGCTCGTCCTGTGGACGGGGCTCCTCGCCGCGGCGCTCGCGTGCAGCGCGGCTGCGGCCCTGGTGTCGAAAGCCGCCGCGGCTCGCCTCGGGGTCGCGGCCTTTCGGCTCTGGGCGCGTGGAGCCGCCCGCGTGATCGGGCTCCGCATCGAGCGAAGCGGCGTGCCGCCGCGCCCGCCGTTCTTCCTCGTCGCGAACCACCTCACCTACCTCGACGTGGTCGTCCTGGCGTCGACCCTCGAAGCGACCTTCGTGGCGAAGGCGGACGTCGCGCGCTGGCCCGGCGTCGGTCGCCTCTGCCGCGCGCTCGGGACGGTCTTCGTCGACCGAACGCGCAAGCGCGACCTCCTGCGCGTGCTGCCGCAGCTCGAGGCGCTCCTCGGACGCGGTACGGGCGTCGTCGTCTTCCCGGAGGGAACCACCACCGCCGGGGACCGCGTTCTCGACTTCCGCTCGTCCCTCTTCGCCGCCGCCGAGCGCACCGGCGCACCCGTCCGCGTCGCCGCGCTCACCTATGCGACGCCCGGCGGATCACCGAGCGCCGCGCGCGCCGTCTGCTGGTGGGGCGACATGACGTTCGTTCCCCACCTGCTCGCGCTCCTCCGGCTTCCCTCGTGCACGGCGCGCGTCGAGTTCGCGGCGGCGCCGGTCGCGGGTTCCCGACGAAAGGATCTGGCGCGAGCGGCGCATGCGGCGGTCGTCCGCCGATTCGTGCCCATCGCGGAAGGAGAGACAGGACCCATGCCTTTCGACGCCCTACCCGCGAGCGCGAACATTCGCGTTCTTCGCGACGGAGCAGAGCTGCTGAGAAGGATCGACGACGGCGTCTTCCGGAGCTCCGTCGGCCCGCAGCTCCGCCATTGCCTCGACTTCTACGGCGCGTTCCTCCGCGGCCTCGCCGTGCGACGCGTCGACTACGACACCCGCGAGCGAGATCCGCTGGTCGAGTCGAGCCGTCGCATCGCCGGGCAGCGCTACGACGAGGTGATCGCGGCGCTCGCGCGCATCACTCCGGCCGAAAGCGCGGCGCGGATCGACGTGCGGAGCGAGGGCGACACGCTTCCGCCGGGCGCGCCCGAGTGGTGCGCGTCCTCGGTGCGGCGTGAGCTGCAATTCCTGCTGTCGCACACGGTGCACCATCATGCCCTCGTGAAGGAGATGCTGCGCGCCCGCGGTCGCACGCTGGGCGCGGAGTTCGGCGTGGCGCCGTCGACGCTCGCCCACCGGGGGCGCTTCGCGTGCGCCCGCTGACGGCCGTCGCGCTCGCCGCGTTTCCGGGCCAGGCGGCCGAGCTGCCCCTGGCGGTCCAGGTCGTCGCCATCGCCGCCGCCACGCTGCTCAGCGAAGACGCCGCCTGCATCGGCACGGGCCTGCTCGTGGCCCAGGGTCGGATCGATTTCGCCGCGGGTGCATTCGCGTGCTTCGCCGGGATCGTCGCCGGCGACCTCTTGCTCTTCGGCGCCGGACGCCTCGTCGGCAGCGCGTTGCTCGAGCGGCCCGCGCTGCACCGCTGGCTCGGCCCGCACGCGGTGGCGCGTGCGTCGAGCTGGCTCGAGTGCCGCGGTCCGGCGGTCGTCCTCCTGTCGCGCTTCACACCCGGGATGCGGCTGCCGACGTACTTCGCGGCGGGCCTTCTCGGCGTGAACGCCCGCGCCTTCGCTTCGTGGCTCGTCGTCGCGGCCGCTCTCTGGGCCCCGGCCGTCGTGGCCGTCGCGGTGCGCGCCGGCACGCGGTCGCCGGGCTCGCGGGGCGGGCTCTTCGCCGCCGCGTCGGCGGGGCTCCTGGTGCTCGTCGCGACGCGGTCTCTCCCGTTCCTGCTCACGCACCGCGGGCGGCGCCTCGCGATCGGTCGCTGGCGCCGTTTCCGGAACTGGGAGTTCTGGCCGCTGCCCGTGTTCTACGCCCCGATCGCCGCGTACGTCGCCTGGCTCGCATTGAAGCACCGCAGCCTGACGCTGCCGACCGCCGTCAATCCCGCGATCCCGGGCGGCGGATTCGCGGGCGAGTCGAAGATCGACATCTTGCGAGCCCTGTCCGCGTCGCGCGAAGCGGCCCTTCGCGCGACGCGCGTTCCGGCCGGGCCGCTCGCAGAGCGCGTCGGTGCTGCCGAGCGGTTTCTCCGGCGCGAGAAGCTGGCGTATCCGGTCGTCGTCAAGCCGGACCTCGGCGAGCGCGGTCTCGGAGTCGTCTTCGTCCGTTCGGCCGCGGAGCTCCGCGCGGCGCTCGCGGCGAGCGACGTCGACGCGATCGTCCAGGAGATGGCGCCCGGCCACGAGTTCGGGATCTTCTACGTCCGCCATCCCGACGACGATCGCGGCCGCATCTTCTCGATCACCGAGAAGGTGCTGCCGTCCGTGCGCGGCGACGGCCGCCGCACCCTGGAGCAGCTCATCCTCGACGACGAGCGCGCGGTCTGCATGGCGCGCTGCCACCTCGAACGCTTCGCCGATCGTCTCGACACGGTCCCGGCGGCCGGGGAGGATGTCCGCCTGGTCGACGTCGGGACGCACAGCCGCGGCGCGATCTTCCGCGATGCGGCATGGGCGCGCACGCCCGCGCTCGAGGCCGCCGTCGACGCGATCAGCCGCCGCTGGGAAGGCTTCCACTTCGGCCGGTACGACGTCCGCGTCGAGCGCGTCGAGGACCTCGTCGCCGGCCGCGGCTTCAAGATCGTCGAGCTGAACGGCCTCACCGCCGAGGCGACGCACATCTACCACCCGGGCACCGCGCTGCGCGCGGCCTATCGCGTGCTCTTCGAACAGTGGCGGATCGCCTTCGAGATCGGGCGTGCGAATCGGGACCGCGGCTTCGCGCCGGCGTCGCTACCGGAGCTCGCGCGCCTCGTTCGCCGAGCGCGCCGCGCACGTCGAAGCGCCGAGGCCTGATCGGCCGAGACGAGCGTCGCGGAAACCGGCGTCGCCGTCGCGCATCCCACCGGCGATGAAAGGAGGCCTTCCCATGCGCCCGACGACGCATCCCGCGACGATCGTCAGCTGGGTCTGCCGGCTCGTCGCCGCCGGCGTCCTGCTCCAGACGCTCTACTTCAAGTTCACGGCCGCGCCCGAGTCCGTGTACATCTTCTCGAAGCTCGGGCTCGAGCCCTGGGGTCGGATCGGCTCCGGCGTCGCGGAGCTCGTCGCCGCCGTGATGCTGATCGCGCCCCCGACGGCGGCGGTCGGGGCGATCATGTCCCTCGGCGTCATCACCGGTGCGATCGCGAGCCACCTCCTCGTGCTCGGCGTCGTCGTGCGGGACGACGGCGGGCTGCTCTTCGCGCTCGCGCTCACGGTGTTCGTCTGCAGCGCCATCGCTCTCGTGCTCGAGCGCCGCGCGCTCGCGCCGCTCGTGCGCGCGCTCCGCCGTCCGGCACGGCACATCGGCGGCTCGTCGCGGCTCCCGGCGACGCGATGAGCGCGGCGGCGCCTCCCGTGACGGAGGCGCCGCCCGCGGACCTCACCGTCCGTCGACGAGCTTCGGCCAGCTCGCGTCGGCCTTCGCGACGTTGCCGGGAATGTCCTTCTCCCACTTCGCTTGAATGTCCTTGCTGTAGTTCAGGTAGAGTCGACCGCCGACGATCTTCCACGCGTCGGGATCGCTCGACGCCGTGTGGTCGTGCGCCACGGCCCACGCGCAGTAGCCGCCGTACTGCGGCGCGTACTTCGCGGGGTCGGCGACGAACAGATCGCGATGCTCGGCGCTCGCGAACCGCCAGGTCGCGCCGCGCCATTCGGTCGTGAACCGGCTCGAGCCCTCCACCGGCTTGCCGTCCGTGAAGTAGGCGACCGGGTCGTAGCCCGCGATCGCGAGTCCGCGCCAGTTCGCATAGATCGGATCGACCGCATGCGCCGCGGTGGCGCCGGCGGCGAGGACGCCGGCCGCGACCACGGCGGCGGCCGCGCCGCGCGCGGTCCTCTTCGTTCTCCTCAGAATCGACGAGATCACCGTTCCTCCTTTCGCGGGCCGGCACGGCCCGCTCGGGAGCAGATGTCGGCCTCGGTCGGCGGTTTCGCGGCTCCGCCCGGGAGCGCGGAAACCGCCGCCGCACGTCGTGCATCTCAGCCCCGACGCCGCGCCGATCGACAACGGCATTCGCGGCCGAAGAGGACGAACCCATGAAGGCGATTGTCGTCATCCCGGAGCGACGAGAGCTCCGGCTCGTCGAGCAAGAGACACCGTCGCTCTACGGGCCGCGCGACGTACGTGTGAAGATGCTCGACGTCGGCGTCTGCGGCACCGACCGCGAGATCTGCCGCTTCGAGTACGGCACCCCGCCGCCGAACGGCCCGCATCTGGTGATCGGTCACGAGGCTCTCGGCGAGGTCGTGGAGGTCGGTCGCGAGGTGACGCGGGTACGCCCGGGCGATCTCGTCGTCCCGATGGTGCGCCGACCGTGCGCGCACGACGATTGCGCCGCGTGCCGCGCCGAGCATGCCGACTTCTGCTTCACGGGCGACTTCCGCGAGCGGGGCATCAAGGAGGCGCACGGCTTCATGACGGAGCAGATCGTGGACGACGAGCGCTACATGAACGTCGTGCCCGACGCGCTCCGGGACGTCGCGGTGCTGGTCGAGCCGCTCACCATCGCGGAGAAGGCGCTGGGACAGATCTGGGAGGTCCAGCATCGCCTTCCGTGGTCGTGCGCGGCGACGCCCGGAACGGCGCACGCGAGCTGCCACCGCGCCGTCGTCATCGGCGCCGGTCCGGTGGGACTGCTCGGCGCGATGGCCCTCGTCCACGCGGGCTTCCAGACGACCGTCTACTCGCGCGGCTCCGCGTGAAGCGCCAAGGCCGACGTCGTCGCCGCGATCGGCGCCCGCTGGGTGGACGCCGATCGCACGAGCGTCGACGAGCTCGCGGCCGGCGTCGGAAACATCGACGTCGTGTACGAGGCGGCAGGCGCGTCGCAGGTCGCCTTCGAGGTGATGCGCGTCCTCGGGACGAACGGGATCTTCGTGTTCACCGGCGTGCCGGGGCGGCGCGGTCCCGTGTCGGTCGACACCGATCTCCTGATGCGCAACCTCGTGCTCAAGAACCAGGTCGTCCTCGGCACGGTGAACGCGAGCCGGGGCGTCTTCGAGGCGGCGATCGCCGACCTCGGCGCGTTCCTGGCGCGCTGGCCCGAAGCGGTGCGCGGCCTGATCACCGGGCGCTTCGCGATCGAGCAGCACCGCGAGCTGCTGCTCGGGCCGCAGACCGGCATCAAGAGCGTCCTCGCGTTTGCTTGACGAACGCGACCGGCTTCGCCAGCGAGCCGGCCGCGTCGCGGATCGCGCTGCGAGCGCGACGGAGGAGTCGATCCCATGAAGACACTCGCTACGAGAGGTGCCGCCGTGGCGCTCGCGTGCGCGTTCGTCGCGGCGAAGGCCGGCGCGGAGCCGCCGACCACCGGTCGCACGGTCCTCACGATCGACGGCGCGAAGAAGGCCGCCGCGGCGGCCGTCGCCGAAGCGAAGCTCCACGGCGACGGCGGCGCGATCGCGGTCGTCGACGAGGGCGGCAACCTGCTCTACCTGGAGCGCCTCGACGGGACCTTTCCGGCCGGAGCCAACGTGTCGATCGGGAAGGCGCGCACGGCAGCCCTGTTCCAGAAGCCGACCGCCGCCTTCGAGGACGTCATCAAGGCCGGCCGGACCCCGATGATCGCGCTCGCGGACTTCACGCCGCTCCAGGGCGGCGTCCCGATCGTCGTCGACGGCAAGGTCGTCGGAGCGATCGGCGTGAGCGGCGCGGCCACGCAGCAACGCGACGAAGCGGTCGCGAAGGCGGGCGCGGCGGCGCTTCCCTGACCCGCGCGTCGACGTCCCGGGAGCCGCACATGCGCACCGAGGCACACTGGTACGAGTACGCGATCGAGGCGGCGCTGCTCGGAGCCTTCATGGTTTCCGCGTCCGCGTTCACCGTCCTCCTCCAGCACCCGGAATCGATCGCGCGCGCGGCGATCGCCAACGGGGCCGTGCGCCGGGCGCTCGTCGGTCTCGCGATGGGCGCGACGGCGGTCGCGCTCATCTACTCGCCGTGGGGACGACGTTCCGGGGCGCACTTCAACCCCGCCGTCACGATCGCGTTCCACCGCCTCGGCAAGATCGGGACGCGCGATGCGATCGGCTACGTCGTCGCGCAATGCGCCGGCGGCATCGCCGGGATCGAGCTCGCGCGGCTGCTGCTCGGCATGTCTCTCGCAGATCCGTCCGTCGGCTTCGTGGCGACGGTTCCGGGAGCGGGAGGAATCCCCGGCGCCTTCGTCGGTGAGATCGTCATCTCGTTCCTCCAGATGGCGACGGTCCTCGTTCTCGCGAACGGGCGTCACGCGCGCGCCACCGGCCTCGTGGCGGGCGCGCTCGTCGCGACGTGGATCTCCATCGAGGGGCCGCTGTCGGGAACGAGCATGAACCCGGCGCGGTCGCTCGCCTCGGCGGTCGCCGCGCACGTGTGGACGGGGTTCTGGGTCTATCTGACGGCGCCGGTGATCGGCATGCTCGCCGCGGCCGAGGCCTACGTGCACACGCGCGGAGCGGACCGCGTGCTCTGCGCCAAGCTGCGGCACGACGACGGCGCGTCGCGCTGCATCTTCCGCTGCGGCTACGGCGCGCGCGGCGGCGCGTCGACGGCGTCGTGCGGGAGGACCGCGGCATGACGGCGGCGCTGCGTGACCGAGGGACGGCGCGCGTGAGCGGGCGCGGTCCTTCCGCTCTCGTGGTCGCGGTCGCGCTCGCCGTCCTGGCGACGGCGCCGGCGGCCGGCCAGGGCATGCCATCGGCGCGGCAGCCTGTGGTGACCGGCGTCGATGCGATCGCCATCACGGTGTCGGACCTCGACCGATCGATCGACTTCTACTCGCGCATCCTGGGCTTCGCGCTGCTGTCCGAGACCGAGGTCGCCGGCGACGCCTGGGAAGAGCTCGAGGGCGTCTTCGGCGCGCGCATCCGGATCGCCGCGCTTCGACTCGGCGACGAGACGATCCTGCTCGAGGAGTACCTCGCGCCGCGCGGGCGTCCGATCCCCCCGGACGCGCGCGCCGTCGATCGCTCGTTTCAGCACGTCGCCATCGTCGTTCGCGAGATGGACCGCGCCTACCGCTGGCTTCGCGACAACCGCGTGGAGCACGCATCGACCGGGCCGCAGCGGCTGCCGGCCTGGAACCCGAACGCCGGTGGCATCGAGGCCTTCTACTTCCGCGATCCGGACGGGCACTTCCTCGAGCTGCTCGCGTTCCCGCCCGACAAGGGCGCGGCGAAATGGCATCGCGCCGGCGACGACGTCTTCCTCGGAATCGACCACACCGCGATCGTGGTCGCGGATACGGACGCGAGCCTCCGTTTCTACCGCGACGCGCTCGGCTTCCGGGTGACCGGGGCGAGCGAGAACTGGGGGCGCGAGCAGGAGCATCTGAACAACGTGCATGGCGCGCACCTGCGGATCACGACGCTGCGCGCCGGGGCAGGGCCGGGCATCGAGCTCCTCGAGTACCTGACGCCGACCGATGGGCGACCGACGCCGATCGATCTGCGCGCGAACGACGTCGCGCACTGGCAAACGGTGCTCTCGACCGCGGACGCGACGCGGGCGGAAGCGGCGCTGCGCGCCGCGCGCGCCCGCTTCGTCTCGCCGGGTGTGATCCAGGTTCCGCGCCTCCCGGACACGGCGTCCGGCGACGCGGCTGTTCTCCTCGTCCGGGACGCGGACGGCCATGCCCTCGAGCTCATCGCGCCCGCCGGACCGCGGGCGAGCAAGGAGACCACGCGATGAACCTCCCTTCCCGGCGACAGCCCGCGAACGACGCATTCGAGCCACGCACGGCGGCCGTCAGAGCCGACCGGCGCGACGAGACCACCGTTGACCCCGCCGCCCGCGACGCCGGGGCGGAAGAACGGCGACTGCGGGAGTGCGCGGCCGGCACGGCCGCGTGGCGGCGCTTCGGCCCGTACCTCGCCGAGCGCCAGTGGGGCACCGTGCGCGAAGACTACTCGGAAGGCGGCTCCTGCTGGGACTACCTGCCCCACGACCACGCGCGCAGCCGGGCGTACCGCTGGGGCGAGGACGGGCTGCTCGGCATCTGCGACGACCGCGGGCTGCTCTGCTTCGGCTTCGCCCTGTGGAACGGCAAGGATCCGATCCTGAAGGAGCGCCTCTTCGGCTTGACGGGACCGGAGGGCAATCACGGCGAGGACGTGAAGGAGGCCTACTTCTACCTCGACTCGACGCCGACGCACTCCTACCTGAAGGCTCTCTACAAGTATCCGCACGGCGAGTTCCCGTATGCGCGGCTGGTGGAGGAAAACCGCCGACGCGGGCGCGGCGACTCCGAATTCGAGCTCGAAGACACCGGCATCTTCGCCGACGACCGCTACTTCGACGTGGTCGTCGAGTACGCCAAGGCGTCGCCGGCCGACATCCTGATCCGGCTCGCCGTCACCAACCGCGGAGCGGAATCGGCCGAGCTTCACGTGCTGCCGACCCTGTGGTTCCGCAACACCTGGTCGTGGGGCCGAAGCGGCGACGGCTACTGGCCGAAACCCACGATCACCGCGGACGGCCCCGGCGTCCTCGTCGCGGAGCACGCCGCGCTCGGCCGCCACCGGCTCGCGGTCGAAGGTTCCGCTGAGCTGCTCTTCACCGACAACCAGACCAACGCCGCTCGGCTCTTCGGCGCACCGAGCTCGACGCCCTACGTGAAGGACGCGTTCCACGAGAGAGTGCTCCACGGGCGGCGCGAAGCGGTGAACCCGGAGAGCATCGGCACGAAGGCGGCGGCGCTCCAACGGTGGACGCTGGCGCCGGGCGAGACGCGCGTCCTCCGGCTTCGCCTTTCGGGCGAGGGCTCGTGCGAGGGCCGCGACCCGAGCATTCGCGCGACCGAGTTCGACGACCTCGTCGACGTGCGCGCCAGGGAAAGCGACGCCTTCTACGCGGCTCACGTCCCCGGGCAGCTCCGCGACGAGGAACGCGCCGTCGCGCGTCAAGCCTACGCGGCGCTCCTGTGGTCCAAGCAGCTCTTCCACTACGACGTCCGGCACTGGCTCGAGGGCGATCCGGCGCAGCCGGCGCCTCCCCCGTCGCGCTGGCACGGCCGCAATCACGACTGGCAGCATCTGAACAACTGCGACGTGATCTCGATGCCCGACAAGTGGGAGTACCCCTGGTATGCGGCGTGGGACCTCGCGTTCCACATGATCCCGTTCGCGCGCATCGATACCGAGTTCGCGAAGGAGCAGCTCGTCCTGTTCACGCGCGAGTGGTTCATGCACCCGAACGGCCAGCTTCCGGCCTACGAGTTCGCCTTGGGCGACGTGAATCCGCCGGTGCACGCGTGGAGCGCGTGGCGCGTCTACAAGATGACCGGAGCCGCGGGCGCGCGCGATCGCGTCTTCCTGTCGCGCATGTTCCAGAAGCTGCTGCTCAACTTCACGTGGTGGGTGAACCGGAAGGACGCGGACGGCAAGAACTTGTTCGGCGGCGGATTCCTCGGCCTCGACAACATCGGCGTCTTCGACCGCTCGCAGCCGCTGCCGACCGGCGGCTCGCTGCAGCAAGCCGACGGCACGGCCTGGATGGCCTTCTACTGCGGAACCATGCTGTCGATGGCGCTCGAGCTCGCGAAGGACGATCCGGCCGGCGACGACATGGCCACCAAGTTCTTCGAGCACTTCGTGGCCATCGCCGACGCGATGAACGCGCAAGGCGGCTCCGGGCTGTGGTGCGAGCGCGACGGCTTCTACTACGACCGGCTCGAAGCGGACGGCGGCACGACGCCGCTGCGCGTCCGCTCGCTCGTGGGCCTCGTGCCTCTCCTCGCGTGCGAGATCCTCGAGAGCGACGTGCTCGAGCGCCTTCCGGGGTTCCGCGGGCGCATGGAGTGGTTCGTCCGCAATCGACCCGAGCTCGCCGCCGGCATCGTGCACGCCGACGCCGCCGGCAAGCACTGGCTGCTCGCGATCCCTTCCCGCGAGCGTCTGGAGCGGATCCTGCGCGTCATGCTCGACGAGACGGAGTTCCTGTCGCCGCACGGGATCCGCTCCGTGTCGCGCCGTCATGCCGCCGAGCCGTTCGTCCATCGCGCGGGCGGTGCGGAGTACCGCGTCGAGTACACGCCCGGCGAGTCGACCAACGGGCTCTTCGGCGGCAACTCGAACTGGCGGGGGCCCGTGTGGTTCCCGATCAACTACCTGCTGATCGAGGCCCTGGAGCGCTACGGCCACTTCTACGGCGACGATCTGCGCGTCGAATGTCCGACCGGCTCGGGCAACCTCATGACGCTCGGCGAGGTCGCGATCGAGATCTCGCGTCGCCTCGCGAGCCTGTTCCCGGCGGGCGCGGACGGCGCTCCGCCGTCGCCGGGGGACTGGAGCAGGCTCGCGACCGATCCGGCCGGCCGGCCCCTCGTGACGCTGCACGAATACTTCCATGGCGACACGGGCCGGGGACTGGGCGCGAGGTTCCAGGGGTGGACCGCGCTCGTGACCCGCTGCTTGGAGAAGCTGGCGGCTGCACGATTGCGTACGCCCCTTCCGCGGTGACACATGGTCTCGGCGGCGAGCCGCGCGTTCAGCCGACGCTCGTGCGGCGGCGACGCCGGCCGGCGCCGCGACCCGATGAGTCAGACACCCGCACCCGACGGCAGCTCGGCCGAGCGCCGGCCGCTTCCGGAATCCGAAGCCCTCCTCGCGGTGATCGAGGCGACCGCGCGCACGACGGGAGAGCGGTTCCTCGAAGCCCTGGTGCGCGAGCTGACCCGCGTGCTCGACGCCAGGCACGCATTCGTGGCGGAGGTCGTCGAGCCCGAGCGCACCGCGCTTCGTACGCGCGCGTGGTGGTCGCGCGGGCCCGTCGCCGCAGCGCAGACGTGGCCGCTTCGCGGCTCCCCGTGCGAGGCCGTGAGCAACGGGGAGGTGTGCCAGCTGCCGGCGGCGGTGCTCGATCGCTTTCCGGACTCCGAACCGTTCGGAGCGATGCGCATCTCGAGCTTCCTCGGCGCTCCGCTCGTCGCGGCCACGGGCGCCGTGGTCGGCATGCTGGCCGTGTTCGACGAGCGGCGGCTGCCCACCGGTACGCGCTGGACGGAGCTCCCGAACGTCCTGGCAGCGCGCGCCGCAGGCGAGCTGGAGCGGATCGACATCGAGCGCCGCCTGCGCGAATCCGAGGAGCGCTTTCGCAACCTCTTCGACGAAGCGCCGATCGCATACGTCTACGAGGAGACGAGCTCGCGATTCGTGAGCGCGAACCGCTCGTTCATCCGCCTCCTCGGGCTTCGGCCCGAGGAGGTCCCGGAAACGTACGGGCTCTCTCTTCTCGCGCCCGCACCGGACGTCCAGGAGCGGGTTCACGAGTCGCTCGCCGCAGAGCAGGTCGGCGTCGAGCGCGGCGCGATCGAGATCGAGCTCCGCCGGAAGGACGACGGCCGGCCGGTGTGGGTGCAGCGCTGGTCGCGCCCCGAGCCGGACGGCCGGCACACCCGCACGATGCTGATCGACATCACCGCGCGGGTCCTCGCGGAGCGCGAGAAGGCGCGCCTGCAGCAGCAAAACCGGTATCTGCAGGAGGAGATCCGGACGAGCTTCAACGAAGGCGAGATCGTCGGAACCTCGCCCGCGATCCGCCGCGTGCTGGCGCAGATCGACCAGGTGGGGCCGACCGACGCGACGGTGCTCGTGCTCGGCGAGACCGGCACCGGCAAGGAGCTGGTCGCGCACGCGCTGCACGATCGCTCGCGGCGCAAGGGCGGACCGCTGATCAAGCTGAACTGCGCGGCGCTGCCGACCGGGCTCGTGGAGAGCGAGCTCTTCGGCCACGAGAAGGGCGCGTTCACGGGTGCGACCGACAAGCGGGTGGGCCGCTTCTCGCTCGCCGACGGCGGTACGATCTTCCTCGATGAGATCGGGGAGATGCCGCACGAGGTGCAGATCAAGCTCCTGCGCGTCCTTCAGGAGCGGAGCTTCGAGGCGGTCGGGTCGGCGCGGACGCAGAAGGTCGACGTGCGCGTCATCGCAGCCACGAACCGCGACCTCCAGAAGTGCGTCGAGCAGGGGACGTTCCGAGCGGACCTGTTCTATCGGCTGAACGTCTTCCCGATCGTCGTGCCGCCTCTGATCGAGCGACGCGAAGACATCCCGCTGCTCGTCCACTTCTTCGTCGCCAAGTACGCGGCGAAGATCGGCCGTCAAATCGACGCGGTGGACCGCACCACGATGCAGCGGCTGCAAGCCTACGCGTGGCCCGGCAACATCCGGGAGCTCGAGAACGTGATCGAGCGCGCGATCATCCTGGAGAGGGGGACGACGCTCTCGATCGACGGCGAGGTCTTCCGAACGCCGAGCGGTGGACCGTCGGGGGACCACCGCCCGACGCCGGCCACGTCGGCCGCCAGCCTCGCCGAGGCGCAGCGCCGGCACATCCTCGAGGCGCTACGCGCGACGAACTGGGTCATCGACGGCGAGAGCGGTGCCGCGCGACGGCTCGGGCTCCAGCCGAGCACGCTTCGGGGCCGCCTGAAGAAGCTCGGCATTCGCCGGCACCCGGCGCCGTAGGCGACTCGGCTACCGACCCCCGGCCTCAAGCGGTCGCCGCCTCGCGCGCCGGCGTGCTGCGCGCCCGATCGGTGAGCGTCGCTCGGGCCACCGCCCCGGGCACGCCTCGCTCCTCCTCGATGAGGGTGCGGAGCGCCTGGCGCGCGCGGTGAAGACGGATCTTGACGGCATTCGCGGTGATCCCGAGGGTGTCCGCGACCTCCGAGGTGTCGAAGTCCTCGATGTCGCGGAGAACCAGCACCTCGCGGTATCGGTCCGGGAGACGGGCGATGCAACGGCGCACGAGGTCGCGCGTCTCGTTGGACGCCACGTGGGTCTCCGCGCCGCTCGTGACGCTCGCCATCCCGGCGGCCCAGGCGCCGTTCTCGTCGAAGCACGGAAGGAGATGCTCGATGGGCTCCTCGGGGCGACGACGGCGGCTGCGCAGCTTCATCAGCGCCGCGTTGACGGCGATGCGGTGAAGCCACGTCGAGATGCGCGAGTCTCCGCCGAAGCGGTCGAGGCTGCGGTACGCCGAGACGAACGCCTCCTGGACGACGTCGCGTGCATCCTCGTCGTTGCCGACGATCCGACGTGCGGCCGCGAACAGGTGGCTGGTCTGACGCCTCACGAGATGCTCGAAGGCGGAGGCATCGCCGGCGCGCAGCGCGCGGAGCAGCGCACCCTCCTCGTCATTCGAGCCGCGAGTCGCGAGCCGCTCGCGCGACGCCGGTCCACCGTCGAGGATCGCCGTCGTGAAATCGGAGCAGCCGACGAGAACGCATCCGCGTTTGCGGAGCTCGTGCAACAGCTCGACGCCCGCCGGATCGCAGAACGCCACGCCGCCGAGGTGCAGGACGACCGGCTGGCCGCCGTCGAGCGGATCGCCACAGGCAGCTCGCAGCTCGGCGGTCGTTTCCCTCGTGAGCCGGCCCTCCACGTGGAAGGTGGCGACGTCGTTCGAGGCGTCGGGACGCGTGATCTTGAGCATCATGCACCCCGCCATCCGCAAGCGACGTGCCGCCCGGCGGGCGGCCCCGCGTTCGGCGGTTTCGCAAGTCCGCACGCGGAGTTGGCCGTGCGCGCGGATCGAGGCGCCGCGAACCCGCCGCGGCGGGCCGCGGCGGCCGCCACCGCATTTCGCGGATCCGCGACCGTGGGCGCGCATCGGAGGCGTCGCGCGAAGCGCCCGGAAACCGCCGGCGATCCGGCGGCATCTCAGCTCGAGGCACCCGATCGACACCAGGATCGGCAAGGAGCAGGATGGCCTAGTGCGATGACGTGTCGGGAGTTGAACGACCTTCTGGCGGACTACCTCGGCCGCGAGCTGCCTTCGGCCGTGCGAAGCCGCGTCGACGCACATCTGCTGACCTGCCGGCCCTGCGTCGCGTACGTCCGGTCCTATGAGCAAACGGTGCGCGAGCTGAAGGCGATGCGAGACGGCCTCGAAGAGCGGCTGCCGCAAAGCGCGCCGCCCGGTCTGGTCGACGCGGTGCTCGACACGACCGTGCGAGCGTCGCGGCCGCGCCGCGGCTGACCCGTTCCGCGTCGACCGTGCCGCCGCTCTCCACCCGAGCGCGGTTCGCCGGCGACGGGCTCGACGTCCGGGAAGCACCGAAGACGCGCGCCCGTGTTCACGAGTCCGGCTCCGGACCGGTGAGGCGTGCAAAGGTGCCGGACCTCCTCTAGAAATCGTCGGATGCCCTACAACTTCTGCCCGGAGTGCGGCGCCGCCGCGGAGCCGGGTGGGCGCTTCTGCACCGCGTGCGGCAATCGGTTCGCGCCCGGCGGCGCGCGCTCTCCCGCTCCCATCGCGGGCCTCGTCGCCCTGTCCGTGCTGCTCGTCCTCGGCGCCGGCTTCTGGCTCTACTTCCGGCTCGCGCCGGCGCCGGAGCGCCCGCTGAAGCCGGGCGAGGGTCGGACCGCGGCCGCCGGCCCGGCCGCGCCGGCCGGGGCGGGCGCCCCCCATCCTCCGATGGAGCTGCCGGAGGACATCAAGCAGTACATGGCCGGCCTCCAGAAGGACGCCGACGCCAAGCCGAAGGACGTCGGCGCGTGGTCGACGCTCGCCCGCGTCTACTACCGCGCCTCGCGGCTCGACCCGAGCTACTCGACGAAGGCCGAGGACGCGTTCGAGCACGTCCTCCAGATCGAGCCCGACAACCTCGAGGGGATCCGCGGCCTCGCCAACATCGCGTACGACCACCAGGATCGCCCGAAGGCGATCGAGTTCTACCAGAAGTACCTCGCGAAGAAGCCCGACGACCCCGAGGTCCGCACCGACATGGGGACGATGTACTTCGAGAGCGGCCAGGCCGATCGCGCGATCGCGGAATACGAGAAGGTGATCGAGCAGAGTCCGTCGTTCTTCCAGGCGTACTTCAACCTCGCCGTCGTCTACGACGCGCAGGGCGATCGCACGAAGGCGCGCACGCAGCTCGAGAAGGCGCGCGACCTCGCCACCGACGACAACGTCAAGCAGCGCATCTCGGCGCTTCTCGCCGCGGCCGCGGACGGCAAGTCGCTCGCCGAAGCGGCCGACGCCATCGCGGCGGCGGCCCCTCCCAAGGCCGCACCGCCGGCGGCGGGCGGCGGAGCGCCGCCCGCGCAGGTCGCCGCCGCGGGTGGTGCGGCGCCTGCGGCCGGCGCGCCGGCCGCGGGATCGGGTGCCGGCGGCGCGGCGAGCTTCCCCGCGAGCGTCGAGCAGCTCTTCCGCAATCACCCGATCGCGGGCCCGAAGATCGTGTCGATCGAATGGCCGGCATCGGATCGCGGCCGGATCGTCCTCCGGAACTTCCCGATGGACGCGATGCCGGAGGCGATGCGAGCGAGCTATCTCGACAAGATGAAGCGCGGCGTCGAGGACGCGAAAGCCCGCTTCTCCGTCACGCAGTCCGTCAAGGTCGAGCTCGTCGACGAAGCGAGCGGTCGGGTCATGGCGAGCGTCGACTCTTGATCACCGGCGCGACGCCTTTTCGCGCATCTGCTCGCGATTCGGGCAGTCGGTCCACATGCGCGCTGCGCGCATCCTCCGGACGCCGCGCCGGCGGCTGGTACGGCGATTGATCTGGCCCCTCGGCTCGACCTAGGACTCTGGTTCCCCGACCAGCCGTGATCGCCACGTCGTCCGACATGCAGCCGATGCTCCCGCTCGCGGTGCTGGCGCCGTTCGCGGCGGCCGCGGCGGTCCTGTTGGTCGGTCGCCGCGCGCCGCGCGCGCACGGCGTGCTGGTCCTGATCGCGGCCGTGGCGAGCTTCATCGCGCTCGCGCGGATTCCCGCGGGCGACGCGGTGCCGCATTTCACGCTCCCCTGGATGCCGGCGATCGACGTCGCGTTCGCGCTCCGCGGCGATCCGTTCGGTCTCTTTCTCGCGCTGCTGGTCGCCGGCGTCGGCGCGTTCGTCGCCCTCTACGCGATCCCGTACATGCAGGTCGAGGACCCGGTCGCGCAGCGCCGGTTCTTCGCCGCGCTCGCCGCGTTCATGGGGTCGATGCTCGGCATCGCCCTCGCCGACGACCTCATCCTGCTGTTCGTCTTCTGGGAGCTGACCAGCATCACGTCGTTCCTCTTGATCGGCTTCCGCTTCGCCGACGACCGCGCGAAGGCGGGTGCGGTGCTGGCCTTGCAGGTCACTGCGCTGGGCGGCCTCGCCATGTCGGTCGGCTTTCTCCTGGTCGGGCAGGTGACGGGGACGTTCTCGCTGAGCGCGATCGCGGGCGATCGCGAGCTCGTCGCGCGGCTGCTCGCCTCGCCGCTCGCCGCGCCGGCGCTCGTCCTCGTCCTCCTCGGCGCGTTCACGAAATCGGCGCAGGTGCCGTTCCACTTCTGGCTGCCGCGCGCGATGGTCGCTCCGACGCCCGTCTCCGCCTACCTCCACGCCGCGACGATGGTGAAGGCGGGCGTCTTCCTGCTCGCGCGGATGCTCCCGCTGTTCGAGGGCTCCCCGCTCTGGGCGCCGCTGCTCACGACGGTGGGGACCGCCACCATGACCTACGGCGCCTGGCGGGCGTTTCGCGAGACCGACCTGAAGGCGATCCTCGCCTACACGACCGCCTCCACGCTCGGGCTCATCACGCTCCTCTACGGGCTCGAGGCGCCCGATCAGGACGCGCTCCAGATCCTGAGCCACGCGCTCTACAAGGGAGCGCTCTTCCTAGTGGTCGGGATCGTCGAGCACCGCGTCCATACCCGCGACATCCGCCAGCTCGGCGGGCTCGCCCGCGAGCTGCCGTGGGCGTTCGCCGCCTGCATCCTGGGCGCGCTGTCCATGGCCGGGATCCCGCCGCTCCTCGGCTTCCTCGCGAAGGAGTCGTTCTACTCGGAGCTCCTGCTGAATCCCGCGATCGGCCCGCTCCTCGCACGCGGCGTGGTGCTGACCGCCGCAGTCGCCGCGAACGCGCTGCTCGCGGCGGTCGCGGCTCGTCTCGTGGTCGCGATCTTCCTCGGGCCGCCGTCGGCGGTGGTTGCATCGCATCTCGGGGCGGCGGCTCGGCATCGCGACGTGCCGCCGTTGTGGATCTCTCCGCTCGCGCTCGGCAGCGGCGCTCTCGCTCTCGGGCTTCTCGGCCTCACCACGTTCACCGACGAGCTCGCGGCGGGGGCATCCTCGCGCGCGCGCGCCCGCCTCCACCTCTCGCTCGTGCCCGCGCTCGGCCTGCCGCTCTATTTGACGCTCGTGACGCTCGTCCTCGCGACGGTCGTCTATTGGAAGCGCGATCGCTTCGTCGCGCTGCAGCATCAACTCACGTTCGGCCCCTCCGCCGACGCCCACTGGGAGAGCATGGTGGCGCTCGTCGGCAGGATCGGCGACGCGTTCTCCGCGCGCTGGCAGAACGGCTCGCTGCGCTGGTATTTGACGCTGATCCTGGTCGCCGTGCCGGCGCTCGCCGGATACGCGCTCGTCACGCTCGGACTCTCGTACCGCGCGATCAGCGGCAGCCTCGCCGACATGCCGTGGTACGGCTTCCTCCTCTGCGTGCTGCTCGCGGTGGCGACGCTCACCGCCGTGCGCGCGACGACGCGACTGCAGGCGGCGATCGCGACGACGACGATCGGCTTCGTCGTGTCGATGCTGTTCGTCGTCTACCGCTCCCCCGACATCCTGCTCACGCAGATCCTGATCGAGACCGTCTCGACGATCTTCGTGCTGCTGGTGCTGATCTTCCTGCCGCCGTTTCCCCGTCACGACCTGTCGCGGTCGGGCCGGATGGTGAATGCCGCGATCGCCGCCGTGTTCAGCTTCGCGATCACCGTGCTCATGCTGCTCTCGATGACGCCCGGGCTGCGCGAGCCGGACAACATCTCGACGCGGCCGGGCGGCCTGCTGTCCCTGAGCCTCGCCGAGGGCGGCGGCGCGAACGCCGTGAACGTCATCATCGTCGACATCCGCGCCATGGACACGAACGGCGAGATCACGGTCCTCGTGGTCGTGGGTCTCTGCATCTACGGGCTGCTCCGCACGCGCCGGGAAGCGACGTGACGCAGCAGTCGCCGATCCTGCGGGTCATCGCCCGCTTCGCGCTTCCGCTGACGATGCTGGTCGCGATCCGCATCTTCTTCCAGGGCCACGACCTTCCCGGCGGCGGATTCATCGCCGGCGTGCTGCTCGCGGCGGCCGGAGCCACCTACCTGCTCGCGTTCGGCGTGACCCGAGCCGCGCGCTTTCGCTGGTGGAAGGTCTCCGTCGTCGGGCTCTTGATCTCGGTCGGGAACGGCGTCGTTCCGCTGCTGCGCGGCGAGGCGTACATGGACAACCACTTCATCGACGCGGGCCCGATCCACCTGCCCACCGCGACGTTCTTCGATCTCGGCGTGATGCTGATCGTCGTCGGTACCCTGATGACGATCTTCGTCGAGCTCAGCCTCGAGCGGAGGTGACGTGGAAGTTCCTCTCGCCGCCGCCATCGCGCTGCTCTTCGGAGGCGCGGCCTACTCGATCCTGCGTCCGAACCTGCTTCGGATCGTGATCGGGTTCGGGCTCCTCTCGAACGCCGTCAACCTCCTGATGATCCTGTGCGGCGGCTTCCGGCTGCAGAACACCGCGCCGTTCGTGTCGGATCCCAACGCGGTGGCAGGGCTCATGGACCCGATCCCCCCCGACATCATCCTGACGGCGATCGTCATCAGCTTCGCGGTCGGCGCTCTCTTCCTGACGATCTGCTACGTCGTGTACCGCGACTACGGGACCGACGACCCCGAGGCGCTGCCCGCGTACGAGAGCGACGAGCCCGTCATCCCGCCGCACCGCGAGCAAAAGCTCACCTTCGAGGAATGAGGCGACAGCGGCCGTGAACAGCCTCATCCTCGTCATCGTCGTGCCGTTCCTGAGCGCGATCGCGCTCGCGCTGCTGAACGGCCGCCAGCGGCTCGAGCGCGCGCTGAACGCGGCGTCGTGCCTCGGGTTGACCGCGTTCGTGTTCTGGCTCCTCCACGTGGTCGACACGCGCGGCATCCAGGTCTCGATGATCGGCGGCTATGCCGCGCCCTACGGCATCTCGTTCGTGGCCGACCGGCTCGCGTGCATCATGCTCTGCCTGTCGATGACGGTCGCGACGGTCGTGTCGTTCTACACGCTCTTCACGGTCGCGCCGATCCAGCAGCGGCACTTCTTCTACCCGCTCTTCCAGGTGCTCCTGCTGGGCGTGAACTGGTCGTTCATCACCGGCGACCTCTTCAACCTCTTCGTCTCCTACGAGGTGATGCTGATCGGCTCGTACGGCTCGATGATGGTCGGCGCGAGCCGTCAGCAGGTACGCCAGACGATGATGTACGTCGCCGTGAACCTCGTCGGCGGCGCGCTCTTCGTCGTCGGGCTCGGCCTCGTCTACGCGCTCCTCGGAACGCTCAACATGGCCGACGCGGCGCGGATCACGGCGGAGCTGTCCGGCACGCGCGCCGCGATGGTGACCGCCGCCTCGATGATCCTGCTCCTGGTCTTCGCGCTCAAGGCGGCCGCCTTTCCGCTCTTCTTCTGGCTGCCCGACTCCTATCCGGTCGTGCCGCCGGGCGTGAACGGCTACTTCGCGGGGCTCCTGACCAAGGTGGGCGTGTACTCGCTGCTGCGCGTCTTCGTCATGGTCTTCCGGCAGGAAGGACATGCGCTCGCCGCGGACGTCCTGCTCGTCGCTTCCGGCTTCACGATGCTGCTCGGCGTGCTGGGCGCGTTCTGTCAGTGGGAGATCCGGCGGATCCTGTCTTGGCACATCATCAGCCAGGTCGGATACATGATCATGGGCATCGGCCTCGCCGCCGATCCGGCGCTCGCGCCCGCCGCCGTGGCCGCGACGATCTTCTACGTCGTCCACCACATCATCGTGAAGTCGGGCCTGTTCCTCGTGGGCGGCGTGGCCGAGCAGATCTCGGGCTCGCGCAACCTGAAGGAGATGGGCGGCGGCCTCGCGGCCGCGCCGCTCGTGGCCGGGCTCTTCCTCGTCGCCGCGCTGTCGCTCGCCGGGATGCCGCCGTTCTCGGGCTTCCTGAGCAAGCTCGTGCTTCTCCGCGTCGGGCTCGCGGGGGGCAACTTCGCGATCGTGGCGGTCGCGGTGGTGACGAGCTTCGTCACGCTGCTGTCGATGCTGAAGATCTGGTCGTATGCGTTCTGGGGCCGCGCGCACCGCGCGCACCGCGCGCCCGCCGCCACGCGCTGGCGCGGCATGGCGGCGTCCGCGAGCGTCCTCGTGATCGGAACGATCGCGCTCGGCCTCTACGCACAGCCGTTTCTCCGCCTCGCGCGCGACGCCGCGACGGAGTTGACCGATCCCTCGGCGTACGTCGCTGCGGTCCTGGGTCGGCCTGCGCGGGTCGCGTATGCGGGGCCGACGGTCGCGGCGGCACCGAGCGCGCTCCATGAAGGCGCCCGGGGACGTCTACTGGTCCGGTAGCGCGCGATCCCGATCGACGAGCCGGCGGTCACGCGCGTTCACGTTCACCCACAGCGCCCGACACCGCACACGACCAGAAGGAGCGCGGTAACCGCGATCCAACGCAGGAGGATCAACGTCATCGCGTTGTCGGCGAGCCGCGACCGATCGCGAAGATCCAGTGCTGCCGCCTCGCGCCATCCGCGAGATCGGGCGCGACGGCCCCTGCCGGACGCGGCCGGCGTGCCCCGTTCGAGCGGTTCCCACTTCCCGCTCATTGGAGACGCCTTCCAGCCGCCCCGAGGAGGAGTCGAACGGCGAAGGCCCGAGCCGGGTCGTCAAGCATTGAATGATACTGTCCAGCTTTCACCGCAGTAGCGAATCGACGTCGCGCGCACGGCGGCGTTCAAGCGCAGAGTATCCTCCTCGGCCGACGTCGGGCCAACGGGCCGAGCAACGGCCGCGCCAGACCGCCGAAAGATGGATGCGCGCTGCGACGAGATGGCGACGCGGCCCTCGGCCCTCGGGAACGATCACCGTCCCCGCGCCCTGTCCGCGGTCAGGTGCCGCACGACGCGGGGCACACGAATTGGGCAGCTGCCTCACGGTTCGGCACGATCTGCGAACGTGATGCGCCCCTCCCGCCCCCGATGTCGCGGCTTCACGAACGAAGCTGCTCGCCCGCACCATCCTGAAATACGGAGGTATCCATCTTTCGTTGTATGGCGCCGTGCTTGCTGACCGGCCGGCACGACGAGCAGACCGGGCCCGCGCAGTCATCGCATCACGCACGCGCGGGACGCGACGGCATATCGAGCGACCCACGAAGGCGATTTCGACGAGGTTCGACGGGAGTGGTGCGTGAGCCGTCCCAACGAGCACGGCTGGGAGAATGCGGTGACTACAAGAGCCAAGATTCAATCCGTTCGCACGAGCCTGGCAGTCGTCTTGGTCCTCTTGACGACCTGCGCTGGATCGAAGCTGGCCCGTGCAGAGGATACCGCGCCCGAGCTGCCTTCGTACTTCACGGGTACGAACGCGGACCCGGCGAAGCCGACCTGGCCCGACCAGACGGGGGCAGCCTCCGGCGTTTGGGCTGCCCCGGCAGGCGATGCCAAGGGCGACGTCCCGAGCAAGCTTTCGGTCTCGGACGTCTACGACCGGATGGTCCACAACCTCTACGCCATCAACTTCGTGTGGGCACTGGTCGCCGGATTCCTCGTGATGTTCATGCAGGCGGGGTTCATGTTCGTCGAGACGGGACTCTGCCGCGCGAAGAACGCATCGCATACGTCTGCGATGAACTTGATGATCTATCCGCTCGGGTGCCTCGCCTTCTGGGCCTACGGCTTCGCGATCGGCTGGGGAAACTGGTGGAACGGACCGGTCCCGCCAGGTTGGTACCCTTCGCTGGGGCCCGGGCTCGCTGCGCTGAACAGCGGCCTCGGCCTCGGCGCCGCGACGGACGCAGCCGGGAACGCGACGGGCGCCTTCGCATACGGTCTCCTCGGAACCAAGGGTTTCTTCCTCGGTAGCTCCGTTGGAGACGTCAGCGTGATGGTCCTCTTCTTCTTCATGATGGTCTTCATGGACACCACCGCCACCATCCCGACCGGCGCGATGGCGGAGCGCTGGGCGTGGAAGAATTTCTGCCTATTCGGCGTGTGGGTTGCGCTGCCCTATTGCCTCTACGCGAACTGGGTCTGGGGCGGCGGCTGGCTCGCGCAGGGGGGCATCAACTGGGGCCTGGGTCATGGCGCCGTCGATTTTGCGGGATCCGGTGTCGTGCACGCGATGGGGGGAATCATCGGCCTCGCGGGCGCGATCGTGATCGGCGCCCGCATCGGAAAGTACGACGCGAAAGGCAGACCTCAGGCGATGCCGGGACACAACGTTCCGATGGTCGTCCTCGGGACCTTCATCCTGGCGTTCGGCTGGTTCGGCTTCAATCCGGGGTCGACGCTGGCCGGTACCGATTTGCGAATCAGCTACGTCGTCGTGAACACGATGCTCGCGAGCATCACCGGCGCCCTGGCAGCGATGGTGGTGCTGATGGCGAAGGGCCTCAAGCCGGATCCGACGATGATGTGCAACGGAATGCTGGCGGGTCTCGTCGCGATCACCGCTCCCTGCGCCTTCGTCGACCCGTGGGCCGCAGCACTGATCGGGGCGGTGGCAGGATGGCTGGTCGTGGTGAGCGTGTTCTTCTTCGAGGCGCGCGGTATCGACGACCCGGTCGGTGCGATCTCCGTGCACGGGATCAACGGTCTCTGGGGACTTCTATCGGTCGGCATCTTCGCGACCGGCCAGTACGGCGCCGGCTGGAACGGTGTCGTCCGCGAATCGATGGTGGCCGCCTACGGATCGGACGGGGTGCGCGGTCTTCTCTACGGCGACTTCTCGCAGTTCGTGATGCAGGTCATCAATTGCGTCGTGGTGGCGGGATTCGGCTTCGCGATGGCATACGGGTGGTTCAAGATCAGTGACCTCATCACTCCGATTCGAGTGTCGCCCGAAATCGAGATGGAAGGCCTCGACATCCCGGAGATGGGGACCTTGGGCTACCCCGACTTCCACCTGCACGCGTCGAGCGAACGGCTGGCCGGCTGAACGCGACGCGTCCGTTCGCGAGCGGCGGGCGGTGGAGGTCATCCTGCCGACCCGCCGCTCGACCGTTCACCGATGCCCCGACGCGCCGCCCGGAAGGCTTCCGTGCGAGGCGGGTGCCTGCTAGGGGGCCCTCGATGAACCGTGCGAACGTGGAGATGGAAGGCAGTGTGGCTCGTTGCCGAGTCTTCCTCGCCCTCGTCACGATCCTCGCCATCTACCTCGATCCGACGAAACCGGCTCTGACCCGCTGGCTTCCCCTCACCGGCGGGCTCTTCGTCGTGAACCGCTACTGGGTCACGGTCGCGCTGGCTTACCTGGCGTTCAGCCTCGCGATTGCGGCAGCTCAGTCCCGCGCCCCGCGCAAGGACTTGGCGACGATCGCAACCTGCGGCGATGTCCTCTTCGGAGCCGCCATCGCGCTCGTCACCGAAGCCGAGACGAGCCTCTACAACGTGTTCTTCGCTTTCGCCGTGCTGAGCGTCGGTTTGCGATCGGGCCGACGCGCCGCTTTCGGCGTGACGGCGGCAAGCCTGCTTCTCTACACGGTCCTGATTCTGACGTCCGCACCGAGCCAGCAACATTACTACGTCATGCGAGCTGCCTACCTCGGCCTGATCGGCTACGTGGTCGGCTACCTCGGGCAGGAGCGGCTGGACCAGGACCTGCGAATCCGGGCTCTCGAGACGACTGCCCAGCGAGAGCAGATCGCGCGCTCCCTCCACGATGGCTATGCCCAATCCCTCGCCGGCATCAACCTGCGTCTTGGCAGCTGCCAGGAGCTCTTGCGTCGCGACCAGCGGAACGAAGCTATGCTCGAGCTCTCGGAGCTGCAGGCGGGTGTCAATCGAGAGCACGACGAACTACGCGCTTACATTCATTCGCTGATCGATCATGACCGGACTTCGGTTCAGCTCGACGCTCGAAGCTCTACGCGATTCTTCGTTCGCGCCGACTTCGCCGGTTCGTTCGAATTCGTGGAGCATGTGTTTCAGATCATGCTCGAGGGAACACGCAACGTGCGGCGCCACGCGAGCGCGAGGAGTGCCGCAATCCATGCACGTGCGATCGGGGAGGATCTCGTCATCGACATCGACGACGACGGCGTGGGCTTTCCGAGGGACGTTGGAGCTCCCTGGTCGATTGCCTCACGCGTCGCAGAGTCGGGGGGCGAAGTGCGACTGTACGGCGACCGAGGGCAGGGCGGCCATGTTCACGTCGAGATTCCGGTGAGCTGAGGTCGTGGACCGGATTCGTGTCGCCATTGCCGACGACCATGCACTGTTTCGAGAGGGCCTCCGCTCGATGCTGCGCCTGCAACCCCACATCGAGGTGGTGGCTGAGATGGAGCGCGCGAGCGACCTCCTCGTGAACGTCGCACTCGCGAGCTGTGATGTTCTCTTGCTCGATCTCCAAATGGAGCGGAGCTCGCTTGCGGACATCGAGGAACTGGTCGAGCGCGTCGCGGTCATCGTCGTGACGGCGAGCGAACGTGCCGACGACGCCACGGTGGCACTTCGCGCCGGAGCGCGCGGCGTGGTGTTCAAACGGTTCGCGCTCGAGACCCTGATGACCGCAATCGACACCGTGGTGCGGGGAGACGTGTGGCTGCCACCGGCCGTCCAGACCAGGATCGCCAGTCAGCTACGGCAGCCGCAAACGGCGGTACTCACCCGTCGCGAGCGGGACGTCGTGCGCCAGGTTGCGCTCGGCCTACGCAACTCGGAGGTCGCCAAGCAGCTGGGAATCAGCGAGCTCACGGTCAAAACGCATCTCAACAACATCTTCCACAAGGCGCGCGTGCGCGACCGCGTCGAGCTGGCTCTCTACGCGATTCGGATGGGTATCGTCGGAGCGCACGAGCGTGGCGTCTGACTGCGCTGGCGGGCTCCTTCACGTCCTTCTGTCACCCGCGACCGAGCGCACGCCGTGAACGCCCGCACGATCCTCTACTTCTTCCGCTATCTCGCGATCCTGACGCGCGAGGTGGTGCTCGCGAGCATCAGCGTCGCGAAGCTCGTCTTCGGCCCGATCGACCGCCTGCGCTCCGGCTTCGTCGCGTTCGAGATGGACGCCCGGTCGGACATTGAGATCACCGTGCTCGCGAACTCGATCACCCTCACCCCGGGGACGATCACGGTG
>Ga0070741_10001894_pt1 | contig 59402 bp, 46 predicted proteins | sample Coa_R1_4_FD_66440 | JGI IMG/M metagenome (GOLD analysis project Ga0070741, IMG submission 66440) | Surface soil microbial communities from Centralia Pennsylvania, which are recovering from an underground coalmine fire - Coalmine... | ecosystem: Environmental > Terrestrial > Soil > Unclassified ...
GGTGCTGCTCGCCGAGGCCAACCAGTGGCCCGAGGACGTCATCGACTACTTCGGCACCGAGGACGCCCCCGAGTGCCACATGTGCTTCCACTTCCCGCTGATGCCGCGCATGTTCATGGGGCTGCGCCGCGAGCAGCGGTATCCGATCACCGAGATCCTGGAGCGCACCCCGGCGATCCCCACCAGCACCGGGCAGTGGGGCATCTTCCTGCGCAACCACGACGAGCTGACCCTGGAGATGGTCACCGACGACGAGCGCGACTACATGTGGGGCGAGTACGCCAAGGATCCCCGCATGAAGCTCAACCTCGGCATCCGCCGCCGCCTCGCCCCCCTGCTCAACAACGGGCGGCGCCAGATGGAGCTGTTCTACGGACTGCTGTTCTCGCTGCCGGGCACGCCCATCGTCTACTACGGCGACGAGATCGGCATGGGCGACAACATCTACCTCGGCGACCGCGACGGCGTGCGCACGCCGATGCAGTGGAGCGGCGACCGCAACGGCGGGTTCTCCCGCGCCGACTTCGCCCAGCTCTACCTGCCGCCGCTGATGGATCCCATCTACGGCTTCCAGTCGATCAACGTCGAGGCGCAGCAGCGCTGGGAGTCGTCGCTGCTGCAGTGGGTGCGGCGCTTCCTGGCGGTGCGCCGCCGCTATCCGGTGTTCGGCGAGGGCCAGTTCGAGGCCCTGGACGCCTCCAACCCCTCGGTCTTCGCCTTCCTGCGCTGCCAGGGCGAGACCATCGTGCTCTGCGTCAACAACCTCTCGCGCTTCGCCCAGCCGGTGGAGCTCGACCTGCGCCGCTTCAACGGCATGACTCCGGTCGAGCTGCTCGGCAAGGTGCACTTCCCGCGCATCGGTGAGCTGCCCTACCTGCTCACCCTGGCGCCGCACGGGTTCTACTGGTTCGCATTGGAGGGAACGCCGTCATGAGCAATGCTCTGGCGGCCTTCGGGCTGCCCGACACCGCCGTCCTCGGCGACTACCTGCAGCGGCAGCGCTGGTACGCAGGGCGCAGCCGGGTGCTGCGCGAGGTGGCCGTCCTCGACAGCGCCGTCCTCCAGGAGGGGAACCCCTCGCTGGTCTACGTGCTGCTCGGCGCCTCGTACGGCGACGGGGGCAGCGAGCGCTACCAGGTGCCCCTGGCCGTCCGCGAGGGCGACCCGCCGGCGGATCTCAACGAGCGCCTGGTCAGCCAGGGCGACCAGGACGGCCGCACCGTCACCGTCTACGACGCCCTGGCCGAGCCGCAGCTGGCCTGGTGGTTCTGGCAGGCGATGGCGGAAACGCGGACGCTCGCCACCGACTCCGGCGAGCTGCGCTACCGCAACGAGGGCTGGAGCCTGGAGGGCGGCGGTCCCGAGGGCATCCGCAGCCTGGGACGCGAGCAGAGCAACACCTCGCTGGTGCGCGACGACTGCGAGGTGCTCAAGGTCATGCGCCGCATCGAGTCGGGTCCCACCCCCGAGCTGGAGATGCTGCTCGCCCTGTCGCGCGCGGGGTTCACCCACATCGCCAGGCCGCTCGCCTCCGGTGAGTACGTGGCGCGCGACGGCGAGCCCGCGCTCTCGGCGATGCTGCAGGAGTTCCTCCACAACGGCAGCGAGGGCTGGTCGCTGGCGCTGACGTCGCTGCGCGACCTCTACGCCAACGCCGAGGAGTCGCCGCCGCAGGACGACGGCGAGCGCCGGCGGCTGGTTCTTGAGCAGGGCGCGTCGTTCCAGCCGGAGGCGGAGCGCCTCGGCGAGGTCACCGCCGACATGCATCTCGCGCTCACCTCGCCGCAGCTCGACGCGGAGATGCGCCCCGAGCCGCTCACCACGGCGACGCTGGCTTCCTGGGCGGACGAGATGACCGCCGACCTGGACCACCTGCTCGACGGCGACTCGCCGCTGCTCGCGCCGCTGCGGGCGCGCCGTCCCGCCATCCTGGCCCGGTTCGACGCGCTGCGCGGCCTGCAGGACGCCGGCCAGGCCATCCGCATCCACGGCGACTACCACCTCGGCCAGGTGCTGCGCGTCGACGCCGGCTGGGTGGTGCTCGACTTCGAGGGCGAGCCGGAGCGCCCGCTGGAGCTGCGGCGGCAGCGCTCCTCGCCGCTGCGCGACGTGGCGGGGATGATCCGCTCCTTCCACTACGCGGCGGCGGCGGCGCTGATGGAGCGCTGCACCGCCGAGTCGGACGACTGGGAGCCGCTCTTCCTGCAGGGGCTGGTCTGGGCGCGGGCGAGCAGCGAGGCGTTCTGGAACGCCTACCTGGCGCGCGCGCCAGAGGGGAGCCTGCTCGGCTCCGCGCGCTCGGCCACCGTGCTGCGCGACGCCTTCGCGCTGCAGAAGGCCGTCTACGAGGTGGGCTACGAGCTGGGCCATCGCCCCGACTGGGTGGGCATCCCCCTGCGACATCTGCTGGCAGAGACACCATGAGGGTCGTCCCGCGATGAGCAAGACCAAGCGCACCGGCACCGGCCGGGCCACCGCCGACAAGACGCCCGCCTCGCCGACCAACGGGTCCGCGCCACCGCGCGTCGATCCGGAGATGTCGCGGCACGTCGACCGCCTGCTCGGCGGCGAGCATCACAACCCCCACGAGATCCTCGGCGCCCATCCCAGCGGCCATACCGTCGTCGTGCGGGCCTGGCATCCGTCCGCCACCGACGCCACGGTGGTGTGGGACGGCGGCGAGCAGGACATGCGGCGGATCGACGAGCGCGGTCTCTTCGAGGCGGCCCTGCGGGTCGAGACGGTTCCCGACTACCGGCTCCGGATGCGCGCCGGCGTGCACAGCTGGGAGATGCAGGACCCCTATCGCTTCCTGCCCACGCTCGGCGACCTCGATCTCCACCTCATCGGTGAGGGACGTCACCTGGAGCTGTGGCGGCGCCTCGGTGCGCGCGTCATCGAGCATCAGGGTGTCCGCGGCACCGCCTTCGCGGTGTGGGCGCCGAACGCGCGCGGCGTGCGCGTCGTCAGCGACGCGTCGGCCTGGGACGACCGGCTGCACCCCATGCGGTCGCTGGGCGGCGGCGGCGTCTGGGAGCTGTTCCTCCCCGGCGTCGGCGAGGGGACGATCTACAAGTACCAGGTGATCCGCGCCGACGGCCGGGCCGTGATGCACGCCGACCCCCTCGCGCGGCGCAGCGAGCGGCCGCCCGCCAACTCCTCGATCGTCGACGAGTCGCACCACACCTGGACCGACCAGGAGTGGATGCAGCAACGCGCCGGCACCGTGTACGACTCCGCGCCCCTCTCCATCTACGAGGTGCACCTCGGCTCCTGGCGGCGCCGGCCCGACGACGGCGACCGTCCGCTGTCGTACCTCGAAGCCGCCGATGAGCTGGGTGACTACTGCGCCGAGATGGGCTTCACCCACGTCGAGTTCCTGCCGCTGGCCGAGCATCCCTTCACCGGCTCCTGGGGCTACCAGGTGAGCGGGTACTACGCGCCCACCGCGCGCTACGGCACGCCCGACGAGCTGCGCGCCATGATCGACGCGCTGCACAACCGCGGCATCGGCGTGATCATGGACTGGGTGCCGGCGCACTTCCCGCGCGACGAGTGGGCGCTGGCCCGCTTCGACGGCACCGCGCTGTACGAGCACGCCGACCCCAAGCGCGGCGAGCACCCCGACTGGGGCACCTACGTCTTCAACTACGGGCGCAACGAGGTGCGCAACTTCCTCGTCGCCAACGCCCGCTACTGGTTCGACGAGTTCCACGTCGACGGGTTGCGCGTCGACGCGGTCGCCTCGATGCTCTACCTCGACTACTCCCGCAAGCCGGGCGAATGGATCCCCAACCCCTACGGGGGGCGCGAGAACATCGACGCCATCAACCTGCTGCGCGAGACCGACGACATGGTGCAGCGCGACTTCCCCGGCGCGCTGATGATCGCTGAGGAGTCGACCGCGTGGCCGGGCGTGTCGCGGCCCACCTCCAGCGGCGGACTCGGCTTCAGCTTCAAGTGGAACATGGGCTGGATGCACGACACCCTGGAGTACTTTCGCAACGACCCGGTGTTCCGCCGCTACCACCACCACGAGCTGACCTTCGGCCTGCTCTACGCCTGGTCGGAGCGCTTCGTGCTGCCGCTCTCGCACGACGAGGTGGTGCACGGCAAGGGCTCGCTGGTGCGCAAGATGCCCGGCGACGGCTGGCAGCGCTGCGCCAACCTGCGCGCGCTCTTCGCCTGGATGTGGGCCCACCCCGGCAAGCAGCTCCTCTTCATGGGCGGCGAGATCGCCCAGGCCGAGGAGTGGTCGCACGACCGCTCCGTCGACTGGCACCTGCTGGAGCATCCCGCCCACCAGGGCATCCAGCGCCTGGTTCGCGACCTCAACCTCGTCTACCGCGAGAAGCACGCGCTCTTCGAGCGCGACGTGTCGCCCGAGGGCTTCCGCTGGATCGACGCGGGCAACGCCGACCAGAACGTGATCAGCTTCATCCGCTACGACGCGCACGGCTTCCCCGGGGTGGTCTGCGTCGCCAACTTCTCGCCGATGGTGCACGAGGGCTTCCGCGTCGGCCTTCCGCTCGGCGGGCGCTGGCGCGAGCTGCTCAACAGCGACGCCGACGTCTACGGCGGCTCCAACGTGCGCAACTGGCAGGGCGTGGTCGCCGAGGCGGACACCTGGCACGGCCAGCCCTTCAGCGCGCCGATGACCCTGCCGCCGCTGGGCGTGCTCTGGTTGGAGCCGCATCCGCCGGAGGGATGACGCCCACGGGCGGATGCGCCCGCGGCTGACGCGCGGTAGGCTCGCCGCCATGAGCGCCCACCGCGCGCGGCCGCGCCGCGACGAGCAGGCGATGGACGCCGTCCTCTGCGCGGCGGTCACCCTCGCCTGCGTGGGCACGGCGGTGCACCAGCCGGACACCGGCGCGCGCGGCGCCTTCGCGGCCGGCGTCGCTCTGGCCCTGCTGGCCGGCCTCCCGCTGGCGGTGCGCCGGCGCTGGCCGGTGGCGGTGCTGGCCGTCGTCGAAGCCAGCCTGGCCGCGCACATCGCCGGCATCGCGGCCAACCCGCGCGCCGCCACCGTCGCGCTGGCCGCCGCGATGTACACCGTGGGTGCGCAGCGCCCGCGCCAGCGCTCGATCCCCGCAGCGCTGGGGGTGGCCGGGATCAACGCCGCCATCTACCTCGGGCTCTTCGTCACCGGGCATGGAGAGGCGCCCACCGACCTGTTCGTGGTGACGGTGGTGACCGCAGGAGCGTGGGCGCTGGGCGACAACATCGGCACCCGCCGCGCCTACCTGGCCTCGGTCGAGGACCGCGCCCTGCGCGCGGAGCGCGAGCAGCGGGAACGGGCGGAGCGCGCCGTGCTCGACGAGCGCGCCCGCATCGCGCGCGAGCTGCACGACGTCGTCGCCCACCATGTCAGCGCCATCGCGGTGCAGGCCGGCGCCGCCGAGGAGATCGCCGAGACCGACCCGCGGCGCACGCGCGAGGTGCTGGGCACCATCCAGTCGACGAGCCGCCAGGCGCTGGCGGAGATGCGCGCCCTCGTCGGGGTGCTGCGCGACGAGCCCGAGGACGCCCGGCTCACCCCGCAGCCCAGCCTCGACCAGCTCGGCCGGCTGGTGGCGCAGACGCGCGCCGCGGGACTGGAGGTGGCGGTGCACGTCGAGGGCACGCGGCGGCCGCTCCCCGAGGCGCTCGACCTGAGCGCCTTCCGCCTCGTCCAGGAGGCGCTCACCAACACCCTCAAGCACGCCCGCGCCTCGCATGCGGACGTCGTCGTCCGCTATGGCGACGAGTCCCTGGAGGTGATCGTCAGCGACGACGGCAGCGGCAACGGCAGCAGCCCGGTGCCGGGCACGGGGCGCGGGCTGGTGGGCATGCGCGAGCGGGTCGCCCTCTTCCAGGGGAGGCTGGACGTCGGCCGCAGCGCCGCCGGCGGGTTTCGCGTCCATGCAATCCTGCCGATCGCGGGCGTGGCGCCGGGATGATCCGCGTCCTCATCGCCGACGACCAGACGCTGGTGCGCGCCGGCTTCCGCATGGTGGTCGACGCGCGCGACGACCTCAGCGTGGTGGGCGAGGCGGCCGACGGCGCCGAGGCGGTGGCCATGGCGTCGGAGCTGCACCCCGACGTGGTGCTGATGGACGTGCGCATGCCGGTGATGGACGGCATCGAGGCCACCCGCCGGATCACCGCGCTCGGCGACTCGACGCGTGTGCTCATCCTCACCACCTTCGACCTCGACCGCTACGTCTACGAGGCGCTGCGGGCGGGCGCGGCCGGCTTCCTGCTCAAGGACGCGCCGCCCACCGAGCTGGCCGCCGCGGTGCGGGCCGTGGCCGCCGGCGACTCGCTGCTGGCGCCCTCGGTGACGCGGAGGCTGATCGAGCGCTTCGTCGCCCTGCCCGCGCCGCCCAGCGCGACGCCCGAGACGCTCGCCGACCTCAGCGCCCGTGAGGCGGAGGTGCTCCGGCTGGTGGCGCGCGGGCTGAGCAACCAGCAGATCGCCGAGCAGCTGGTGGTCAGCACCGCCACGGTGAAGAGCCACGTGGCCCGCCTGCTCATGAAGCTCGGGCTGCACGATCGCACCCAGGCGGTGGTGCTCGCCTACGAGACCGGGTTCGTCACGCCCGGACGCTGATCTCCTTCGCCCCGGGCCGCCCGGGATTTCATCCCCGAGGCGGATGGATTTCCCCACCACGGCCGACGACAGCGGGACCGGCTGCGGCGAGCATGGTGCGCATGACAACCAGCACCGCCCTGCCCCTCGCCCCGCCCGGTGCCGCGCCCCGCGCTGACGTCGACGCGGCCATCCGCACCCGCCGCCTGACCAAGGCGTACGCCGGGCGTCGCGTCGTCGACGGCGTCGACCTGGTCGTGCCGCGCGGGTCCATCAGCGGCTTCGTCGGCCCCAACGGCGCCGGCAAGACCACCACCCTGCGCATGCTGCTCGGCCTGGTGCGCCCCAGCGACGGCGGCGGCGAGGTGCTCGGCGGCAGCCTCGACCATCCCCTCGGGTACCTGCCCCGCGTCGGTGCGCTGATCGAGGGCCCAGCCTTCTACCCCAACCTGAGCGGCCGCGCCAACCTGCGTGTTCTGGCCACTCTCGGCGGTTTCTCGAGGGCCCGCGTCGAGGAGGTGCTGGAGGTCGTCGAGCTGCGCGACCGCGGCGCCGACCAGTACCGCACCTACTCGCTCGGCATGAAGCAGCGCCTCGGGGTGGCGGCGGCGCTGCTGCCGCAGCCCGAGCTCTTGGTGCTGGACGAGCCCACCAACGGCCTCGACCCCAACGGCATCATCGAGACGCGCGCCCTGCTGCGCCGCTTCCGCGACGAGGGCATGACCGTGTTCGTCAGCAGCCACCTGCTCGCCGAGCTGGAGCAGGTCGCCGACTGGCTGGTGCTCATCGACCGCGGCCGCCTCGCCTACCAGGGCCCCATCGGCGACCTGATGGGGAGCAGCCGGTCGTCGCTGCTGGTGGCCGGCGAGTCGCCCGACGACCTCGAGGTGATCGCCGCCGTGGCCCGGCGCCTGGGCAGCGGCGCGCGAGTTGTCGACAGGCATGTCCACATCGACGACGCCACCATCGCCGCGCAGCTCAACCGCGCCGCCATGAAGGCGGGCGTGACCCTGACCGAGCTGACCGTGCAGCGCGCCACCCTGGAGGAGTCGTTCCTCGCCGTCACCAGAGGAGAGCAGTCGTGACCCGTGCCTTCCGCAGCGAGTGGCTCAAGCTCCGCCGCCCCGGCATGCTGCTGGGTGGCCTGGGCGGGATGCTCGCCTTCTCCGTCCTCGCCGTGATCCTCACCATGGCGCGCGCCTCCGCAGGACCGGCCAACGAGTCGGTGAGCATCGCGCGGCTCTCGCAGCCGGACGGTTTCGCCTCCATCCTCGAGCGCGGCTCCGACTTCCTGGGCATCTTCGCCCTCGGCATCGTCGCGGTGGCGACGGCCCAGGAGTACAGCCACGGCACCCTGCGCTCGCTGCTGGTGCGCGAGCCGCGGCGCATCCGGCTGCTGGCCGGGAAGACGCTGGCCAACCTCGTCTACGTGTGTGGCTCAGTGGTGGTGGCGAGCGTCGTCGCGCTGCTGCTGGCGCTGGTGATCGCGCCCGGCAAGGGCATCACCACCTCGGGGTGGCTGGGCTCGGGACTGGGCTCGACGGCATCGACGATCGGGAACATGGCACTCGCCTCCGCGGGGTTCGGCGTGTTCGGCGCGCTCCTCGCCCTGGTGGTGCGGGCGCCCGCCCCCGCCGTGATCGGTGGCGTCGCCTGGATCATCCCGGCGGAGAACCTGCTCACCCGCGCCTGGCCCAACGTCGGGCACTGGCTTCCCGGGCAGCAGCTCTCGGCGGTGGTGGCGGGCGGCAACACCGTGTCCGGGTACACCTGGGCGCTGGCGCTCGGGCTCAGCTTCGTCGCGGTTGCCGCGGCCGCGTCGGGTGCCCTGTTCCGGGTGCGCGACGTGTCGGTCTGAGCCGGCGCGCACGCGGGGCCGCGTGACAGGCCGGGGCTCCAGACGGTAGCGTGGCCGGAATGGACACCACCGCAGCCCGCACGCGCCTCGACGAGGAGCGCCGCCGCCTCGAGGAGACGCGCCGCGCCGCCCAGGACCTCGTCTCCGGAACCACCGAGGAGGCGGTGCAGGAGCTCGCCACCTACGACCAGCACCTCGCCGACCAGGGCACCGAGACCTTCGAGCGCGAGCGCGACATCAGCGTCCTGCAGCGGGTCGAGGCGCAGCTGCTGGAGATCGACGACGCCCTCGCCCGCCTCGACGCCGGGACCTACGGCACCTGCGAGCTCTGCGGGCGCCCCATCGGGGACGAGCGCCTCGAGGCGATGCCGGCGGCGCGCTACTGCCTGGAGGACCAGGCCCGCGCCGAGCGCGAGGGGCGCCTGAACACCGGGACGCCGAGCGGCGGGCCGACGTACTGAGGGACGGCCGCTGCGGCAGGCGCTACGCCAGCGGGAGGAGCTGCAGCGGGCGCGCCTGATCGCGCGGGCGCTGCGTCACCTCACCGTAGGTGGTGGTGCGCTCGCGCGGGATGCGCCCCGCCTGCCTGATCCACCGCTCGATCTCCAGCGCTTCGAGGTTCTGCCCGTGGTCGGCGCCGCTGGCGCGGGAGATCGACTCCTCCATCAGGGTGCCGCCGAAGTCGTTGGCGCCCCAGCGCAGCGTCTCGGCGACGCCGTCGGGGCCGAGCTTCACCCAGGACGACTGGATGTTGGGGAGGTCGGCGCCGAAGTAGAGGCGCGCGATCGCGGTGTAGCGCAGCACCTCGTTCAGTGACGGGGACCTGCGGATGCCGTAGTGGCGGCCCAGCGCGTTGCGCTCCACCTGGAACGGCAGGAGCACGAACTCGGTGAAACCGCCCGTCTCCCGCTGCAGGTCGCGGATGACCCGGAGGTGCTCGATGCGGTGGTCCCAGCTCTCGACGTGGCCGAACATGACCGTCGACGTCGAGCGCACTCCGGCGCGGTGCGCGGCGCGCATCACCTCCACCCACTGCTCGGTGCTCAGCTTCTCCGGACAGATGACCTGGCGCACCTCCTCGACGAGGATCTCGGCGGCCGTGCCGGGCATGGTGCCCAGCCCCGCGTCGCGCAGCCGTTCGATGCAGTAGGAGACGGGACGGCCGCTCAGCTCGGCGATGTAGCGCATCTCCTCGGGTGACAGAGCATGCAGGTGCAGCGACGGCCAGCGGTCCTTGATGCGGCGGAAGAGGTCATCGTAGTACTCCAGGTCGAGCGCGGGCTGCAGGCCGCTCTGCATGCAGATCTCCGTCGCTCCGCGCGCCACCGCGTCCTCGATCTTGGCGAAGACGGTGGCGTGGTCGTGGTGCCAGGCGCCGCGCGCCTCGTGTGTCTTGCGCATGAAGCCGCAGAAGGAGCAGGAGCCGACGCAGACGTTGCTGATGTTGACGTTGCGGCACACCACGTAGGTGACCTCGTCGCCCACCAGGCTGCGCCGCAGCTCGTCGGCGGCCGGCTGCAGGTCGGCGTCCACCATGGGGTACACAGGCAGCCGCTCGTGCAGCACGAAGCCGATCGACGCCGCCTTCTCGCGCATGCGCGACACCGGCTCCCACGGCAGCGACGGCGACACGGAGTCGCCGTTGGCGCTCACGCCACCGAGGTCGCGCGCACCCGCGTCGACCAGCGACGTCCAGCCGTCGAGCAGGAGATTGGGCGGCACCTGCACGGTGACGGACTCCGGCAGGATGGTCCGCGCCATGCGCACCGCATCCTCCATGTCGGCGAGCGACGCGCCGGGGAGGTCCTGCATCGGCGTGCCCGGCTTGGGCACGAAGTTCTGCACGATCACCTCCTGCACGTGGCCGTGCCGCGCGTGCGAGTCGGCGATGAGCTGCAGCGCGCGCTCCCGATCGGTGCGCGCCTCGCCGATGCCGACGAGGATGCCCGTGGTGAACGGGATGTGCAGGCGCCCTGCGTCCTCGATGTGGCGCAGCCGGTCGGCAACGCGCTTGCCGCCACCGAAGGCGTGCGCGCGCAGCTCGTCGGTGCCGGTCTCCAGCATCAGTCCCATCGAGGGCGAGAACGGCTGGAGTCGCTGCAGCGACTCGTACGTCAGCAACCCCACGTTGACGTGCGGCAGCAGGCCGAATCGCATGGCACGGCGGCAGATCTCGATCACGCGATCGACGAAGGCCGCCTCGTCCGGCAGCGCGAGGTCGGGCAGCAGCCACACCTGCTCCCCTGACATCACCAGCACCTCGCGGCCGCCAAGCCGCGCCGCCTCGGCGAGCTGCGCGTCGATGCGCTCCCACGGCACCAGCCCGCCGGAATCGCTGCGGTACTCGCAGTAGCCGCAACGCTTGGCGCAGCGGTAGGTCACGTCGACCGTGTACGACGCGCTGTAGGTGAGCACGTCCTCCGACCACCGCGGACGCGCCCGGACCGGTGCGGGGACTGCCTCGGTCATGCAGGCGATTCTAGGGACGCGGCCACGGGCGCCGCTAGATCCGCCGCCCGGCGGCCTCCCAGTAGCGGTCGCGGAGCAGCCGCTTGAGGAGCTTGCCGGCGGCGTCGCGGGGGAACTCGTCCACGAAGTCGACGCTGCGGGGCCGCTTGTAGTCGGCGACGCGCTCGCCGAGGAACTGCAGCACCTCCTGCTCGGTCAGCGACGAGCCCTCGCGGCGCTTCACCACCGCCTTGATCGCCTCACCCCACTCGGGGTCGGGCACGCCGATCACGGCGCAGTCCTCGACGTCGGGATGGCGGTGCAGCACCGCCTCGACCTCGGCGGGATAGACGTTGACGCCGCCGCTGATGATCATGTCGACCTTGCGGTCGCAGATGTAGATGTAGCCCTCCTCGTCGCGGTAGGCGACGTCGCCGACGGTGAAGAAGCCGTCGTGGAAGTTGCTCTGCGTGGCCTGCGGCTTGTTGAGGTATTCGCCGAAGGTCGCGGCGGAGCGCGCCCAGAGCTCCCCGGGCGTGCCCACCCCCACGTCGTTGCCCTCGTCGTCGACGAGACGCACCTCGACGCCCGGCAGCGGCCTGCCGCAGGACTCCGGCCTGCTCAGCAGCTCAGAGGGGCCGATGACGGTGACGATGCCGGTCTCGGTCGCGCCGTAGAACTCGTAGACGCTGTCGCCGAAGAGCTCCGCCGCGCGCCGCTTCACGTCGCCGGGGAAGGGTGCGGCGCCGACCAGCAGCGCGCGCATCGAGGACACGTCGTACTGCCGCTTCACCTCGTCGGGGAGGTCGACGATTCGCTTGACCAGGATCGGTGCCATGAAGGTCGAGGTCACCCGGTGCCGGTCGATGAGCTGCAGCGCCAGCACGGGATCGAAGTGCCGCATCACCACCAGCGTCGCGCCGATGATCTGCTGCAGGCCGGCGAAGGCGCCCGGCGCGCTGTGGTAGCCGGGACCCGCGAGCAGGTGCACGTCGTCGTTGCGCAGCCCGAAGGTGTCGATCCACTGGAAGACGACCGCGGGGTCGGCGCCCTTGGGGCGGAACGCGCCCTTGGGATTGCCCGTCGTCCCCGCGGTGTAGATCATGGTCGGACCGGTGATCTCCGAGGGGGTGTCGGGCTCGTCCTCGCCGGCGCCGGCGAGCAGCCGCTCGTACGACTCCCAGCCGGGCGGTGGCGCGGCATCGCCGATCACGGCGATGAAGGTGCGCTGCTCGGTGTCCTCCACCTGCGGCCGCGCGGCGTCGATGTGCTCGATGAACTCGGGCCCGGCGAAGACGACGCGCGCGCCGCTGTCGTTGAGCAGGTAGGCGATCTCCTCGCCCCGCAGCCGGTAGTTCATCGGCGTGGAGACGCACTGCAGCTTGCGCAGCGCGTGGCCGATCTCCGGGCCGTGGACGCTGTTGTACTGCATGCCGACCGAACGGTCACCGGGCCGCACCCCGAGGCCCAGCAGCATCGAGGCGACCCGGTTGGCGCGCGCGTTGAGCTGCGCGAAGGTGCGGGTCTCGCCCGCGTCGGTGATCACGGCCACCTTGTCGGGCGTGGCCGCGGCGTGCATGGCGAGGATGTCGGTCATCGCCGGGGGATGATACGCGCGCCTAGCCGCCGCCTCCACCGTGGTGGTGCCCGCCGCCTCCGGGTGGAGGTGGTGCGGGCGCGGGTGCTCCACCGCCGCCGGCGGCCGGGTCGCCGGGCAGGGACGAGGCTCCCGAGCCGCACCAGTAGTAGTTGCCACCGTTGAACGACCAGGTGCGGCAGCCCTGCTGGTTGAGGCCTGGGGTGGTGCCCGGCCCGGTGCCGTCGAGGAACCAGCCGGAGCGGCCGCCCATCGAGGCCTGCTTGACGTCCGGCGGCGGGCCGGGCCAGTCGTCCGGCACGTCCTTCAGCTGGTGGTCCATGAAGGTGTGCCAGATCGGCGCGGCGCCGGTGATGCCGGTGGTGCCGTGCATCGGCTCGTTGTCGGTGTTGCCCACCCAGGTGGCGGTGACCAGCTTCGGCGTCCAGCCCACGGTGAGGTTGTCGCGGAAGTCCTGGGTGGTGCCGGTCTTGGCGGAGACGAGGTGGTTGGGCAGGGTCAGCGCCGAGCCCAGGCCGAAGGAGATGGCGCGGTTGCGGTCGTTGGTGAGGATGTCGTTGACGATGAAGGCGACGCCGGGGTCGAGCACCTGCTTGGGCGCGGGCGGCGGCGGCAGCAGCTCCCGGCCGCTCTGGTCCTTCACCGAGGTGACGAACTGAGCCGGATGGAGCATCCCCGCCGAGGCGAAGACCCCGCCGGCCTGGGCCATCTCCCACAGCGGGATGGGGTAGGTGCCGAGCGTCAGCGAGGGACCGTAGTAGTTGTTCGGCTGGTTCAGCGTGGTCACGCCCATCGCCCGCGCGGTGTCGAGGACGTTGGGCACGCCCGCGACCTGCTCGACCTTCACCGCCGGGATGTTCAGCGAGGCGGCGAAGGCCTCCTCCACCGGCACGGTGCCGTGGTAGCTCATGTCGTAGTTGTGCACCGTCCAGGGCGGGGCGCCGGGACCCATGTTGACCGTGAGCGGCGCGTCGGTGACGGGCGTCAGCTCGGTCACCTTCTTCAGTCGCAGCGCGGTGCTGTAGGTGAACAGCTTGAAGGTCGACCCGGCCTGGCGCGGGGCGCTGGCCATGTCGATCTCCGACCCCGGATGGCCGGGGCCGGCGCCGCCGACGTAGACCAGCACGTTGCCGCTCTGCGGGTCCATGCTCACCATCGCCCCGTCCGTCACGTTGAGGCCACGGATGGCATCAACCTGCTGGGTGAGCATGTTCTGGGCATACTCCTGCATGTCGAGGTCGAGGGTGGAGACGACCTGCAGGCCGGCGGTGGTGGCGTCGAGGTCGAGCCGGTCGTGCACCGCCTGCGCCACGCGGTTGACGAAGGCGGGGACCACGTCGACGTTGTCCATGTTGCCGTCGGAGTACTTCAGCGGCTCGGCCAGCGCTGCGGCCGCCTGCTGCGCCGTGATCACCCCCGCCGAGACCATGGCGTTGAGCACCTCCCCCTGGCGCGCCTTGGCGGCGTCGGGATGGCGCAGCGGGTCGAGGCCGGTGGGATGGTTGGGCAGGCCCGCGAGCAGCGCCGACTCGGCGAGGTCGAGCTTGGCGGCGTCGACGCCGAAGAAGGTGTGCGCCGCAGCCTGGATGCCGGTGGCGCCGTGGCCGTAGTAGATGTCGTTGAGGTAGTCGTCGAGGATCTGCTGCTTGGTCATGGTGGCGTCGAGGTGGCGCGCGATGAGCATCTGGTGCAGCTTGTAGGTGAGCCCGCCGGTGTCGGTCAGGTAGCGCACCTTGGCCAGCTGCATGGTGATGGTGCTGGCGCCCTGGCTGTCGTGGTGCAGCACGTCGGCGATCGCCGCGGAGGCGACGCGCCCCAGGTCGATGGCCCCCTCCGACCAGAAGGCCCGGTCCTCGATGGCCACGGTGGCCTGCTGCAACGGCGTGGCGATCTGGTCGAGGCTCACCGGGATGCGCGAGTCGCCCTGGGGATGGAGGACGGCGAGCAGCTTGCCGGTGCGGTCGACGACCGTCGAGTCGGCGAAGGTGGGCTTGGGGCTGGGCAGGCCGCCGAAGGCCCCGTCGAGCATGGCCAGGGCGACCTGGCCGCCGCCCCAGACCAGCAGGAAGGCGGCCACCACCACCGAGATGAGGACGGCGCCGAGCCGCTGCCGCGTGCTCATCCGCCGGGCGCGGCGGGCGTTGAGCAGGGCTCGGCGCACCATGCGGCGGCGCTGGGTTGGGCTCAGCGGCTTGCGGGGCTTGCTCGCGGGCCGCGGGCGGGCGTCGTAGGGACGGAGGCGGTCAGGCACGTCTTCCCGTCAGAACGGATGGGGGGGACCGGCGCGGGAGCGGCGGCGGGTGCCTCGGGCACCCGGCGATCATGACAGCGCCGTACTCGCGATTAACGGTAGCGCGTTTGCAGGGTTACGCGGAGCGGAGCGGACCCGCCCACCGCGTCACGGCCCCCGCCGGGAGCGCGCCGCCGCCGCCCGGCACGCCCGCCGGAGCGAGGCTGAAGGCCCAGATCTCGCCCGTGTCGCTGAGCGGGTTGACCGGCGGCCCGTTGTCGCTGGTGCCGGCGCCGATCACCACCGTGTCGCCCGCCACGGCGGCACCGGAGGAGATGGGCGCGCCGAGCGGGAAGGCCCAGAGCAGCGAGCCCGTGGCGGCGTCGTAGGCGCGCAGGGCGCCGTCGAGCGACCCGTTGTAGACGACGCCGCCCGCGAGGGTGCTGGCGCCGTACGAGGGGCCCTGCACGGCCTGCCACGCCCGAGCGCCGCTGCCGCCGTCGAAGCTGCGCATCGGGGTGAGGCCGGCGGTCGGGTCGTTCTGCGGCACCGGCTGGCCGGTGGCCGGGTCGTTGCGCACCGGGGTGTCGACCGCGGAGGCGCCGAAGACCTGGGGCGCCCCGTCGCGACCCACCCGGCCGACCGCGGTGTTGCCGATGAAGCCGCCCACCGCCTGGCTGTCCTGGACGTTGCCGTTGCCCTGCTCGACCGCCTTCCAGACGAGCGCGCCGCTGTCCCGGTCGACGACGTAGTAGGCCCCGTCCTTGCTGCCCTCGCCGACCACCCGCCGGCCGCCGGGAAGGGTGAAGACCTGCGGCGAGGAGCCGAAGTCGTCGTCGGCGGTGTTGAGCGGCTGGTGGGGCTGGTAGCTCCAGACGGGCGTCCCGGTGGCCGCGTCGACGCCCACGATCGCCTCGGAGTACGGCTGCCAGCGCTGCGAGTAGTCGTAGCTGCCGTGGCAGTTGGGGTCGGTGCCGTCGGTGGGGCAGGGGCGTGGCGCGGGCGGCGCCTGTCCCGGCGGCGCCGGCAGGCTGAGCGGGCCGAGGCTGGCCAGGGAGCCGCTCGGCGAGTTGTCGGGGCAGTCGGCCATGCCGATGAAGGCCATGGCCCGGCGGGCGGGGTCGGGATTGCCCGGCTCGAGGTCGAGCGCGGGCGAGCTCCACACGTTGCCGCAGCCGTAGAGCGGCTTGCCGGTGTAGGTCTCGGGGTTGAAGTGCCAGACGGCCTGGTGGGTGACCGCGTCGACGGCCCAGAGGCCCTCACCGGGATAGTCGGTGCTCTGGTTGGAGTCGCTGCCGACCAGCACCCAGGGGTGCCCGTTGGGCGTCGCCTGCCAGACGGCGGGGCTGGATTCGATCTCGCCGTTCCCGGTGGGCTGCTGGGGGTCGGCGTCGAAGCGCCAGAGGATGGTGCCGCTGCCGGCGTCGAGCGCGTAGAGCGAGTCGGCGGCTCCGACGAAGACGGTGCGGCGGCCGGCCACCGTGGCGACCGCGGCGCTGGAGGTGATCTGGCCGTAGGCGTCGCTGTGGTCGTCGGTCCAGGGAGCGGCCGCCGCCGCGCCCAGCCCCTGCTGCCAGAGGATGGCGCCACTGGCGAGGTCGAGGGCGTAGAAGGTGCCGTCCCACGCTCCCACGTAGACCGTGTCGCCGGCCACGGCGGGCTGAGCGGTCACGACATCGCTGGCATGGACTACCCAGCGCGGTGTGAGCTGGGCGACCGTCGCGGCGGTGGGGATGGACGGGCAGGTGGTGGCGAAGTCGCGGCTCAGGTCGTGGCCGAAGGTCGGCCAGTCGCAGGACCGCTGCGCGGCGGCGGGTGCGGGAGCGCCGGGATAGCCGGGCGCGGCCAGGGCGGTGGCGGGCACGAGAACGCAGGCGGCGGCGATCGGAAGCAGTCGGCGGAGCAACGCGGGGAACTCACCTCGGCGTGCGGGGCGCGGTTGGCGCCCTCCCAAGGTGCTGACGGATCAGCGCGCCCGGTCTTGCGCGACGCGCTCCCGCTGGGCCTTGCCCGGCAGCGTCGCCACCGGCGCGGCCTCCGGCTCGTGCCGGCTCCCCAGCTCGCGCTCGGCGTTCACCGCGCCACCGATGACGGTGATCTGGCCGAGGAAGAACATCAGCGTCATCAGCAGGAAGAAGAGCGCGAAGGTCGCGCCCCAGGTGCTGAAGCCGCCGGCCAGCTTCACGTAGACGGGGAACAGCAGCGTGAAGGCCTCCATCAGAACGCCGGCGCTCAGCGCGCCCGGGAGCACCCCGCCGAGGCGCTGCCTGCGATTGGGGATGACGAAGTAGATGGCGGTGAAGATCAGCGTGCCGTCGAGGATGCCCGCGCCGATCTGGATGAGCAGCGCGGCGGGCCCCGTGGTGAGGAACGAGGGCAGGAAGCTCAACGAGCGCAGCGCGGGGAGCAGCGTGCCGCTCAGCACCAGCGGCACCGTCAGCACGGTGAAGACCAGGATCATGCCGAAGCCCACCAGCTTCTGCCGCACGAAGTCGCGCTGCTTGCAGCCGTACAGCGCGGACAGCCCCTGCTCCATGGCGCCGAACAGCGAGGAGCCGCTCCACATCAGGCCGAGGAAGCCGACCACGGCGAAGACGCCCGCGTGCTGGCGGAAGGCGTCGAGAGCGGTGGCGATCTGCGCCCGCTGCTGCGGATCGGAGGTGACCGAATCGACGAAGGAGCGCTTGAAGTTGGCGGCCATGGTGGGGTCGTGCAGCACCACGCCGATGACGGTGAAGGTGATCAGCACCATGGGGAAGAGGGCGAAGAGGGCGTTCCAGGCGATCAGCGTCGCCCAGTTGGGTCCCTGCGCGTCGAGGTAGCGCTTGACGGCGCGCACCGGGAACGCAGTGGCGAGGCGCTTCATCCCGCCGACGGTATGGGCGGGGGGCGCGAAGCGTCAACCGCGCCAGCGTGGCGCCGGGCTCAGGTGGGCGCCGGGTTGAGGCGGGCGAGCTGGCGGCTCAGGGCCACCAGGTGGCCCCGCTCGTCCCAGACCTCACCGTCCTCCTCGAGGTAGCCGTCGACGAGGAAGCGGGTGCGGAACCAGCAGCGCAGCCAGCCCGGCGCCGGCCGGGCGCGGACGTGGACGGTCAGCTCCAATGTCGGGACCCAGCCGCCCGCGGTGGCGTCGAAGATGGCGGGCGGCATGGAGTCGGCGACGAGCGGGAGGACGTGCGTGTCCATCGGCCGCCCGTCCGCGAAGCGCAGCCAGCCGCCCACCTCGGCGCGGCCCGTGCGCTCGCCGCGCGCCCAGCCCATGGTGCCCGGCGCGGGACGGATCTCGAAGCGCTCGCGGATGGCGATGACCAGCCCGTTCGGCGAGGGGCCGGTCGGGTCGCTGACGGGAAGCTCCTCCGGCGGCGGCATGGGCGGCGGCTCGGCCTGCACGATGGTCGGGCCCTGCGACTGCGAGTGGTCGCCATAGTTGGCTAGAACTCGGACGCGCTCCCTGCCGTCCTGCAGCATGCGCGCCATCGCCGTGGAGTGCGCCCTTCCGCTGCGGATCACCTCGACCTCGACGTCGACGGGCGCGTGCTGCGGCGGGCTCAGGTAGTGCGCGGTGACGCTGAACGGGTCGGGGTGGGGCACCTCCTGGCGGATGGCGTTGAGCGCGATGGTGAGCACGTAGCCGCCGTTGGGATAGGGGCCGATGCTCCAGCGGTCGCTGACCTCGCCGCGCCAGAGGTGGTCGCCGGCGCGGCACACCGTCGCGTCCGCGTCGATCTCGTAGGGCGATTCCATCAGTGCCGGAAGTGGCGCTCGCCGGCGGCGACCATCGCGACGCCGTGCTGGTCGGCGACGGCGACGACGTCGGCGTCCTTCTTCGAGCCGCCGGGCTGGATGACGGCGCGAACCCCTGCTGCGGCAAGGGTTTCCAGGCCGTCGGGCATGGGGAAGAAGGCGTCGCTGGCGGCCACCGCGTCGCGGACCCGGTCTCCGGCGCGCCGCACCGCGATCTCCGCCGCCTCGACGCGCGACATCTGTCCCGCACCAACCCCGACGGCCATGCCGTCGCGCACGACGACGACGGCGTTCGACTTGACGTGGCGGCAGACGCGCCAGGCGAGCAGCAGCTGCTCCCACTCCTCCTCCGTGGGCGGGCGGCGGGTCATCACCTGCATGGTGCTGCGGTCGACGACGACGCGGTCGGCGGTCTGCACCAGGAGGCCGCCGTCGATGCTGCGCACGTCGAGGTCGGCGGCCCCGCTCGGGCGGTCGACCTGGAGCACGCGCAGACGCTCCTTGCGGCTCAGGATCGCCGCCGCCTCGGGCGTCACCTCCGGGGCGACCACGGCTTCCAGGAACGTCTTGGCGATCTCCGCGGCGGCGCCGGCGTCGAGGGGACGGTTCAGCGCGACGATGCCGCCGAAGGCGCTGCGCGGGTCGCACTCGTAGGCGCGCACGTAGGCGTCGAGCGCGTCGGAACCGACCGCGAAGCCGCAGGGGTTGGTGTGCTTGATGATCGCCGCCGCGGGCTCGTCGAAGTCGAGCACCAGGCGGCGCGCCGAGTCGACGTCGAGCCAGTTGGTGAAGCTGAGCGCCGGCCCCTGGGCCTGCACCGCATGGGCCATGCCCCCGGGCGTGCCCGGGATGGCGTACACCGCGCCGCGCTGGTGCGGGTTCTCGCCGTAGCGCAGCTCGTGGAGGCGAGGACCGCCGATGGTGAGCTCCTCCGGCATCGCCTCGGCGTGCAGCTCCTCGCGCAGGTACGCCGCGACCGCGGTGTCGTACGCAGCGGTGTGGGCCAGCGCCTCGGCGGCGAAGCGGCGGCGGGTGGCCTCGGAGATGCTGCCGGTGCTGGCCAGATCTGCGATGACCGCGCCGTACTGCGCGGGGGAGGTGACCACCGCGACCGAGCCGGCGTTCTTGGCGGCGGCGCGGATCATCGTGGGACCGCCGATGTCGATGTTCTCGATCACCTCGTCGCGCGCCGCACCCCGCGCCACCGTCTCCCGGAAGGGGTAGAGCGAGACGGCGACGATGTCGATGGGCACGAAGCCGTGCTCCTCGAGCTGGCGCATGTGGTCGGGGTCGTCGCGGCGGGCGAGGATGCCGGCGTGGATGGCCGGGTGCAGCGTCTTGACCCGCCCGTCGAGCATCTCGGGAAAGCCGGTGAGGTCGCTCACCGCGCGGGCCTCGACGCCCTCCGCGGCCAGGGCGCGGCGGGTGCCGTCGGTGGCGACGAGCTCGACGCCGTGCTGCTGCAGGGAGCGCGCGAACGCGGCGAGACCGGTCTTGTCGCTGACGCCGAGGAGCGCTCGCAGGGTCATGCCGACACCTCCGTGAACCGTGGTCGGTGCGCCCAGACGGTCGGCGTCGGCTCGGGTCGCTCCACGGTGGTCGATTCCACCTTCAGTCCGTCAGTCGCGACCGGTGTGGATTCTACTGCGCGCTCGACCGGGCAGGCGTCTCCGCGGGGAGGATGCGCACCCGCCGCCCCTCGCGGCGCAGGCGCCCGCTGCAGAAGAGCGCCACCGCCTCGGGGAGGATCCGCCACTCCTGCTGGTGGATGCGCATGCGCAGCGACTCGGCGTCGTCGTCCTCCTCGACGGGCACCGCCGCCTGCAGGATGACCGGTCCGCCGTCGGGCTCGCCCGGCTCGAGGAGCTGCACGGTGCAGCCGCTCACCTTGGCGCCGAAGGCGAGCGCGTCCTCGACCGCGTGCATCCCGCCCGCGAACGCCGGCAGCAGCGACGGGTGCACGTTGAGGATGGCGTCGGGAAAGGCGTCGAGAACGGGCGCGGTGAGCACGCGGTCGTAGCCCGCGCACACCACGAGGCGCACCTCGGCGGCGAGCAGTGCGTCGCGGATCGCAGCGTCGCGCGCCTCCAGCGAGCCGCCGAAGTCACCGACCGGCAGGACGACGGCCGGCACGCCGTGCGCTCGCGCGATGTCCAGCGCGCCGGCGCTGCGCCGGTTGCTGATCACCACCGCCACGCGCGCCGGATAGTCGGGTGCGCCGGCGGCGTCGAGCAGCGCGCGCAGGTTGGTGCCGGTGCCGCTGACCAGCACGCCGACCGGGACCCGCGGTGCGCTCAGCGCAGCACCACCCGCTCGGGACCGGTCTGCTCCACGACGCGACCGATGCGGTGCACCGCGAGCCCCGCGGCCGATTCCACGCGCTCGGCCTGGTCGGGCGGCACGACCACCACCATGCCGATGCCCATGTTGAAGGTGCGCCACATCTCGTCCGCGCTGATGCCGCCCGCCGCCTGCAGCGCCGGGAAGATCGCCGGAACCGGCCAGGTGCCGCGGGTGATCTCGACGCCGAGGCCCTCCGGCAGCGCGCGCGGCGTGTTCTCCTTGAGGCCGCCGCCCGTGATGTGCGCCAGCGCGCGGATGTCGACCTTCTCGCGAAGCGCGCGCACCGCGGGGAGGTAGGAGCGGTGGGGCTCCAGCAGCAGGTCGGCGAGCGGCGCGTCGGTGCCGGGGAGCACGGCGTCGTAGGTCAGCTCCTGCTCGGTGACGATGTGGCGCACCAGCGAGTACCCGTTGGTGTGCAGGCCGTTCGACGGCAGTCCCAGCACCGCGTCGCCCACGCGCACGCGGGAGCCGTCGACGATCTGGTCGCGCTCGACGACGCCGACGATGAAGCCGGCCAGGTCGTAGTCGCCGAGCGCGTAGAGGCCGGGCATCTCCGCCGTCTCGCCGCCGACCAGCGCGCACTCCGCCTCGCGGCAGGCGTGCGCCATGCCCTCGACCACCTCGGCGAGCTGCTCGGGGCGCAGCTTGCCGCTGGCGAAGTAGTCGAGGAAGAAGAGCGGCTCGGCGCCGCAGCAGAGGATGTCGTTGACGCAGTGGTTGACCAGGTCGGCGCCGACGCCGCGATGCCGGTCGGTGGCGATGGCGACCTTGATCTTGGTGCCGACGCCGTCGGCGCTGCTCACCAGCACGGGCTGGCGGTACTTCGCCGGGTCGAAGGCGAACAGGCCGCTGAAGGCGCCGATGCCGCCCAGCACGCCGCGGGTGTGCGTCGAGCTGACGGCCTTCTTGATCAGGCTGACGGCGCGGTTGCCCTCGTCGATGTCGACGCCGGCGTCCGCGTAGCGGAGGTCGCCCACGAACGGCCCTCTGGGGGATGGGTGTCGGCGCGCAGTGTACCGGCCCCACCGGCCCCGCGACGTTCGCTCAGGCCGCTTCGAGGATGAGCCGGGCCAGCCGGGAGAGCTCCTGCGACACCGGGTGCTGCGGGTCGTCGAGCACCGCGGGGCGCCCGCTGGTGGTGGCGCGGTGGAAGACGCTCAGCGCGTGCGGCACGACGACCGGCACGCGGCGGCGCAGCATGCCCTCGACGCGCTCGCGGGTGAGGTCGGGCGAGTCGACGGTGGTGTTGAGGACGAGGAGCTGGCGGTCCTCGGTGATCTCGAGGTCGCGGAGCACCTCGAAGAGGGTGAGGGTCCGGCGCATCGCCGTCACCTCGGGCGTGACCACGACCACCACCCGGTCGGCCATCGCCAGCGCCGCCAGCGCGGGGTCGGAGAACCCGGGCGGGACGTCGAGGAGGACGGTGTCGTGCATCGCCCGGAGGATGTTGACCAGCGCGGTGACGCCGTGCTCGCCGACGCGCAGCGCGTCGACCGGTCGCCGCGGCGCGCCGACCACCCGCAGCCCGGTGGGATGGCGGGCCACGTAGTCCTCGGGCGCGACGGCGCTGCCCTGCTGCTCGATGGCGTCGATCAGCTCGTCGACCCCCGAGCGCGGGGGGACGTCGACGAGCATGGGCAGGTCGCCGTACTCGAGGTCGAGGTCGACGGCGACGACGCCCGGGGTGCGTGACTGGGCGATGGCCAGCGCGACGTTCGCCGTCAGGCTGCTGACGCCGGCGCCGCCCTTGGCGCTGGTGAGGACGACGACCTGCCCGCCGACCTGGTGGTGGGTGTCAGCTCTGCCGCCGGCCACCCGGCGGACGACGTTCTGCAGCCGCGCCTCGACGAGGTCGAGGTCGAGCGGCTTGGGGAGGATCTCGTCGACGAAGTCGATGCCGTCGAGGGGGAGGTGGGTGCCGTTGCCGTTCGACTTCCCGTTGCCGCTGGCGGTCTTGGCGCTGAAGAGCACCACGGGGAGGTGGCGGGTGCCGGGGTTGCGGCGGATGGTGCGCACCAGCTCGACGCCGTTCATGTCGGGCATGTAGACGTCGGTCAGCACCGCGTCGGGCTCCTCCTCGCGGAGCAGGTGCCAGGCCTCGATGCCGTCGCGGGCCACCCGCACCTGGTGGCCGCGCCCCTCCAGGTACCGCTTCAGCTGCTTGCGCAGGGAGGCGTCGTCATCCGCGATGAGAAGGCGCATCGCCTCGGGACGCTACACCCGGCCCGGCGAGCCGGCGCGGCACGTGACAGCTTGGATACCACCCTTCCACCCCGTGGCGGGTGGGTCACTGCCGGGCGGCGGCCGGACCGGGCGCGCGGTCCCGTTTCCCTGCTAGTGGTCCGACGTCTCGCTGGAGGAGTTGGACCGCGCCGTCTTGGCGACGCACTGCCCGATGCCCATCCTGCTGTGGCCGGACTGAGGCTGCGGGCCGCTGCTGCTGCCGCGCTCCGCCTTGCAGGCGGAGACCGCCGAGGTGACGGCGTCGCCGTGGGTCGTGCTGGTCGTGCCGCTGGAGGTGGTGGTCACCAGGACCGTGGCCGACGAGGACGTGGTGGTGCTCGACGAGGACTCGCTCGACGAGGCGGAGTGCGAGCCGGCCACGACGAGCTGCTCGGCCGGCGCGCTGGGATGGGTGGTGGCCACGGCGGCGGCGGCGATGCCGCCGGTTGCCACGGTGGCGACGGCGACGCCGGCGGCTGCCCTGGCGGCGACCACAGCCGGAAGGCCGGAGAAGATGGACATGGGGGGTGCTCCTGGATGGTGGTCCTGCATGAAGAACGCACCAAGCGGGCGGGCTAACGACGGCCCAGCCACCATCGGCGAAATGTCACACGGCCGGAGACGCCGCTCAGTGCTTCTCGGCGGTGAACTGGTAGCCGCAGCCCGCCGTGGCGTCGGTGATCTCGTACTCGCCGTCGAAGCGGGTGACCCCGGCGTTGCTGGAGAAGCTCCCTCGCAGGCTGCGGGTGGTGCCGTTGGACGAGCCGCTCTGCACCTGGATCGAGTTGCTGGTCTTGTCGAAGGTGCCACCGAGGGTGAAGCTCTGGGACCCGAGTCGGACGGTGGCGCTGGTGCCCCCGCCCCCCACGGTCATCGAGGAGGGGACGTCGCTGCCGCAGCCGCCGATCGCCTGCACCCCCGCCGGGTCGATGGTGTACGTCCCGTCGACGTTGATGGCCTCGGTCGGCTCCTGGGTGCGCTGCGGCGGGGGTGTCAGCTCCGGCTTGAGACAGGCCTGCCAGTCCGGTGAGTTGGACGCGGCGCTGAGCAGCCCGGTCATGGTGGTGCGCCAGGCGCGCAACTTGGCGGTGTAGTCGGGGTCGCTGGTGCGCGGGCGCGGATTCGACGCCGAGCTCCACCCCAGCTCGCCGCCGTCCCAGGTGAGCCCCTTGGCGGCCGCCGCCTTGAGGACGCAGGCCTCGTTCAGCCCCACCGGCGAGAAGTCGACGAAGACGACGCTGGGCGGTTCCGGTGTCGGCGTCGCGGCGGCGGTGGCGTTGAGCGCCGTGCGCGAGGAGTGCTGGTCGTAGGTGACGGCGAGATAGCCGCCGCCGAGGACGAGCACCCCCCCGGCGACGCCGACTCCGAACAGGCCGACCACCATCCACTCCCAGAATCCCTGGCCGGACTCCCCGGTGCGGCGGCGTCGACGCGGCGGCCGCATCATTGGAATGCCCTCCCCCGCTCGCGCCACATCCACCACCCCGCCTGGACGGCGATCAGCAGTCCGCCCGCCCCGGTCATGAGCGTCCCCGGGCCCAGGTTCGGGTAGCCCTCGGTGCGCGCCTTGATCAGCATGAGGTGCACGCCCAGGTTCGTCGCCGGAGCGGCGAACACGAGCAGCAGCAAGGGCGGAAGGGCGCGACGGATGAGCAGCGGGAGGAGCACCAGCGCGGCGGCGGCAACCAGCACCACGCCGAGCTTGAAGTCGCTCGGGGTGGGGTTGTCGGAAACCAGGAAGCCGGCGGGCGTGTCCCAGGCGGTGATCGAGGGCAGGCCGTCGGTGCTCAGCAGCGGCAGGAAGCTGCCGATGGTGACCAGCGCTGCGCCGAGCGCGGCCGGGGCGCCGACCGCCGCAGGACCCGCGGCGACGCTGCGCGGAGCGGTGCAGAGGAGCACCAGGGCGGCCGCCACCGGATTTCGCCTTCGCGCAATCGTGCCAGGCGCAGGCGTGGCTGCCATGGAGGCGGCGCCCGCGGCGCCGTCGACGAGGTGCCGACCGTCGACCCAGGCCGTCCAGCCGTTGCTGCATGCGATCTGCGCCCAGTCACCCCAGCGGTCGACCACCTGGACGGGCAGCGCGGGATCGAGGGTCGCCACCGCGGGCTGCGAGGCGTCGTGCTCCGCGTAGGCCGCGAGACCCGCCGCCGGGACCACGTGGGAAGCCCGGAAGCCGCCGGCGCTCGGTGGTGGGGCCACAGGCTCGGGCGGCGGCGGGGGCGCGGGCGGCGTGAGCTGTTCGAGCAGTCGCGCGTCGACCCACGCCGTCCAGCCGTTGGAGCACTCGACGTGGGCCCAATCGCCTCGCCGCTCGACCAGGCGTATCTCCAGCCCCGCATCGAGGCGCGCCGCCAGCGGCGGCTGCGCGCCGTCGGGCGCGGCCCAGCACGCGGAGCCGGTCGCCGGCACGCGGTGCGTCGGGGTCCAGATCTCGGTGCTCACGGCGACGGCGTGGCGCAGACGGCGGGACCGCCCGTCCCCGTGTAGGTGCCCGCCGGTCGGTCGGGGGCGGCGAGGTCCTTGAGCACCCCGTCGGTGATGGTGCCGCCGCTCACCGTGCCCTGGTAGCTGCCCCTGCTGACGAACCCGTCGTTGTGAGGCGCGGTGACCAGGAAGTCGAGATGGTTCCCGACCAGGGTGCCCTGCAGCGGGTTGGTGGGCTGCGTCCACCCGGCGTTCTGCCACTGCCCGTCGGGCAGGGTCATGGTGCCGGTCAGCTGCGTGCCCTGCTGGTGGAAGACGACGGTGGGCTTGTAGAACCCCTGGTCGAGCTGCCACGTCGTGTTGTCGAGGCTGCAGGTCGCGGTCGCCGTCGTCTGCGGCGCGGGCGTTGGCGTCGGCGTCGCCGCCGGGAGCGGCGTCGCGAAGGTGCCGGGCGGCGCGTCGGTGTCGGTGGCTCCGCTGCCGCCGGCGGGGCGCGCGAAGGCAGTCCCCGTGGTGCTGTCGACGATGATGATCTGCGTCTGCGGTTGCGGCGCGGGGACGACGACCACCACGGTGGTCGGTTGGAACGCGGGCCACCTGGGCCCCGTGTAGGTGGGCGTGGTGCTCAGCGGCACGGGCGGCGTGAGCGGGTTGCCGCAGTAGCAGCGCGCGCGGGGGACGCCGAAGTCGTCGACCAGCACCGCCGTCCCCGCCTCCAGGACCGCCTGGTACGTGGTGGCCTGGCCGTTCTCGAAGCCGTGGTTGGTGACGCGCGTGTCGGCGCGGAGGATCGCCGGGGTGAGCCCGGCGACGTACGTCGGGATGTCGGCGACGGAGATGCCCTCGACGCCGGCCCACGCCCGGGCCTTGTCGGGATTGGCCTGCAGGAAGGAGACCAGCTGGTCCTTGTTGCAGCTGCTCACCTGCCGCGTGCCGCCGTAGAGGCCGGGTGTCGATCCCGAGTAGCTGGTGACCGCCTGGGCGGCGCTCGCCGACGCGGACGCTGACGCGGACGGAGCGGCGGTGGCGGTCGGCAACGGCAGCGCCGACGGCGTCGACGGTGGTGGCGTCTGCGTCGCCACCGACGGGGTGAACGGGTTGTCGCCGGTGGTCGCCGCCGGCTGCAGGAAGATCTCACCGCCGCCGGTGGTTGAGGCGTTGCTCTTGTTGCTCTTGCCGCCCCCAACGATCAGGACAACAACGACCACAACGATCACGGCGATCACGCCGCCGATCACCATCGCGCGGCCCTGCGGCGTCGACACCCACGGCCGCGGGCCGGGTGCCGAGGGCGGCGTGGTCGAGGGAGTCCGCGGCGGTCCGGCCGGTGGTCCCTGGGACGCGGCGCGGGGCGGTCCCGGCGGTGGACCCGAGGGGCCGGCCGGCGGAGGGCCGGCGGCTCCCGACGGCGGCGGACCGGAGGGTGGCCCGGCGGGCGGCGGTCCCGATTGGGGCCCGGACGGCGGGCCCTGCGGCGGCCCCTGCGGCGGGCCGGATGGCGTGTCGGTCATCGGCTCAACTCCTGGAGGCCGCGGCCGTCGACCCACGCCGACCAGCCGTTGGAACACAGCACGTGCGCCCAGTCTCCTGAGCGCTCGGTCACCTGGACGTCGAGCGCGGGGTCGAGCCTGTCGACCGGCGCCCTGGCAGGATCGGGCGCGTCCCAGGCGTCGAGGCCGCCTGCGGGGACGACATGCGTCGGCACGTACGCCGCCGTGCCGCCCGAGAGGGTGTACGTTGCCGCGCTCCGCGCCGAACGCCGCTCCCGCGCCTGGTTGGCCCGCGCCTCGATGGCCGCGATGCGACGGTTGGCGCGCCGCACCCGCACCACCCTGCCCAGCGAGGGCAGCGCAATGCCGGTCAGCAGCCCGGCGACCAGGGCGCGGACCAGCAGGCCGGTGGTGGGGAAGAGCTTCCCGTACTGCTGCAGCAGCGCGACGACGCCGATGGCACCGAGCAGCCCACCGGCCATCGCCGACGCGGAGAAGAGTGGACGCCAGGCCCGGCGTGGCAACCGCAACGGCGCCACCGGGGCGGACGTGGCGGCGGCGCCGTCCGGGCCAGGACGCAGGGCCAGCGTCCCCCGCAGGAGGAGGACGACCGGCAGCGCCGCCAGCGCGATCAGCGCGGGCAGAAGGCAGCCGACCATGCCGAGGAGCAGGGGCTTGCCGAACACCGAGTTGGCGGCGTCGATGCTGTTGCGCTCCGCCGGGGTGGCGTGGATCCACAGCACGGCGTCGGCGGGATCCTTCTGGTCGAGCTCGCCGATGTGCGCCAGCTGCTCCGAGTTCCAGCCCAGCCCGGTGGCGGGATCGCGGTCGGGGATGTCCTCGCCGAGCTCCGAGCCGGGAGCGCCAGGTTCGCCGCCCATCGCGGCGGCGCTGCCCGCGGCGAGCCCGCCCAGCCCGACCACCGATGCAGCCAGCGCGGCGACTCCGAACGGTGTGCTCAGCGGCTGGCCGCCCACGTCGACGAGCGCCGCCGCGCTGCAGGTGCCGTTCGGCCCGGTGCTCACCCGCACCTGGTACAGGCCGGCAACGCTGGCGTAGTCGGCGACCCTCGCCGAGTAGCTCGTCCCCGACGCGTCCCTGCCCACGCCGATGCGGTCGGTGAGGCCGTAGTCGACGTGCACGGTCGGTGGCGAGCCGGTCTCGCCGGTGATGTCGACGCGGACCACCTGGTCGATGGTCACCGGGATGGCGGTGCTGGAGTCCTGGCTGTTGACGCCGGCGACGTCGACGGCGGTCCCGTCCCGGTTGGTGATGTGCGCGCTGCATCCAGGCCCGCTCACCTCGGCGCCGGCCACCAGCGGAGGACCGAGAAGAACGAAGCCGCCACCGGCGAACGCCGCGGCGATCGACAACCTGGCTGCACACCTCCGTGCAGTCGGACTGAGGTCCACCGGCTGCCCCTCATGACGCTTCTGGTCGGCCTCTTATACAGGCGCCGTGGCATTCCGTCCACCGCACCGTGTAAACCAGTGTCCGGGAGACGAACGCCCGCTAGCTCTCCAGCGCCAGCTTGTCCATCTCCAGCTGCTGGGGGACCTGCAGCGGGTAGGCGCCGTCGAAGCAGGCGAAGCAGAACCCCTCGCCGCTCTGCTGGTCGACGGCGCGCTTGAGGCCGTCGATCGAGAGGTAGCGGAGGGAGTCGGCGCCGACCAGGGCGGCGATCTCGGGCTCGGTGTTGTGGGCGGCGATCAGCTCACCGCGCGAGGCGATGTCGATGCCCATGAAGCAGGGCCAGACGATCGGCGGCGAGGCGACGCGCACGTGCACCTCGGAGGCGCCGGCGCGGCGCAGCTCCTGGACGAGGCGCCGGGTGGTGGTGCCGCGGACGATGGAGTCGTCGACGAGGACCACCCGCCTGCCATCCAGGAGGTGGCGCATGGGGTTGAACTTGAGGCGGATGCCGGCTTCGCGCAGCCGCTGGTTGGGCTGGATGAAGGTGCGCGTGATGTAGCGCGACTTGATCATCCCCTCGACGTAGGGGATGCCGGAGGCCTCCGCGTACCCGACCGCCGCCGGCGTGGCGCTGTCGGGGATGGGGATGACGATGTCGGCCTCGGCGGGGGACTCGGCGGCCAGCTCGCGTCCCATGTTGACGCGCGACTCGTAGAGCGAGCGGCCCATCATCACGCTGTCGGGACGGGCGAAGTAGATGAACTCGAACGAGCACATCGCGTGGGTCGGGACCGGCTTGTTGATGTTGCTGCTGCGCACACCCGCGGCGTCGATGACGACGATCTCGCCGGGGTCGATCTCCCGCACGAACGACGCACCGACGACGTCGAGGGCGCAGGTCTCGCTGGCCACGATGTACCCGCCACCACCCGGCGCGTCGACGTCGCCGAGGCGGCCGAGGCAGAGGGGCCGGATGCCCAGCGGGTCGCGCGCGGCGACCAGCTGGTTGCGGGTGGACAGCATCAGGCAGTACGCGCCCTCGAGCCGGGGCAGTGAGCGGCGCAGCACGACTTCGATGCTGTCGCCCGGGGTGCGGCTGAGCAGCGCGCCGATCACCTCGGTGTCGGAGGTGGTGGTGAACTGCATGCCCTGCTCCAGCATCTCGTGGCGGAGCTCGGCGGTGTTGATGAGGTTGCCGTTGTGGCCGTAGGCGACCGGGCCGATCTGGCCGTGGTTGAACACCATCGGCTGGGCGTTGACCACCTTGGTGCTGCCGGTCGTGCTGTACCGGGTGTGGCCCAGCGAGATGTGGCCAGGCATGTCCAGAAGTGCTTCCTGGTCGAAGACCTGGGAGACCAGGCCCATCTCCTTGTGCACCCGGATGGTGAGGCCGTCGCTCACGGCGATGCCGGCCGACTCCTGGCCGCGGTGCTGGAGCGCGTAGAGGCCGAAATAGGTGAGGTTGGCGACGTCCTCGCCGGGACCGTAGACCCCGAAGATGCCGCACTCCTCGTGCAGCTTGTCGAGGGGTTCGTCGAGCGCGCTCTCGACGGCGGGCTGCTCAGGCATGAGGCTCCAGGAGGGCGGCGTCGAAGGCGGCACGGGCGTCGTCGAGCGACACGTCGACGGCCCCCTCCACGGTGATCCGGCCCCCGCCGACCACACCGATCCCGCGGTACGGGACCGTGCGCTGGTCGAACAGCGCTCGGAGCTGCACCTCGGACTCCTTCTCCACACTGACCACGAAGCGGGACTGGGTCTCCCCGAAGAGTATACCGGCGGCCAGGGAAGGCGGCCCCTCGATTGCAGGAATCTCGCTCAACCCGGCACGCACGCCGTGGCCGCCGGCGATGGCGCACTCGGCGAGCGCGACCGCCAGGCCACCCTCGGCGACGTCGTGCGCGGAGCGGAGCAGTCCCTGCAAGGCCGCCTCGCGCACCGCCTGCTGCACACGCCGCTCCAGGTCGAGGTCGAGCCGCGGCGGCGGCCCCTCGGCGACGCCGTGGGCGAGCCGCTGGTACTCGCTGCCGCCCAGCTCGGCGTCGACAGGGCCGACCAGGTACACCGCGTCCCCCTCCGCGACGAACGCCGGGGTGAGGCGGCGATTCACATCCTCGATGCGGCCGACCATGCCGATCACCGGCGTCGGGTCGATGCTGACGCCGGTGGTGTCGTTGTAGAGGCTGACGTTGCCGCTGACCACGGGAGTCTGCAGCGACTCGCAGGCGGCGGCGATGCCGTCGACGGCCTCGCTGAGCTGCCAGAACACCTCCGCCTTCTCCGGGTTGCCGAAGTTGAGGCAGTTGGTCACCGCCAGCGGCTCCGCGCCCGTGGCCACGACGTTGCGGGCCGCCTCGGCGACGGCGATCTCCGCGCCGCGGCGCGGGTCGAGCCGGCCGTAGCGCGCGTTTCCGTCGGTGGTGACCGCAACACCGAGCGTCGTGCCCTTGACGCGCAGCAGCGCCGCGTCGCCGCCGGGGGCGATCACGGTGTCGTCGCCGACCTGGTGGTCGTAGCGGCGGAAGATGGGGCGGCGGCTGCCGATGTTGGGGCTGGCCAGCAGCGTCAGCAGCGCGGTGGCGGCGTCGAACGGCGGCGTCGCCTGCAGGGGATCGCGGGCCAGCAGCGCATCGAGGCCGGCGGGGCGCACGGCCTCGGGGTGGCGCATCGGCACGTCGTCGATGAGCATCCGCAGGGGCAGGTCGCAGACCACCTCGCCGGCGTCGCGGACGACGAGGCGCTCGCTGTCGGTGATGGTGCCGATGACGTCGGAGCGCAGGTCCCAGCGGGCGAACCACTCCTGGATGGCGCGCTCCTCGCCGCGCCGCACCACCAGCAGCATGCGCTCCTGCGACTCGCTGAGCATCACCTCGTACGGCGTCATCCCGCGCTCACGCCGCGGCGCCCTGGCGACGTCGAGGTCGATGCCGCAGCCGCCGCGCCAGGCCAGCTCCGCGGTGCTCGAGGTGAGCCCGGCGGCGCCGAGGTCCTGCATGGCCACCACGCGCGGGTCGCCGGCCAGCTCCAGGCAGGCCTCCATCAGGCACTTCTCCAGGAAGGGGTTGCCCACCTGCACCGCCGGCCGCCGCTCCTCGCTCTGCTCGTCGAGCTCGACGCTGGCGAAGGTGGCGCCGTGGATGCCGTCGCGCCCGGTGTCGGCGCCGACCAGCAGCACCGGGTTGCCGGGCCCCGCGGCCACCGCGCGGGTCAGCGCGGAGTGCTCGATGATGCCGACGCACATCGCGTTGACCAGGCAGTTGTGGCGGTACGACTCGTCGAAGTACACCTCGCCGCCGACGGTGGGCACGCCGATGCAGTTGCCGTAGCCGCCGATGCCGCCGACGACGCCGTCGAACAGGTAGCGCTGCCGCGGCTCGTCGAGCGGACCGAAGCGCAGCGAGTCGAGCAGCGCCACCGGGCGCGCGCCCATGGTGAAGACGTCGCGGAGGATGCCGCCCACGCCCGTCGCCGCGCCCTGGTAGGGCTCGACCGCGCTGGGATGGTTGTGCGACTCGATCTTGAACACCGCCGCGAGCCCCTCGCCGATGTCGACGGCGCCGGCGTTCTCGCCCGGACCCTGCAGGACCCGAGGGCCGTGCGTCGGCAGCCGCTTCAGCAAGGGCTTCGACGTCTTGTAGCCGCAGTGCTCCGACCACAGCGCACCGATGATGCCGAGCTCGACGTGGTTGGGATGCCGGCCCAGCATCTGCACCGCCAGCCGGTACTCGTCGCCGGTGAGCGCGACCTCCTGCAGCGCCTTCTCGGAGGGTGCCTGGGCCACCTCCGTCATGCGAACGACGCCTGGCGCGCCAGCGAGGCGGCGACGCTGCGCACCAGCTCCATCCCGTCGGCGCTGCCCAGCAGCGGCTCGCAGGCGCGCTCGGGGTGCGGCATCATGCCCAGCACGTTGCGTCCCTCGCTGACGATGCCGGCGATGTCGCGCAGCGAGCCGTTCGGCGAGGCGTCACCGACCGGCGAGCCGTCCGGTGCGACATAGCGCAGGGCGACGCGGCGCGACTCCTCGAGGAGGTCGAGCGTCGCCTCGTCGGCGACGTAGCGCCCCTCGCCGTGGGAGACGGGTATCTGCAGCACCTGACCGGAACGAAGCGACGCCGTCCATGGCGTGTCCGGCGTCTCCACCCGCAGCCAGGAGGGCTCGCAGCGGAACTGCAGCGAGGCGTTGCGCACCAGCGCACCGGGCAGGAGATGCGCCTCGCAGAGGATCTGGAAGCCGTTGCAGATGCCCCAGACCAGGCCGCCTCCTGCCGCGAACTCCTGGACCGACTCCATGAGCGGGGCGAAGCGCGCCACCGCGCCGGTGCGCAGGTAGTCACCGTAGGAGAAGCCGCCCGGCAGGATCACGCAGTCCACGCCCTGCAGGTCGCGGTCCTTGTGCCAGAGCATCACCGCCTGGTGGCCATCCAGCTCCACGGCGTGCGCGCAGTCCCGGTCGCTCCACGTCCCCGGGAACACGGCGATGCCGAAGCGCATGCGGCTCAGCCCGCTCCGACGGCGGAGGGCTCGGGGGTGATCGACTCGACGTGGTAGTCCTCGATCACCGGGTTGCGCAGCAGCTTCTCGCACATCTGCACCACAGCCTCGCGCGCGCCCGCCTCCGAGTCGGCCTCCAGCTCCAGGGCGATCACCTTGCCGACGCGCGCCGAGCGCACCTGCGAGAAGCCGAGCTGGCGCAACCCGTCGCGGACGACGAGGCCCTGGGGATCGTTGACCACCGGCTTGAGCGTGACCGCCACCTCCGCCGCCCAGATCATGCGATCTCGATGCCGCAGAGCCGGCGCGCCGCCTCGCGGTACTTGTCGCGGGTGCGCTGCACGACCTCGTCGGGCAGCTCGGGCCCCGGCGGCGTCTTGTCCCAGTCGAGCGTCTCCAGGTAGTCGCGCACGAACTGCTTGTCGAAGCTGGGCTGGTCGACGCCCTCGCGGTAGGTCGACGCCTCCCAGAAGCGCGAGGAATCGGGGGTGAACACCTCGTCGATCAGGGTCAGCTCGCCGTCGACCCAGCCGAACTCGAACTTGGTGTCGACCAGGATCAGCCCCGCTCTGGCGGCCTCGTCGGAGGCGAAGGCGAAGAGCCGCAGCGAGATGTCCTCCAGCCGCTGCGCCAGCTCCGAGCCGACGACCTCCGCCAGCCGTGCGCGGGAGATGTTCTCGTCGTGGCCGACGTCGTTCTTGGCGGCCGGCGTGAAGCGCAGCTCGGGAAGCTTCGAGGAGTTCTGCAGCCCGGCGGGCAGCGGCTCACCCGCGAGCGTCCCCTCGGTGCGGTACTCCTTCCAGCCGCTGCCGGCCAGGTAGCCGCGCACCACGCATTCGATGTCGATGCGCTCGCCGCGGGCCACGCGCATGGAGCGCAGCTTCCACTCCTCCCAGGGGACGTCGGCGGGCAGCGAGGCGACGTCGTCGGGGCGGAGATGGTTGGGCGCGATGTGCGCGGTGCGGTCGAACCACCAGCGCGACATCTGGGTGAGGATGGCGCCCTTGTCGGGGATCGGCGTGGGCAGCACGACGTCGAACGCCGAGATGCGGTCGGTGGCGACCATCAGCAGCGTGCCGTCGCCGAGGTCGAAGGTGTCGCGCACCTTGCCACGACGGAAGACGTCGAGCCCCTCGGCCCTCGCGCTCACCAGTGTTGGCATGACTACAGTGACCCTCCACCAATTCCTGCTTCCACGGCAACGGCGGGCCGCTCCGCCTCGGCGGCGACGGCGGCGTCGGACAGCGGCAGTCCCAGCCGCCGGTAGGTCTCGTCCACGTACGTGAGATACGCCGTGACGTCGAAGGTCTCGGCGATCTGCTCCTCGCTCAGCGCCGCGCGCACCTCGCTCGACGCGCGTACCAGGTCGCGGAAGCCGCCGCGCCCCTCGCGCGCCTCCAATGCCAGTGCCTGCACCGTCCGGTACGCCTTCTCGCGCGACCATCCCGCACCGACCAGCGCGGTGAGCACACGCTGCGAGAACATCAGCCCGCCGCCGAAGTCGAGGTTGCGCTCCATGCTGGCGGGGCGAACCCGCAGCCCGCGCACCACGCGCTCGGAGAGCTGCAGCATGTAGGACATCAGGGCGCAGGCGTCGGGCAGGATCACCCGCTCGGCGGACGAGTGCGAGATGTCGCGCTCGTGCCACAGCGCCACGTCGTCGAGTGCCGTCATCGCGTATCCGCGCAGCACGCGGGCCATTCCCACCACACGTTCGCAGAGCACGGGATTGCGCTTGTGCGGCATCGCAGAGGAGCCCTTCTGCTTCTCCGCGAAGGGCTCCTCGACCTCGCCGGTCTCGGTCGTCTGCATCAGCCGGATGGCCGTGGCCAGGCGCTCCAGCACCGCGCCGAAGATGGCCATCGCCGACACGAACGCGGCGTGCCTGTCGCGGGCCAGCACCTGCGTCGCCACCGGTGCGACGTCGAGCCCCAGCCCGCGGCAGACGAACTCCTCGACCGCGGGCGGCACGCTGTTGTGCGTCCCCACCGCGCCCGAGATCTGCCCGACCGCCACCTCGCGCGCCGCCGCCTGCAGGCGCGCCCGCGAGCGGCGCACCTCGTCGTAGTGGTTGGCGAGCTTCACGCCGAGCGTCAGCGGCTCCGCGTGCACGCCGTGCGTCCGCCCCGGCATCAGCGTCAGCCGGTGGCGCACGGCCATCGCAGCAAGCGCCGCCTCCAGCGCAGACGCGTCTGCGTCGATCAGCGCCGCCGCGTCGCGCAGCTGCGTGGCCAGCGCCGTGTCGACGACATCCGACGACGTGAGCCCGAAGTGGACGTGGCGTCCCTCCGGCCCGAGCGTCTCCTGGACCTGCGACACGAAGGCGGCCACGTCGTGGCCCTGCTCGCGCTCCAGCTCGGCGATGCGCTCCGGGTCGAGCCGCGCCCCGCGACGCACCGCGGCGGCGTCCTCGCCGGGCACGCGGCCCAGCTCCGCCCAGGCCTCGACGGCGAGCAGCTCGACCTCCAGCCACCGCCGCAGCTTCGAATCCTCGCTGAAGACGTCAGCGATCTTCGGCGGCGTGTAGCGGCGGATCACGTGCTCTGATTCTACGGCCCGCCGGGCGCGGCGCGGCCCGACAGCCCACCCGGCCGGGGGCGGTCCGCCGCACCCCTCATATACTGTCGAGCCCTGCCGAACCCCGTAACCCCCAGCACGAGCCCAGCGTTCCCCGGTCACGCACGCCCCATGGCAACACCATGACCCTGCCGAGGGCGTACGAGGACCAGCTAGTCGAGCGTGCCAAGGCGGACGCCGATGCCTTCGGGGAGCTCTACGACCACTACTTCGGACAGATCTACCGGTTCGTCTACAGCCGCGTCCGCGACCAGGACGTCGCCGAGGACGTCACCTCCGAGGTTTTCTTCAAGGCTCTCCGAGCGATCCATCGATACAAGCCGAGCGGCCACCCGTTCAGCGCCTGGCTCTACCAGATCAGCGTCAATGCCATCGCAGACCACTACCGCAGCAAGCGCCCCGAATCCGACCTCGACACCGCCAGCGGCGTCGCGGACCGTCAGGCGCCCCTCGACGAGCACGTGGCGCGGCGTGACGAGGCGGCACGCGTCTGGGCGGCGATCGACTCCCTCCCTCCACAGCAGCGGACCGCGATGACCCTCAAGCTCGGCGAGGACATGAAGCTCGCCCAGATCGGGCAGATCATGGGCAAGAGCGAGGGCGCCATCAAGCTGCTCATTCACCGCGGCATGATCGGTGTCCGCGACCGGCTCGGCATCGACCGGCCCGGCGCGCCCGACCCGGCCGCCACGCGGGGAGGCCGCTGAGCCGCGATGGCCGAGCAGACGCCGCGCCGCCCCATGGACCAGTGGGACGACCCCGAGCTGGCCTCGCTCTTCCGCGACGAGCCCGACCTCTACGACCTGAGCCGCAACCTCAGGGCGTCGCGGCCGGAGCCGGTCGTCGGCACCCACTTCGAGCCCTACCTGCGCGCCCGGCTGATCGACGCCGCGGCCCGCGAGCTGAAGCCGCGCGGCCTCTCGCGCTGGCTGCGCCCCCGCCCCGGCCTCTTCGCCGGCGGCGGAGCGGCGCTGGGGGTGGCCATGATCGCGGCGGTGGTGGTGGCCACGGTGATGTACCAGCCGCACGACACCCGCGTCGACCTGCGGGGCACCAACGTCGCGGAGAACCACGACGTCAGCCCCGACCAGGTGATCCGCGTCTCCTTCACCCAGGACGTCGACCACGCGGCGGTGGAGCACAACCTGCAGATCCACCCGGCGACCGCGGTGGTCACGCGCTGGGAGGGCACCACCCTGGTGATCACCCCGCTGCACCGCCTGGCCGCCAACACGCCCTACACGGTGACCATCCCCCGCACCGCGGTGCGCACCGCCAGCGGGGCGACGGCGTCGAACGACATCCGCATCGCCTTCGGCACCAAGGCCACCCCCTCGCCCGGCCCCACCCAGGTGCCCGCCCCTCCGCCGTCTCTGCAGCCGGTCGTCCTGGGCCCGGTCACGGCGGGAAGCGGGGTGGTGCTCGCGCCCGACGGCTCCGTGGTGGTGACCGGCGGCCTGCTCACGCCGGCGCCGGCCGCGAGCCCGTCGCCGCTGGCGAGCGCGTCCCTGCCGGCCCAGCTCAGCTCGCCCGGCGCCGGCCTGGGGTCGCCTCTGCCCAGCCCCACCGCCGCTCCCACGCCCTCGCCGGTGCCCGGCCTGGCCCGCCTCACACCCGCCGGCCCAACACAGCTCGGCCCCGCCGCCGCGGTGGCGGCCTTCTCGCCGAGCGGCGGCGCCCTCGCCTATCTCGTCCCGCACGGCAACCAGGCCGACCTCTGGGTGGCCCGCGCCGACGGCAGCCGCGCCGTGCGCCTGGCCCGCAACGTCGACGCCGGCTCGCCCCTCGCCTGGGCCGGCGACGGCAGCCTGGTCGACGTCAGCGGCGGCGAGGTGACCGTGGTCGACCTCGAGGGCCGGGCCCGTCCCGTGAGCGGCACCGTCCGCGTCGCGCCCGGCCAGGACGTGGCCCTCGCTCCCGGCGGGCAGGTGGTCTACGTCGGCCCGGCACCGGCCTCGGCCTCACCGAGCCCGAGCGCCACCCCGTCTCCCTCCGCCTCGGCGAGCGCCGGCCCGCAGCCGTCCAGCGACGGCACCCTCGTCGAGCTCACCGGCGGCAGCGCCGAGACCCTGCACGGCATCCGCGGGCTGCCCGCCTTCAGCGCCGACGGCTCGCGCGTCGCCTGGGTCGACGGCAGCGGCGCCACGCCGCTGCTCCAGGTGAGCGCCACCAGCGGCGCGGCGGGCAACCCGACGACGGTGGCCACCGCCGCCCAGGCGGGCGACGCGCTGGGCGGCCTGGCCCTCAGCGGCGACGGGTCGCGGGTCGTGTACACGCTCACCCACGGCGGGGGAACGGCGGTCCGGGTGGTCTCGGTGGCCTCAGGGGAGACGGTTGCCGTCGGCGACGGCCAGCCGGTCCTGTCCCCGGTCCTCTCCGAGGCGGGCGACCGCATCGCCTTCCTGCGCCCCGGCGCGGCGGGAACCGTGGCGGCCGAGGCCACCGTGCCCGGCGCCACCTCGTCGAGCGCAGCCGCCGACGCCGTCCCGGCCGCGGCGGCGTCGCTGCTCGACCGCTTCGTCGCCGCCCAGCTCGACGACGACAGGGGCACCCTGCAGGCCCTCAGCAACGGAAGCCTCGACCTCCCCTCGCTGACGCCGCAGAACCTGCAGCGCAGCTACACGGTGAAGTCGGCCCTGGCCCCCGACACCGGGGAGGTCACCGCCCAGGTGCGGCTGGTTCGCGACGCGTCGAGCAGCAGCCCGGCGGAGTTCGCGGACGAGACGCTGGTCGCCGACCGCGGCGCCGACGGCGGCTACCTGGTCACCTCCGCGGTGATCTCGGGGATGCAGAGCGAGCCCAACGGCCCGCAGCTCGTCCACGTCACCAGCGAGCGGCAGGGCGGGTCGCTGGTGGTGCGGCTCTCCTTCGACAGCGACCTCGACCCGGCCACGGTGAACACCTCCTCGATCACGCTCACCGACGCCAAGGGGAACGCCCTGACCGCGCAGGTCAGCTACGAGGTGGAGACCCGCACCGCGGTGGTCCACCTGGACAGCGTGCCCGCGGGGGCGCTCACGCTCGCCGTGAGCAGCGCCCTGCAGGACATCGACGGCCAGGCGCTGACCAGCCCGTACAGCACCACGCTCCAGGGATAGTTCGGCCGCTTCCAAAGCGGCCTGCAAAGGACTATGCTGCGGCCGCCGCTGCTTCCGGCAGTGGGGCAGGATCGCCTCGGGGGGACGAGGCTCACGAGGGAATCGCGTGACCTGACGCGTGTGGCTGCGAAGCCGCATGACCGTGGAGACAGGGATGGGTGTACAGGCCGCGGCCATGTGCCCCACGGTAGCGGCGTCTCCACGAGGGGCCGGAGGTTCCCATGACCATCGCAGCCAAGGGCAGTCACGCTGTGAGAGGGGGATGGCGTCGGCGAGGGCTCGTCGCGCTCGGGATCACCGCGGTCGGGGGGGCCGCGTGGGCGGGGAGCATGCCGCTGCAGGCGAAGGCGGCGACACACCGGGCGCTGCTCGCGCGCACACCCGCGCTGCTGGCACCGTCGGGCGCGGTGAACACGTACACCGTCAACAGCACCGCCGATTCCGGCGGCACCTGCCCCGGGGTGGACTGCACCCTGCGGCAGGCGATCATCAACGCCAACGCTGACGGCACGCTGGACCTGATCACCTTCGGCGGCGCCACCAACGGCACGCCCATCGTGCTCGCCTCGGTGCTGAGCATCACCGACACCGGCGGCGTGATCATCCAGGGCAACGGCGCGAGCAACACCATCGTCGACGGTGGCGGCGTCACCCAGGTGCTCAACGTCGCCAGTGGCGCCACCGCGAACATCAGCGGGCTGACCGTGCAGAACGGCCTGAACGCCACCAACGACGGTGGCGGCGTCTTCGTCCAGGGCTCGGTCGTCCTCGACCACGTCAGCGTCGTCCACAACGCCGCCACCAACAACGGCAGCAGCAACTTCGACGGCGGCGGCATCTACGTCGGCGGCGTCACCGGCTCGCTCTGGCTGCTCAACAGCGTGCTCGACAGCAACAGTGCCGACGCGGCCGGCGGCGGCCTGTGGTCCGACGGCGCGGTGAGCGTCCAGAACACCACTGTGTCCAACAACGTCGCCGACCACGCCGCTGCGGGGAGCGTCGCCGGAGGCGGCGCCGTCAACACCAGCGGCGGCTCGCTCGACGGCGACAACGTCACCTTCTCGAACAACACCTTCGGCAGCGGCGGCGGCCCGGGCACCGGTGACGAGGGTGGCGGCCTGTACACCTCGAGCACCCTGCTGCTGCAGAACTCGTCGTTCAGCGGCAACTCCGCGTACCAGGGCGGCGGCATGTTCAACGACTGGGGTGGCGAGGTCGACAACACCACGTTCACCGGCAACAGCGCCACCAACGACGGTGGCGGCATCTACAACCAGTCGGGCGGCGACCAGACCGTCCTCAACGGCGCGACACTCAGCTCCAACACCAGCGCGAGCGGCGGGGGTGGCCTGTTCATCGAGAACGGCGGCCACGTCACCCTGCGCAACAGCACGGTGTCGGCCAACACCGCCACCGCCAGCGAGGGCGGCGGCATCGACGCCCAGGGCACGCTCGACGTCGTCGGCAGCACCTTCTCGCACAACACCGCGGGCGGTGGCGACGGCGGCGGCATCCTCGCCGACGACACCGTGACCGTGTCGCAGTCGACGCTCAGCGGCAACACCGCCAGCAGCGCGGGCGGTGGCCTGGCCGCGGAGGGCGTCAGCGGCGTCCTGAACAACGTGACCGTCACCGGCAACACCGCGAGCGGCGGCCTGGGTGGCGGCATCTTCGCCTCGGTCGGGACCAGCATCACGGGCGGGACGATCTCCGGCAACACCGCTGCCGGAGCCGGCGGCGGGGTGGGCGCGACGGGCAACCTGGACATGTCTGGCGTCACCGTCAGCGGCAACTCGGGGAGCAACGGCGGCGGCGTCTCCCAGACCGGCAACAACGGGTCCTTCGCCAACATGACGGTCACCGGCAACACGGCGAGCGGGAACGGCGGCGGCCTGTACCTGGTCACCTCGTCCGCGGACTCGCTCGACGGTGTCGTGGTCAGCAAGAACCAGGCGGCCAACGGCGGCGGCGTCTTCGACGCCGCGAAGCTCCAGACCAACGGTGTGTGGATCGACTCCAACACCGCGAGCGGCAACGGCGGCGGCATCTACGCCACCGGCAGCGGCGCGCTGCGCAGCACGACGCTCAGCAACAACACCGCGAGTGGCAACGGCGGTGGCCTCTACCAGAGCAGCAACCCGATGACCGTGACCAACACGACGATCACCGGCAACGTGGCGCCGGGCGGCAGCGCCGTCTGGAACATCGGGTCCCTGCAGTTCTCCTTCAGCACCCTGGTCGGAGGCGTCAACGTCCAGAGCGGCGGCTCGAACACCTATCGCGGGACGCTGGTCTCCGGCGCCTGCACGGGCACCGGGCTGGAGCGCTCCAACGGGTTCAACCTGGAGAGCCCCGGCAGCACCTGCAACTTCACCGGCCAGAGCGACCAGCCCAACGTCGCCAACCCGCTGCTGGGCACGCTGGGATTCAACGGCGGCTTCGCGCCGACCGTCCCGCTGCTCGGCGGCAGCCCGGCGATCGACGGCGCAGGACCCAACTGCAGCGTGAGCACGGACGAGCGGAACATCCCGCGGCCGCAGCTCAACGGCTGTGACATCGGCGCCTACGAGTACACCAGCGCGGGCTACTGGCTGGTGGCGTCGGACGGGGGCATCTTCCCGTTCGGCAGCGCCATCGGCTACGGCAGCCTGGGCAACAAGCACCTCAACGCGCCGGTCGTCGGCATGGCGGTGACGCCGGATCGCGGCGGCTACTGGCTGGTGGCCGCTGACGGCGGCATCTTCCCCTTCGGGAATGCCGGTGGCTTCGGCTCGACGGGCAGCATGCACCTCAACAAGCCGGTGGTCGGCATGGCGGCGACGCCGACCGGCAAGGGCTACTGGCTCGTCGCCGCAGACGGCGGCATCTTCCCCTTCGGTGACGCGGTGGGCTACGGCAGCGAGGGGAACAAGCACCTCAACCAGCCCGTGGTCGGCATGGCGGCGACGCCGGACGGCGGCGGGTACTGGCTGGTGGCCGCGGACGGCGGCATCTTCCCCTTCGGTGACGCCGGCGGCTACGGCTCGACGGGCAGCATGAAGCTCAACCAGCCGGTGGTCGGCATGGCGCCCACCAGCGACGGCAAGGGCTACTGGCTCGTCGCCGCGGACGGCGGCATCTTCCCCTTCGGTGACGCCGGCGGCTACGGCTCGACGGGCAGCATGAAGCTCAACCAGCCGGTGGTCGGCATGGCGGCCACCAGTGACGGCAAGGGCTACTGGCTCGTCGCCGCCGACGGCGGCATCTTCCCCTTCGGTGACGCCCTCGGACTGGGCAGCACCGGGAACATCCACCTCAACAAGCCCATGGTGGGCATGGGCGCGTAGGACCTGGCTTCAGTGAGGGTCGGGCCGCTCCGGCGGCCCGGCCCTCAGCACCACCACCTCGACGGGGATGCGGACGGTGCCGTCGACCGCGACGAAGGGCTGCAGCGCCTCGCCGGCGTCGACGCCGGTGGCCGCGGCGTAGTGTGCGGCCCCGTCGAAGCGGGCGACGTCGCGGATGCGCGTCAGAGTGACGCCGGGTCGCGAGAGGATGGGAAGGCCGCCGCCCAGCGTCACACCGGGCAGCGCGACCGTCAGGGCGCACGCCAGGCGACCGCGGTGCGGGTCGAGCGCGCGGAGCGCGCGGTGGACGGTTTCCGTCGTGAGTGGCGCGAACAGCGACGCCACCACCTGGGCGGAGCCCGCCGGCGTCGCGGCGGTCAGCTCGTCGCAGGTCGCGCCGGTGCGCGCCAGCAACGACGGCAGCACATCCTCGTCGTCGGGGAGGTACGCGCAGACCTCGCCCGGATGCGGATCGAGCGTGGCGACGAGGTGCTCGCCGACCGGCCGCAGCAGCGCCGGCACCAGCAGGCGCGACAGCACGGGTGCGACTACAGCGTCACGGCGACCGCGGCGCCGATGGCCGCGACGCGCGCGGGATCGCGGAGCGCACGGGAGAACCTGGCGCGCTCCCCGTCCCAGTGCTCGGCCCGCTCGACGAGGTGGGGATGGTCGGGGATGAAGTGGGTGGTCAGCCTGCCGGCGACGAAGTCCGGCTCGTCGATGAGGGCGAGGTGGTACGGGATGTTGGTGGTGACGCCGCTGATGCCGTACTCCAGCAGGGCGCGGCGCATGCGCGCGATCGCCTGGGTGCGGTCGGCGCCCCAGGTGATCAGCTTGGCGATCATCGGGTCGTAATAGGGCGGGATGGTCGTCGGGCCGACCAGCGCGGAGTCGACGCGCACGCCGGGGCCGCTGGGCTCGTGGTAGCCGGTGACGCGGCCGGGGGCGGGGCGGAAGTCGTGCTTCCAGTCCTCGGCGTTGACGCGGCACTCGAGCGCCCAGCCGCGCTGCACGACGTCCTGCTGCGTGAAGGACAGCTTCTCGCCGGCGGCCACCTTGATCTGCTGCACCACGAGGTCGATCCCGGTGACCCACTCGGTGACGGGATGCTCGACCTGAAGCCGGGTGTTCATCTCCAGGAAGAAGAACTCGCCCTTGCTGTAGATGAACTCGACAGTCCCCGCGTTGACGTAGCCGACCGCCCTGGCCGCCGTCACCGCCGCCTCGCCCATGCGCGCCCGCTGCTTGGGCGTGATCACCGGCGAGGGTGACTCCTCGATGATCTTCTGGTGCCGCCGCTGGATCGAGCACTCCCGCTCGCCGAGGTGGACGACGTTGCCGTGGGCGTCGGCGAGCACCTGGATCTCGATGTGGCGCGGCTCCTCGACGTAGCGCTCCAGGAACACCGTCGCGTCGCCGAAGGCGCGCTGGGCGGTGCTCTGCGCGGCCTCCAGGTTGCTGCGCAGCTCGGACTCGTTCTGGGCGATGCGCATGCCGATGCCGCCACCACCGGCGCTGGCCTTGATCAGCACCGGGTAGCCGATCTTCTTGGCGGTCGCCACGGCCTCCTCGACGTCCTGCAGCGCGCCGCTGCCCGGGACGATCGGCACCCCGGCCGCCTCCATGCGCTGCCGCGCCGGGACCTTGCCGCCCATCGTGGCCATCGCCTCAGGAGGCGGACCGATGAACACGATGCCGCTGTCCTTGCAGGCGCGCGCGAAGCCCTGGTTCTCGCTGAGGAAGCCGTAGCCCGGATGGATGGCCTGCGCGCCGGTGGCCCTGGCCGCGTCGATGATGCGGTCGATGAGCAGGTACGACTGCGCCGGCGCGGGCGGCCCGATCTCCACCGCCTCGTCGGCGAGCATCACGAACGCGGCCCTGCGGTCCGCCTCGCTGTGCACGGCGACGCTGCGGATCCCCATGTCGCGGCAGGCGCGGATGACCCGCAGGGCGATCTCGCCGCGGTTGGCCACCAGGATCGTGTCGAACATGGCCGTTACTCGACGAGCAGGATGGGGTCCTTCGGCGACACCACCGTGCCCTCGGCGACGTAGACCTCCTTCACCGTCCCGGCGCGGGAGGCGACGATGTCGTTCTGCATCTTCATCGCCTCCAGCACGGCGACGACGTCACCCAGCGCGACGCTGTCGCCGACCGACACCGCGACCCTGAGGATGAGGCCCTGCATCGGCGCCACCACGGTGCCCTCGGTGACCGCCGGGCGTCCGCCACCGGCGGCGACGCCGTTGGCCGAGGCGCCGCCACCGCCGGCGCCGAACGTGCCCGCCGGGGCGACGACGCGAACCTGGTACTGCTCTCCGTCGACCTCGACGGTCAGCTCGCGCACCTCGTCGGCGGGTGGAGGCGGCGGGGGCGGCGCGGCATCGGAGGCGGGGTCCGCGTCGGTGGCGGGGGCCTGGTCGCCCTCGACGTCGACGTTGACCGGCTCCGGCTTGGGTTCGTCGCCGAGCAGCTCGGCCACCGCCTCGCCGCGGAGGAGGGCCGCGGTCTCGGCCGGGAAGAGGGCGTAGGAGACGACGTCGGCGTCGGAGCGCATCGGGATGCCCTCGCGCTGCATCTCGCGCCGGAGCGCGCCCATGGCGGGTTCCAGGAGGTCGGCGGGGCGGCAGGTGATCGGCTCCTCGCGCCCGTTGACGATGCGGCGCACCTCGGGGTCGACCCTGCCGGGCGGCTCGCCGTAGAGGCCGAGGCAGTAGTCCTTGACCTCCTGGCTGATGGTGGCGTAACGGTCGCCATCACAGACGTTGTAGACGGCCTGGGTGGCGACGATCTGGGCGATCGGCGTGATCAGCGGCGGGTAGCCCAGCTCGGCGCGCACGCGCGGGATCTCCTGCTGGACCTGGTGGAGGCGGTCCAGCGCGTCGCGGTCGCGCAGCTCCGCGTAGAGGTGCTCGACCGCGGTCGGGGGGAGCTGCGTGCGCAGCACGCTGGTGTCGAGGCGCCAGGCGGCGGGGTCGGCGATCTCGCGGTAGAGCTGCAGCACCTCGGCGAGCCTGGCCTCGGCGGCGGCGAGCGGGTCGAGATCGAGCCCCGTGTCGTGCTCGGTGTGCTTCAGCGCGTGGACGATGCCCTCGGTGGCGGGGAGGCTGGACCCGCCGGCCAGTGGGCTGAGGGCGACGTCGAGGCTGCCGGCGCCGCTGTCCGCGGCCGCCATGTAGGCGAGGCCAGCCTGGCCGGTGAGCGCCGCGGAGTGGACGTTGACCGGGAGCTGCGTCTGGGCGACCAGCTTGGAGACGAGCTCCCGCGCGGTGCCGGCGCCGAGCAGTCCCGCGGGGTCGTAGACGCCGAGGGCGTCGTACCCCAGCTCCTTGAGACGCACGCCGAGCTGGACGAAGCCGTCCACCGTGTGGACCGGCGATTCCGTGTAGACGATGCCCCCGTCGGCCCGCCTGCCCGCCCGGTGCACGGCGGTCAGGCAGCGCTCCAGGTTGCGGGGGTCGTTCAGCGAGTCGTAGCAGCGGAAGACGTCGATGCCGGCCTCGGCCGCCTGCTCGACGAAGGCGTCGACGACGTCGTCCGCCACCTGCTTGTGCCCCACCAGCGCCTGGCCGCGGATCAGGGCAAGCAGCGGGGTGCTCGGTGCCGCCTGCTTCGTCTCGCGCAGCCGCTCCCACGGGTCCTCGGCAAGGAAGCGCAGCGCAGCCTCGAAGGTGGCGCCGCCGAAGACGTCGAGGGCGCTGAAGCCGCAGCGGTCGAGCAGCTCGGCGACGGGGAGGATGTGGCGGCGGCGCAGCCGGCTCAGCAGGAGCGCCTGCTGGCCATGGCGCAGCGATGTCTCGACGAGTTCGAGGGCGGGCATCGCCGGGCATTGTAGGGAGGCGGCCCGCGCGGCCGAAGGGCGCGGACCGCGCGAACATCACGGGGATTGTTACACCGGGGCGCCATCGGACGTGACAGGATCACTGTGGGGTATGGGCCGCCGAGCGGCGGGCGCAACGGTGGGTGAGGAGCAATGCAGACCGTGGTGGGAACGACGGGCCGGGGCGACTGGGCTGCGTGCGCAGCGGCGGCGAGCCGTCGCGACCAGGTGGCCCTCGCCCGCGACGCCGTGGCCAGGCGCCGCGACAACGCGTCCCGGCGCCGCGACCAGGCGGCTCGCCACCGGGACGAGGTGGCGGCGGGGCGCGACCGTGATGCGATGCGCCGCGACCAGCTCGCCCGCCGGCGCGACGACCCGCCCGAGTGCGTCGCCGACCGGCTCTTCGCCGCCCGGGAGCGGATCGCCGCCGCCGTCGACCGCACCCACTCCGCCGACGACCGGCGCGCCGCCGCCCGCGACCGCCACCTGGCGGCGCTCGACCGCTGGCACGCGCTGGTCGACCGCACCGACGGAGCCGCCGACCGGGAGCACGCCTCGGTGGAGCTGGCCCGGCTCTCCGTCGACGAGCTGACCGGCCTGCTCCGGCGCCGCAGCGGGATGGCCCGGCTGGAGCTCGAGGTCGAGCGGGCGCACCGCTCCGACGGCACCCTGGCGGTCGCCTTCGTCGACGTCGACGGGCTCAAGCGGACCAACGACCGCGACGGCCACAGCGAGGGGGACGCCCTGCTCCGCGAGGTGGCCCGGGCGCTGCGCACCTGCATGCGGCCCTACGACGTGCTCCTCCGTCTCGGTGGCGACGAGTTCCTCTGCGGCATGGTCGACGTCCAGGCCGAGGTCGCCGCCGAGCGCTTCGAGGAGGTGGGCAGGATGCTCGCCCAGCGCGGCGGCTCGGTCAGCGTCGGCATCGCCGAGCTGCGCCGCGAGGACTCGGCGCAGGCGCTGGTCGACCGGGCCGACCAGGCGCTCCTCGAATTGCGGACCGGCCGCGCCATCGACGTCGCCGGGCACCTGGCCACCCGGGTGCGCGTCCGCGAGGACATCGGCGCGTAGGAACGGAGTCCCGGTGGCTCAGGCCGGCAGGCTGAAGCCCTCGGGGAGCTTGACGTTCTGGCGCATCTTCGCCCGCTGGCGGTCGATCGCCGCGGCGACCTCGGGGTCGGTCAGGGCGATGATCTGGGCGGCGAGGTGGCCGGCGTTGCGGGCGCCCATGTCGCCGACGGCGACGGTGGCCACCGGGATGCCGGGGGGCATCTGCACGATGGAGAGAAGCGAGTCGAAGCCGGCCAGGGGGGTGGCGGCGAGCGGGACGCCGATCACCGGGAGCGTGGTCGCCGAGGCGACCACACCGGGGAGCGCGGCGGCGGCGCCCGCGCCGGCGACGAGGACGCGCAACCCGCGCTCGCGCGCCCGGCTGACGTAGGCGTGGACCACGTCGGGCGCGCGATGGGCGGACATGACGCCGATCTCACCCTCGATGCCGTAGTCGGCGAGGACGTCGAGGCACTTCTGCATGACGGGAAGGTCGGACTCGCTGCCGACCACGATGCCGACGCGCGGCTGGGTCATCCGGTCACTCCTGGAATGTGTGCGGGCTGCAGGGCGATGTCGCGGCGGAAGCGCATGCCGTCGAAGCGGATGCGTTCGATGTTGGCGTAGGCGCGGGCGCGGGCGGCGTGGAGCGTGTCGCCTCGACCGACCACGGTGAGCACACGACCGCCGCTGGTGACGTACGAGCCGTCGTCGCGTCGCTGCGTGCCGGCGTGGAAGCACAGCACGTCGGGGTCGAGGGCGTCCAGCCCGGTGATCCGCCGGCCGGTGTCGACGGGGCCCGGGTATCCGCCAGAGGCGGCCACAACTCCGACGCAGGCGCCGCTCGACCAGGCGGCGCGCCCCGGTTGCAGCTCGCCGCGCGCGCAGGCGAGGAAGAGCGGCACGGGGTCGCCGGCCAGCAGCGGCAGGACCACCTGCGTCTCGGGATCGCCGAAGCGGGCGTTGAACTCCAGCACCCGCATGCCGTCCGGCGTCAGCATCAGGGCGGCGTAGAGACAGCCGCGGTAGGGCGTGCCACGCTCGCGGAGCACGTCGATGCAGGGCTGCACGACGTCGCGCACGGCCTCGTCGAGCAGCACGCCGGCGTCGACGAACGCGGGCGGCGCGTAGGAGCCCATGCCGCCGGTGTTGGGACCCTCGTCGCCGTCGAAGGCGCGCTTGTAGTCGCAGGCCGGCGCCAGCACGCGCACGTGCACGCCGTCGCTCAGCGCGAAGATGCTCACCTCGGGCCCGGTGAGCCGCTCCTCGACGACGACGCGCGATCCGGCGTCGCCGAAGCGGCGCGCCACCAGGCATTCGTCCAATGCGGCAACGGCTTCGGCGACGGACGAGCACACGGTGACGCCCTTGCCCAGGGCCAACCCGTCGGCCTTGACGACGACGTTGCCGCGCAGCTCCTCGATGAGCTGCAGCGCGCGATCCGCGGTCGACTCACCGACGCCCACCCAGCGCGCGGTGGGGATGCCGGCGTCGTTCATCAGGTCCTTGGCGAACTCCTTGGAGCCCTCGATGCGGCCGGCCGCCGCCGTCGGCCCGAAGCAGTCGATGCCCTCGACGTCGAGCGCGTCGGCCAGTCCCGCCGCAACCGCGGCGTCGGGCCCGATCACCACCAGGTCGACGTCCTCGGCGAGCGCGAGCTGCACCTGCCCCTCGACGTCCTCCGCCTTCACGGCGACGTTGCGCGCCAGCGCGGCGGTCCCGCCGTTGCCGGGCGCGCAGAGCACCTCGGAGACCAGCGGCGAGCGGGCGCACGCCCAGGCCAGCGCGTGCTCCCGGGCGCCCGAGCCGACGACGAGGACCTTCACGACGCGCGATTCTCGGCGATGAGGGCCCGGCGCCGCAGCATCCGCTTCCACGCCTCGGCCAGGGCGGGGTGGTCGAGCAGCGCAGGGATGCGCGCCAGGTCGCGCGGGTCGTCGGAGGTGAAGGCCCGGTGGGCGTCGAGCACCGAGCATCGCGCCTCGTCGCGGTGGTCGACGGTGACGGCGCCGCGCACCGGCACCTCGCCCGGACGCAGCACCCGCAGGTACCAGCCTGTGCGCCCGGAGGCGACGAAGCGCGCCTCCATGCCGGCCACGCCCGTGTGCATGGCCAGCTTGAAGCACGGGTAGCGCGGCTGGGCCACCTGCACCACCGCGTCGCCCCAGCGCCACACGTCGCCGATGCAGACGTCCGGCTCGGCGGCGCCGTCGAGGGTGAGGTTCTCGCCGAAGCCGGCGGGGCCGAAGCGCCGTCCGATCTCGGCGCCCCATGCCGCGAGGTGCGCGGCGGCGTAGCAGTACACCGCCTTGTCCGGCCCGCCGTGGACGCGTTGGTCGCCCTGGCGGTCGCCGCGCAGGTTGGTCCAGTCGAGCCACACCGAGTCGCCGAGCACCGGCAGCTTGCCGATGGCGCTCAGCACCTCGCGGCCGCGACGCACGCCGAGAACCGCGGGTGTGGCGACGTTGACCGAGACGATGCGCAGGGCCGGCGCGTCTACTCCCACTCGATCGTCGAGGGCGGCTTCGAGGAGATGTCGTAGACGACGCGGTTGACGCCGGGGACCTCGTTGACGATGCGCCGCGAGATGGCTCCCAGCACGTCGTAGGGCACCTTGGCCCAGTCGGCGGTCATGCCGTCGTCGCTCTGCACGATGCGGATGGCGACGACGTTGGCGTAGGTGCGCCCGTCGCCCATCACCCCCACCGACGAGATCGGCGTGAGGATGGCGAACGACTGCCACACCTCGCGATACAGGCCGCTGCGCTTGATCTCGTCGATCACGATCCAGTCGGCGGCGCGCAGCGTCTCGAGCCGGTCGCGAGTCACCTCGCCGATGACGCGGATGGCCAGGCCGGGACCGGGAAACGGCTGCCGCCACACCATGTCCTCGGGCAGGCCGAGCGCCAGGCCGACCTGCCGCACCTCGTCCTTGAACAGGTAGCGCAGCGGCTCGACCAGCCCGAAGCGCAGGTCCTCGGGCAGCCCGCCGACGTTGTGGTGGGTCTTGATCTTGTGCGCGTGGTTGGTGTCGCGCGAGGTCGACTCGATGACGTCGGGGTAGAGCGTGCCCTGGGCAAGGAAGTCGACCCGGCCGAGCTTGCGCGACTCGACCTCGAACACCTCGATGAAGGTCCGCCCGATGCGGCGCCGCTTCTCCTCGGGGTCGGTCACCCCCGCCAGCGCCGCCAGGAAGCGGTCGGAGGCGTCGACGTGCACCAGGTGGATGTGCCGCTGCCGCGACATGATGTCGATGACCCGGTCGGCCTCGGCCCGGCGCAGCAGCCCGTTGTCGACGAAGACGCAGGTGAGCTGGTCGCCGATGGCGCGGTGCACCAGCGTCGCCGCCACCGCGGAGTCGACGCCGCCGGAGAGCGCGCAGAGCACGCGACCGTCGCCGACTCGCGAGCGGATGTCGGCCACCGCCATGTCGATGAAGGAGGCCGGCTCCCAGGTCGGCGAGCAGCCGCAGACCTCGAAGAGGAAGTTGCGCAGCACCTCGCGGCCGAGCGGGGTGTGCACCACCTCGGGATGGAACTGGATGCCGATCCGCCCGCGCGGGCCGGCCATGGCGGCGTAGGGGGAGTTGAGCGAGTGCGCGATGGGCTCGAAGCCTGGGGGCAGCCTGGTGATGATGTCGCCGTGCGACATCCAGACCGGCAGCTCCGACGGCATGCGCTCGAACAGGCCGCCCGGCCGGTCCACCACCAGGGAGGCCAGCCCGTACTCGCGCCGCTCCGCCGGCTCGACGCTGCCGCCGAGGTTGTGGGCGAGCAGCTGCATCCCGTAGCAGATGCCGAGGATGGGAATGCCCAGCTCGTACACCGCCGCGTCGGGATGCGGCGCGCCGGCCTCGTACACCGACGAGGGGCCACCGCTGAAGATGAGCCCGCGCGGGTTGCGGGCGCGCACCTCGTCGGCGCTGATGGTGCCAGGCACCAGCTCGCAGTAGACGTGGGCTTCGCGGACCCGCCGCGCGATCAGCTGGCTGTACTGCGAGCCGAAGTCGAGGACCAGGACGGAGTCGTGGGCTGCGACGGTCGGGGTCTCCAGCGTCTGCGGCGCGGCGGTCATCGTCACCTCGCGTTGTCCCCCTCTGCGCACGGGCGGTGCTCGGTTCTGCTCACACCCCCATCCCAACGCGCTGCTCGCGTTGCTGCACCTTGCCCTCGGTCTTGATCGAGGGCGCGATCACCATCTCCGTCTCCTGGAACTCGCGGATGGTGCGAGCCCCGCAGACGCCCATCGCCGACTTGATGGCGCCCATCAGGTTCATCGAGCCGTCGTCGACGTGCGCCGGGCCGAAGAGCACCTCCTTCAACGTGCCCTTGATGCCCGTCTTGATGCGGGTGCCGCGCGGCAGGTTGGGGTCGGGTGTGGCCATGCCCCAGTGGTTGCCCTCGCCCGCGGCCTCCTCGGTGGCGGCGAAGATGGAGCCGATCATCACCGCGTCGGCGCCCGACGCGAAGGCCTTGGTGACGTCGCCGCCGATGCGCATGCCGCCGTCGGTGATGATGGCCACGCGCTCGCCGCTGCGGCGGAAGTGGTCGTCGCGAGCCGCCGCGCAGTCGGAGGTGGCGGTGACCTGCGGCACGCCGACGCCGAGCACCGCGCGCGTGGTGCACGCAGCGCCTGGGCCGACGCCGACCAGCAAGCCCTTGATGCCGGTGTCCATCAGCTCCAGCGCCGTCGCGTAGTCGACGCAGTTGCCGACGACCACCGGGATGTCGAGCGACTCGGTCAGCTCGCGGAAGGAGAGCTGGCGGTAGGCCTTGGAGATGTGGCGCGCCGTCAGCACGGTGCCCTGGACCACGAAGACGTCGGCGCCCGCCTCCTGCACGATCGGCCCGCGCCGCTCCGCGTGGTTCGGCGCCGAGGACACGGCACACGGGGCGCCCCCGGCCTTGATCTCCTCGACGCGCTGCCCGATGAGGCCGTCCTGCACCGGCTGCGCGTACACCTTCTGGAGCAGGACGTTGATCTCCTCCTTGGGCGTGGAGGCGATCTCGTGGAGGATCTCGTCGGGGTCCTCGTAGCGGCACTGCACACCGTCGAGGTTGAGCACGGCCAAGCCGCCGAGCCTGCCCATCTCGATGGCGAACCGCGAGTTGACGACGCCGTCCATGGCGGCGGCGATGATCGGTACCTGGAAGGAGTGGCCGTTGAGCGTGAACGTGGTGTCGATCTCCTCGGGGTTGATCGTCACCGTGCCGGGGACGAGGGCCACCTCGTCGAAACCGTAGGCGCGCCGCGCGCGCTTGCCTCGTCCGAGCTCGAACTCCATTCGTCCTCCGCGTGGCGGTTGCAGCTGCCTGGTTGGCGTCGGATTCTAGCAGAGCCCAGCCCGGCACGCGCCCCACATCTTGTGTCCGGCGGAGCCGACAGGCCCCACATGCTGTGCTCTGAGCGCGATCTACAGCTCGAGTCGCCAGGTGCCCAGCCCGCGCTGGTAGCCGAGCGAGCGGTTGAGGCCGAGGATGGGGGCGTTGTCGGAGAGGTTGTCGGTGCTGATCCGCCGGGCGCCGTGGCGGCGGGCCACCCCCTCCAGGGTGACCTTGATGGCCCTGCCCAGGCCGCGCCGGCGCAGCGCCGGGGCCACGCCGGTGAGCGCGATGCGCCAGGTCGACTCGTCCTCCGGGTAGGCCGCGGTGAAGGCGGCCACCTCGCCGTCGAGGTGGCCGACCATGGCGCCGTCGGGCAGGGTGACCAGCGCCTCCAGGAAGTCGCGCGGGGGCAGGACGCCCTCCAGGTCGGGGGTGTCTGCGCAGCAGACCATGAAGGCGTGGTGCAGGCGCGCCCAGTCGGCGTCGCCCGGCGACGCCGGCAGCGACCACACCGAGAAGCCCGGAGGGCCGGCACTGCGCGGCCCGACCGCGGCCAGGTCGAGGACGTGGCCGAGGCTGTGCTGCACCAGGTGGAAGCCGCGCAGCTCGGCGAAGCGGCGCGACGCCGGGTCGTTGTCGAGCACCACGACGCGCAGGGCGCGCGGACGTCCCTCCGCGGCGGTGAGGAGCTGGTCGCAGAGCTCGCCGCCGATGCCGCGCCGCCGCCACTGCGGGTCGACGAGGACGCGCACGACGCTGCGTCCGGCGAACCCCGGCAGCGCCTCGTTCAGCTCCGCCGCCGCCACGACGCGGCCGCGCTCCTCCGCGACGAGGCGGACGACGATGTCGCTGTCGGTGGGCTCGGTGTCGAGCGAGGCCGCGACGAGCTGGGCGGGGGTTGCGCCCCAGCCGGCGTGGAGCTGCATCCACCGCGCACGGTCGGCGGGTGCGTACTCCCTCACCCTCCAGGCCACCTCGGTGCTCAGCCCCTGAACGCTCCGCGCCGCTTCATCAGGTTGCGCACCAGACCCTCCTGGATGACGTCGCGCACCTCGTCGGCGACGCGCATCACCACCGAGGGGTCGTCCGCCGCCTCGGGCGGCAGCTCGTCGGTGCGGATGGGCGGGTGGAACTCGATGCGCCACTTGCTGGGCAGCGGGATGAGCCCGAGCACGCCGAGCCAGGGCCAGGTCGGTGTCAGGGGGAAGTAGGGGAAGCCGGTGAGCTTCGCCAGCGGGGGCACGTTGGCGAGCATCGGGTAGATCTCCTCCGACCCCACCACGCTGATGGGGACGATGGGGACGCCGGCCCGGATCGCCGACTCGACGAACCCGCCGCGACCGAAGCGGCGCAGCCGGTACCGCTCGTTCCAGGGCTTGCCGGTGCCCTTGATGCCCTCGGGGAAGACCAGCACCAGCTCGCCGGAGGTGAGCAGGCGGTGGGTGTCGCTGGGATGTCCCAGCGTCTGCCCGGTGCGGCGCAGGAACCAGGAGAGGATGGGCATGCCGAAGAACCAGTCGGCGATGAGCGCGCGGCCGTGGCGCTCGCGGCCGTCCTCCAGGATGGCCACCTCGATCATGGCGCCGTCGAAGGGCAGCACCCCGGCGTGGTTGCTCACCAGCAGCGCGCCGCCGCGGCGCGGCACGTTGCGGACACCGCTGGCATCAACGCGCCAGTACCTGCGGTAGGCGAGCCGGGCGAGCGGCGTCCAGACGTCGGCGTAGTCGGTCTCGAAGCCGAAGTCGTCGAGGTCCCAGACGCCCCGGCGGTGCTTGCGGCGCAGCTCCATCGCCCGGACGCCGATCGACATCAGGTCCTGCAGCGACTCCAGGTCGAGGACGTCGCGGCCGGTGAGGTTGCGCAGGCCGATGGCCAGCCGGCCGAGCCCGCCCATGAGCTGCATGGGCAGCTCCTGCTGCAGGCGCTCGCGGTCGGGCAGGCGGGGGATGCGCGCGCGCGGGATGCGATCGAGTGCGGGGACGCGGCGGCGCACCTGCGCGGGCAGCGAGACCACGCCGCGGCGGCGCAGCTCGCGCTCGGTGGCGGACTGGAGGGCGTTCAGCCGCGCGCGCAGCGATGCGGCGTCGGCGTCGCCAGGCCGAGGGGTCCGCCGCCGGGGATCACCCTGGCGAGGCCGACGCGCCCGCGGACGGCCGACGACGTGGTCGATGACGGCGAGGTCGGCGTGGCCGTTGACGGCGGTCACGGCACGGGCACCGTCTCGACGTCGCCGCGGCCGCGCGCGCCCTTGCGCTGCAGGAACTCCTCGAGGTCCTTCTCGTAGGTGTAGCGGGTCTGCTCGGCGAGCAGGCCGCGCACCCGCGACTTGGCTGCGAAGTCCTCGACGGTCTCGCGCGAGCTGAAGCGCGGCGTGTAGCCGAAGTCGTCGCGCAGCTTGGCGATGTCGACCACGCGTCCGTACTGGACGAGCTGGAGCAGGTGGGCGGGCCAGTCGAGGATGCCGAAGCGGCGCAGCATCGCGGTGGCGATGGCGCCGCCGTAGGGCGGGATCACCGGCGCGTTCAGCTTGCCCATCAGCTTGATCGCCTGCGAGAGGATGACGATGCCGGGGCCGGTGACGTTGAAGACGCCGGGATGGTCCTCGACGGTGGCGCGGTAGAGCACCTCGATGGCGTCCTCCTCGTGGAGGAACTGCAGGCGCGGGTCGAAGCCCAGCACCGAGGGCACCACGGGCAGCGAGAAGAGCGCCTGGAAGGGCGTCTGCAGCAGCGGGCCGAGGACGTTGCTGAAGCGCAGCGTGGTCACCGTGCAGTCGCGCTGGCGCAGGCTGAAGTCGCGCACGTACGACTCCACCTCGACGATGTCGCGGCTGAAGGCGTCGCGCGGCGGCGTGCGCCGCTTCATGTCCTCCGTCCAGAAGGAGGGGTCGTCCGGCTCGGCGCCGTAGATCGCCGTGCTCGACTTCACCACCAGCTTGCGCACCGGGCTGTCCGCGCCGCTGCACGCCGCCAGCAGGTTCATGGTGCCGATGACGTTGGTCTCGTGGGCGACGCGCGGCGTGGTGCGGCGGGGGTCGACGATGAGGTTGGTGTGCACCACGGTGTCGATGCCCAGGGCTCGCACCAGCTTGCCGATCAGGCTGTGGCGGATGTCCGCCCGGACGAAGTCGGTGCGGGCCAGGTCGCGGGAGGGCTCGCGGACGTCGACGCCGACGATCTGCTCGACCGCGGGGTCGGCCTCCAGCCGCATGGCCAGCTCGCATCCCCAGAAGCGGGAGATGCCGGTGATGAGGACGCGCTGCCGTGCCACCTGCGCATGCCTCCAGTGGGAATTTCTGCGATCAGCGCCTTCGGACTCGCGATGGTAGCGGCTCCGCCCGCCTCGGAGCCGTAGCCTGGCGGGTGCGATGGGAGATCCGCCTGCGCCGCGCCGCACCCTCGGACCGCTGCTCGGCGCCGTCCTCCTCGCCGTCGCGGCGGGCGGCGCGGCCGCGGTGGTGACCCTGCACGGGCGCACCACGGCCCGGCTCCCGCAGCCCTCGCCCAGCGCGACGCCCGCCGTCTCCACGCCGGGCCCGACCCCGGTCGGTGCCGCGCCCGTCGGCGACCCGACCTCGGCCGCCTGGGACAGCACCCACCACCTGCTGCTGACCTACTCGCCGAACGACACCTCCTTCCCGGGCGCCGTGGCCACCTGGGACGGCACCCGCTGGCGCAGGCAGGCCACCGCCGCGGGCGCGCCCGGCGTGGGCGGCGTGCTCGTCGACATGCCCGCGCTGAGCGGGGTGCTGCTGGTCAGCGGGCGGGCGGGGCCCCCGTTCGCGGGCGCCTCGACCAACGTCTGGCTCTGGAACGGCTCGGCCTGGACGCAGCTCCCTCCCGCCCGCTTCGCCCAGTGCCTGGCTCCCGCCTCGGGGGCATGGGACGAGGTGCGCGCCGAGGTCGTCGTCGTCCTCTCCAACGACTGCGCCTTCGGGATCAACGGGCCGATCCCCCCGGAGACGTGGACCTTCGACGGCCACACCTGGGTGCGGCGCGGCGTGGCCCCTGACGGGGTGCTCTTCCCCGTCCTGGCCTGGGACGTCGACGCCCGCAAGGTGGCCATGCTGCAGGGCCCAGGCGACGGCGACCCCAACCCCACCGATCGCGAATGGTGGTGGAGCGGCACGGACTGGGAGGCGGGCGGCACCCTGCCGGGCGCGCTTGCCCCGATGCAGTTCACCGGTGCGGCCTGGGACAGCTCGGCGCACGGCCTCGTGGTCATCCCCGACAACGCGGCGCCGGGAATCGCCTACGTGGTCCGCTCCGGCGCCTGGTCGGTCCTGCACGCCCAGGTCTTCCCGCAGCGCGTGCTCGCGGTGGCCGGTGACACGGCGGGCGGGCGCGTCCTCGTCATCGGGCAGCAGCTGATCGTCCCGGGATCGCGCCCCGACCCCGCCGCCGGCGCCTACTACGTGCTCGGCTTCGACGGCAGGACCTGGCTGCGCCTCCCCTGAATTGAGCGTGGCGTCATGCCGTCTTCACAGCGGCATGACGCCTGCGTTGCGCCGTGGCCGCGCTGAGGAGCTCCTGTAACCCGGCCGTCGCCGGAGTCTGTAAAGAGCCGTGACGGTCGCCGCCAAGAATTCAGCACGTGAGCGTTGTCCCCCTCTCCCCGCTGCTCGATCCCGTGAGCGACACCGAGACTCCCGCGCCCGTCGCCGAGACCACCGTGCTGGTCATCGACGACGACCCCGTGATGTGGAGCATGATGTCGATGCTCGGCCGGGAATACGGCTTCACCGTGAAGACCGCGGCCGACGGCGTCGAGGGTCTGCAGCTCGCCGAGCAGTCGGACGCCGACCTGATCGTCCTCGATCTCAACCTGCCGCGCATGACCGGCCTCGACGTGTGCCGCCGCCTGCGCGGCGCGGGCATCGAGGTGCCCATCGTCATGGTCTCGGCGAACCACGACACCGTCGACATCGTCGTCGGGCTGGAGATCGGCGCCGACGACTACGTCGCCAAGCCCTTCGAGGTTCGCGAGCTGGCCGCGCGCATCAGCGCGCAGCTGCGCCGGCAGCGCCGCTCCTCTGCGCAGGTGCGCCCGGGCCGGCTGAAGTTCCCAGGTCTCATCATCGACTTCGGGCGCCACGAGGTGCTCCGCGACGGCGAGGTCGTCTCGCTGACTCCCACCGAGTTCAACCTGCTCGCACTGCTGGCGTCCCGCTCGGGCCGCGTGGTGTCGCGCAGCGAGATGATCCAGCAGGTGTGGGGCCAGGGCGCCGAGCTCGACGCGCGCAGCGTCGACGCGCACGTGTACCGGCTGCGCCGCAAGGTGGAGCCCGCCGGCGAGCACCCGACCTACATCCACGCGGTGCCCGGCATCGGCTATCGCTTCGACTTCCGCCCCCCGGGCGGGACGCGCGGAGCCGAGTAGCGAAGCCGGAGCGGAGCGACCGCCGCGGAGTCGCGGCGAGAGGGGGAACGCTGGCGAATGCTGGCGTGGGGGATTCGTCCCCCGAAGTGCGCCGCCAGGCGCACAGGTGATGATCAGCGGAGCGACCGCCGCGGAGTCGCGGCGAGAGGGGGAACGCTGGCGAATGCTGGCGTGGGGGATTCGTCCCCCGAAGTGCGCCGCCAGGCGCACAGGTGATCAGGGGAAGACGCCGCGCACCTTGGTGGCCGCGGCGACGCGCTCGACGGCGATCTGGTAGGCCGCCTCGCGCAGCGAGACGCGGCGCTCGCGTGCGAGGTCGCGGACCAGCGCGTAGGCGCGGCTCATCGTCTGCTCCAGCCGGGTGTTGACCTCGCCAGCCTCCCAGAAGAAGGCCTGCAGGTCCTGCACCCACTCGAAGTACGACACCACCACGCCGCCGGCGTTGGCCAGCACGTCGGGGATGATCAGCACGCCGCGCGCGTCGAGCGAGGCCTCGGCGTCGGGCGTCACCGGCGCGTTGGCGCCCTCGCTGATCACCCGGGCCCGCACCCGCTCCGCGTTGCGCTGGGTGATCTGCGACTCCACCGCGGCGGGGACGAGCACGTCGACGTCGAGCTCCAGCAGCTCCGCGTTGCTGATCCGCTCGCCGCCGGGGAAGTCGTGCACGCGGCCGCCCTCGCGCAGATGCGCGTGCAGCCCGGGAAGGTCGAGGCCCTCGCCGCGGTGGACGCCACCCCTGCTGTCGCTGGCCGCCACCACCCGCATGCCGAGCGCACCGAGCAGCGTGGCGCACTGCGAGCCGACCTGCCCGAAGCCCTGCACCGCCAGCGTCGCGCCCTCGACGCGCATCCCGCGGTCGCGCATCGCCTGCATGGTGACGGTGGTGAGACCGCGGCCGGTGGCCTGGTAGCGGCCGGCGGAACCGCCGATCTCGGTGGGCTTGCCGGTGACGGCGGCGCTCACCGAGTACCCGGCGTGCATGGAGATGGTGTCCATGATCCAGGCCATCACCCGCCAGTCGGTGCCGAGGTCGGGCGCTGGGATGTCCTTCTCGGGACCGATCAGCAGCGAGACCTCGGTGGTGAAGCGCCGGGTGAGCCGCTCCAGCTCCGCCTCGCTGAGAGAGCGCGGGTCGAGCACCACGCCCCCCTTGGCGCCGCCGAAGGGGAGGTCGACGAGCGCCGTCTTCCAGGTCATGAACATGGCCAGGGCGCGGCAGTCGTCCAGCGTCATCGCCGGGTGGTAGCGCAGGCCGCCCTTGGCGGGCCCGCGGGCGATGTTGTGCTGCACGCGGAAGCCGGTGAAGACGCGGAAGCTGCCGTCGTCGAACTCGACGGGGAAGTGCACCACCAGCTCGCGCTTCACCTCGCGCAGCACCCGGCGCAGCGCGTCGTCGAGGTGGAGCTGGTCGGCGGCGACGTCGAACTGGTGCTGTGCCGTGGCGAAGGCGCTGCCGTCGCCCATGCGGGGAACGGGTGGCGCCGCCGCCATCTAGGAGCGCCGGCCTCCGCTGCGCCGGTGGTTGGCGCCGCCGCTGCGCAGCAGCTCGTCGACGCGGTCGGCCAGCTCCTCGACCTTGCGCTCGATGCGCTGCACGTCCTCGACGGTGGCGATGTTGAGGTTGTGCAGCCCGAGGGTGAGCACGTCGTCGGTGCGGGCCTCGAGGCGTTCCGCGGTGCGGTCGATGCTGGCGGCGGCGCGCTTGCGGATGCCCTGCGGCAGCGACAGCGAGGCGCGCACCAGGCCGAGGAGCTGCTCGCCGCGCTCCTTGACGAGGTCGACCAGCACCGGCTCGGGAAGCGGGCCCCGGCGGTGCCGCTCCATGTCGAGGAGGATCTGGGAGAGGGTGACGGCGGTGATGTCCTCGCCGGTGTTGCGGTCGAGGACCCGCACCTCGTGGCCGTCGCGGAGCAGGTCGGCGATGACCTCGAGGGTCACGTACCGCCGCGTGTACGTGTCGTACAGCTTGCGGTTCGAGTACTTCTTGATGACG